>ERZ773035.283-NODE-283-length-42747-cov-4.134920_pt1 | contig 42747 bp, 60 predicted proteins | sample MGYA00511487_ERZ773035 | MGnify/ENA primary metagenome ERZ773035 (study PRJEB29015, sample SAMEA2737985) | human oral metagenome | biome: human oral; feature: human-associated habitat; material: dental | place: China | collected 2024 ... | reverse complement strand
TGCCCATCCCTCCCTGCTTGTGGAAAACCCTGTGGATAACTCCGGTAACCCAGATCACAATGTGACCGCCATCATGTGGAAAACTCCCAAACCTGTGGAAAACCCTGTGGAAAACGCCCCCATTGAGGGCCACCTGTGGAAAACCCTGCGGAAAACTCCTGCCAGACATGACACACACCACCACATATAATAGAGAACATGACAACCCACACAAACACCACAATCACCGTATACGAACCCAACAGCCCCGCACCAATCACCGACGCCACAAACACCGGCAACCCCACACTCATCCGCCAAGCACTCGCACACAAAATCGCCACCGTCATAGACGACCCCAGAACAGGCGACACAGCACTCACAAAACTCACCGCACAACTCATACAAATCACAGACCAACTCGCCACCACACAAAACGAAAACACACACACCACCCCCACCGACATTCCAAACGAAACACAAACCTGGGACGGCATCTAAAATGAGCGAAAAACACCTCAGCGAAATCGCCGCCCACCTCACCCTCCCAGAAAACATCACACACACCGCCTGGCCGCCAGTCCAACGCCGCCTCCAAGAAATGCAATACCCCCTCGACGTCTGGCAACAAGACTGGCTCAAAGCAATCCTCGCAAAACGAAACGACGGCCACTACGCCGCCAGCATCGACGGAATCCAAGCCAGCATCCCCCGTCAGGTCGGCAAAACATACACGATCGGCGGCCTAACATTCGCACTCGCCACTCTCCACCCAAACTACTTCGTACTCTGGACCGCACACCGCACACGCACCGCAGACGAAACATTCAACGACATGAAAGGAATGGCCCAAATACCCGACATCGCCCCATACGTGAATAAAATACGGCAAGCAAACGGGCAGCAAGCCATCCTCTTCAACAACGGATCACGAATCCTGTTCGGAGCCCGCGAAGGCGGATTCGGACGAGGATTCCACGGCGTAGATATGATTCTTTTCGACGAAGCCCAAATCCTGGGCGCAGCCGCACTAGACGACATGATCCCCGCCACAAACACGGCGCCCGACCCGCTCATCATCAAAATCGGGACACCACCAAAACCCAAAGACCCATCCGAAGCTTTCAGTGAATTCCGGAACCTCGCCTTGCAGGGCGAAATAAAAGACGGCCTCTACCTCGAGCTGGCCGCCGACTACGACGCTAACAGCGACGACAGGAAACAATGGGAAAAAGCAAACCCATCATACCCGCGTCGCACACCCGAATCCGCCATTCTAAGAATGCGCCGGCAGCTCGGGGAAGAATCATTCCGACGCGAAGGCCTCGGAATATGGGACCGTGCCAACGACAGGCTCGCAATCGACCCCGTCGCCTGGAACACCGCCACAATACGGCCAGAAAACACGCCGCACAGCATGCGATGGTGCGCCGCAATAAGGTTCGCACCCGATGGATCAACCTGCGCCCTAGCCAGAGCAGGACACAAGGCAAACACACCCACGCACGTCGAGTTATGCACACACCAAGGCGTACGCCGCATGAGCGAAGGCACACAATGGATAATCGACTACATTGCGGACACCAGGGACAGGTGGGCGCAAATCATCGTAGACGGAAAATACGGTGCCGGAGACACAATCGAAAGACTACGGACAATCGGAGTACGCCCGCAAGTCATCATCACCCCCACAATCACACAAATCATAGACGCCTACAGCATGCTAGACGCCTCACTACGCGAAAACACAATCACACACTTGGACGACATGCAACTGCGGACTGAGGCCGCGTCTGCTACGCCGCGCCCAATCGGAACATCCGGCGGATGGGCACTACAAGCACCCCCGGGCGCCACCGTAGCCGGCCTAGAAGCATGCACACTCGCAATGTGGGCCGCACGCACAACAAAAAGACGCCCCCGTTACAAGCCCTATGATAAAATCGAAAACGCCAATAGTAGAAATGATCGTGGCGGCGGAGTACTGTTCCTATGACTGAAGTTTATCCTGACGACGGGCGACTCGTTAACGCTACGCCGGCCCCGACCCGCATTTCCGGACTCCCCGACGAAGACCATGCAACATTCCTGCAACTGTGGCAGAAATGGCAGCAGCACTCGAACAAAAACAAGCTGCTGTCCGTCTACTATGACGGCCACCGCGCTTTCCAGGATTTGGGCATCAGTATTCCGCCGCAAATGACACGCACCAAAGCAGCGTTGGGGTGGCCTCAGAAAGTCGTCACCATGCTCGCCCGCCGGCACGTATTCGAAGGCTACTCCCTGAACGGCGCCCCCGACGCTTTCGAAGCCAACGAAATACTCTCCGCAAACAACTACGACCTCGACCTCGCACAAGCGATCACGTCCGCATACAAGCATTCTTTCTCGCTGCTCACCGTGACACGCGGGGACGAAACCATCGGTGAGCCGCCTGTCGTCGTGCAAGCACGTGACGCGGAATGGTCTGCCGCCCTTTGGGACACTAGGCGCCGCATAATCGAAGCCGCCCTCACAATCGACCAGACCGACAAATACGGACAGCCGGCCGGCGCCATCATGCACACTCCCACCGCCATTTGGCGAATCGACGCCAAAGAAAACGGCGGCGGATGGAAAGCCGAAAAACTCGGAGACACACCCAACCGCATTTTCGTCGAAGCACTCTGCTACGACCCGCAGCTCAACCGCCCTTTAGGGCACTCACGAATCACCCGTGAAGTAAGATACCTCACTGACGCGGCAGTGAGGACAATGGTCCGCGCAGAAACATCCGCAGAATTTTTCTCCTCACCGCAACGCTACGTGCTCGGTGCGGAAAGAGCAGATTTCGCCGGCCAAGACAGGTGGTCCGCAATCATGGCACGCGTCCAAGTGCTGGAGCCGAACGAGAACGGCGACATCCCATCGGTTGGGCAATTCTCACAAATGACCATGAGCCCCCACCTGGAAATGTACCGTCAGCTGGCACAGAATTTGTGCGCGGCCACAAACCTGCCTCAATCCGCCATCGGGGTATTCGCGGAGAACCCCGCCTCGGCCGAGGCGATGCAGGCAGCTGAAGCGGCGCTCGCGGACGAAGCCGAATATCAGTGGCGCATTTTCACCGCCCCATTGCGGCGCACGCTGCAGAACATTATTATGGTCAGAGACAAGCTCGACGAGCCGCCCGTCGAGTCGTGGAAGACCTCGGTGAAATGGACCCCCGCCCGCTATTCCTCACCGTCCTCCGCCGCTGACTTCGCAGTCAAAATGGTGTCCGCGTTCCCGTCGCTGCAGGAATCGCAGACTCTCATGCGGCGCGCTGGACTCACCGAGGACGATCTCGCAGACATTAACGCCGAGAATCGTAAAAAGAATGCGGTGTCATTGCTCGACCGCGCTCTCGCTGCCACGAATAACGGGAACACTGTGGATGAGAATGGCGAGAATGGCGAGAACACTGACAACGGTGACGCGGCCAACAATAATGGTGGCGACAATGCCAGCAACGCCAGCAACAGCAACGGCGGCAATGGCAGTGGCAATAATCTGAGAGTTAATAACCAACCCAATACAAGGAACAGGGTTAAGCGCAACATCAAACTGCCCGGCGGCACCAAAACACCAATAAACTAACACCACCATGCTGTCAACTGCAGAAATCGGGGCGTACGGGCAAGCAATAGACTCACTCACCACACTCGCCCAAAATGATCTACACACGCTATGGTCCCGCGCCGCCAGACAGGCCCCCCCGCGCGCGCGCGACCTTCTGCTCGAAATCATGCCCGCCCTCGTAGACCAATACGGCAGTGCGGCTGCCGCAATCGCCGACGAATGGTATCGAGACATGCGCCTAGACCAGGACATTCCAGGCGACGCCCCCACAGTACAAACGTCACTCACACCACAGGGCGAAATAGACGACAGTGTCAGATTTAGTGCCGGAGCACTATACGCCGGAAACCCCGACATCGCCCTATCGTATTTGACTGGGGCGCTCATCCGATACGTCAGCGACGGCGCCCGCTCACAAATCGCAGACATGACATGGGCCGACCCGGAAGCAATGGGCTGGGAAAGACGGACACGTAACCCTCAAGCATGTAATTTCTGCGTCATGCTCACAATGAACGAATGCTATTACCGGTCACAAGGGACAGCATCGTTCGGGGCGCACGACAATTGCAAATGTGTCGCCGTCCCAGCCTGGGACCCAACGTCACGGGAAGTCCCCGCGAAAGCATACACGCTCGCAGCAAGACATAAAACCGAGAAAGGTCGCGAGCGTCATCGTGAGCTCGTTTCCTCGTGGATAGACACGCACCAAGAGGAGCTCGCAGAATGGCGTACCCGGCCGATCGAATGATTGTGCTACAATGCATAAACAAAGGGCCACGAGGACGGCTGCAAAGCCCAGAATAGTTGCCTGAAAATATTACAATAACCGCACGGTCAAAATATAGGAAACGCCCAATGAGCGACAATGCCGCAAGCGACACGCCAGCCGACAACGGCGCCACTAACGACGGTGACACCCCCAAGAATGAAGACAACGTCGCCGTTAGTAAGCCTGAAATCGACTGGAAGAGCGAGTCCCGGAAGTGGGAGAATCGCGCCAAAGAAAATCGGCGCGCTGCCAACGAGCGAGACGAGCTCGCTAAGGCCATCGGCGACAAAGACGCCACAATCGAAGCCCTAAAAGCTAAGGTGGCAGATTTCGAAACTGCCGCCAAGGTCCGTGAATGGTCCGCCAATGCGGCCGCCGAGCACGGTATCAGCGCCGATTTGATCCGAGGAACAACCGAGGACGAAATCAACGCTCATGCTGCCGCAATCGCCAAAGCACTGCACGACGCTAAGCCGCCCGTCGCCCCCGTGGTGACGCAGGCCGGGATCACGCCCGACAATGACGGCGGCAACCTTGCAGAATTCGCTCGGAATGTTTTCGCCGGCGACTAAACGCCCACCGCAATTCTAAAAGTAAAACACCAGAAAGAAACGGAAACCAACAAAAATGGCCGTGTTTGATTCAGGCAAGGCGAAGGTTCTCATGCCTCGGCAGATCGCCGACGGGATCATCACTCGCACCCAGACTCTCTCCACCGTCGCCAAGCTCAACGGCGGAATTCCCATGACCTTCGGCGACGTGGACATTATCACCTTCGATAATTTCCCGCGTGCCGAGTTCGTGGACGAGGGCGCCGAAAAGGCTCCCACGTCTGGTGAGTTCGGCTATGTGACCGCTAAGCCTCACAAGGCTCAGGTCACTATGCGATTCAACGAGGAGGTCCAGTGGGCCGACGAGGACTATCAGCTGGACGTCCTCAACCAGCTCGCTCAGAAAGGCAGCGAGGCGCTTTCCCGTGCCCTCGACCTTGGCCTTTACCACCGTGTTAACCCGCTGACCGGCGCCGTTATCGACGCGTGGACCAACTACCTTACCTCCACCACCAAGAGTGTCGAGATTGGCACTACGGAGATGGACCAGGCGATCCGCCAGGCCGCCGGACTCCTCATTAACGACAACGCTGCGCCTATTACGCCGACCGGCCTTGCACTTGCCCCGTCCGCCGTTTGGGCGCTCGGTAGTCTCCAGACCAAGAATGCTGACGGTTCGCCTTCGGGTACGCCGCGTTACCCGCAGATCGGCCTCGGCGTTGACATTGATAATTTTATGGGGCTTCCGGCTGCCGCTGGAAACACTGTTGCGGGCAAGCCCGAGGCGACCGCCGCTACTAATGTTGAGGGAATTGTCGGCGACTTCGTCGATGGCATTCGCTGGGGAATTCAGCGGTCTCTGCCGCTTGAGATCATCCGTTTCGGTGACCCGGACGGCCAGGGCGACCTGAAGAGGCGCAACCAGATTGCTCTGCGTCTTGAGATTCTGTACGCTTGGTATGTTTTCCCGGACAAGTTTGCGACGATTAAGACCAAGGCTGGCGCCTGATAAAATCGCCGTAAGCAAAACACAACCCATCCAAAACAAAACTTTTCCCAGGGGCGATTCCGGAAATGCGACACTACAAGCATCGAGATCATGATATTGTGATCCATCTCGCAGACGACCACGATGTGATGCTCGGAGACGAATACACCGAAATCGACCCTGAGAATGATGACGCCGGCGGGGCAGACGAGCCCACTTCCTCCTCTTCCCCCTCTCGCACTGCCCCGCCGGCACCCGTCCCCCGTCGGGGACGAGGCCGTCCCAGAAAGACGGCAAAATGACTCCTGATGACATTATCCCGTTCGCCACGGTCGAAGACCTAGAGGCCCGGTGGCGGGCACTCTCAGACAATGAGCGTATCCGCGCCGACGTGCTCCTCGCCGACGCAACAGATCTCATCGTGTCGAAATGCCCTCGATGGGAATCGGCTACCCCTCGTACGCGGAAGCGTGTGGCGTGTGCTGTGGTGCGCCGTGCAATGCAGGGCGGCGATGCTATCGGCGGCGTCACAGACAGTGGCGGCGGAATCTACTCTGAGCCTCACGGGATTATCGCGTCAGAATCACACACGACCGGCCCGTTCTCCGATCAGTTCACGTATCAGAATCCTGAAGGCGGCCTCTACCTGAAACGTGAGGAAAAAGATGCTCTCGGAGGCTCCGGCGGTGCGTTCGAGGTAGACCTCTTGCAGGATTATGATATGCGATCCGTCACCGATCAGCTAATCGAAGACATTAACGTGATCAGCGGACAGGAACCGTAATGCTCTCCGGATACGTGCCCGTTATGCGGCGTAGGCGAGGCCCGGCGTCGAAAGACCAGTACGGCAACCCAGTGCCAGGACAGTGGGAGAACGTTGCCTTGCCGCCCGCGGTGTTTGCGCCGGCTACGTCTACTGAGCCGATCAGTGCTGGGGCAATGCCCGTCACCGTCCCCGCCGCCCTTTATTGGCGGAATACCACAATCGACGTGACCGCGGAAGATCATCTTATTGTAGACGGCATAGAATACCGTGTCGATGGCCGCCCTTCACCCTACCCTAAGGGGATGGTCGTGCAGATTCGCGCCAACGAAGACAAGACGAGCGAATAAATGCAGAAAGTAAAATTCCAGCTCAACCGGGACGGTGTCGCCGATCTTCTGCGCGGCCCCGACGTAGCCCGGACTGTCGCATTAGAGACCGGGCGCGTAGCCAACGCTGCCGGCCGTGGGTTTGAGGGTGAGACGACGCACGGAAATCGTGCCCGCGGATATGTTAGGGCGCGTACCATTGCCGCAATGCGCAGACAGATGAGAGAGCACACGTTGGAGCGTGCGATCGGCCTCACAATGGGTGGCGGGAAATGAGTCCAACATACGATCGTGCCCCCACGGTGCCGGACATAAAAAAGCATCTCATGGATTTCCTGTCCGCACACATGAGTGTGCCGGTCGTGGCCCGCAGACCTGAAAGTCCTGATCGTCCCGCCGCATTCATTCGAGTCCTCTCAACAGGGGGCACCGGTGTCACGCAGAAAGCGCTCTGCACCGCGCTGGAAACAATCGACGCCTACGCTCAGTCGTCGGGTGAGGCGATGAAAATTGCGTGCGAGGCCGTGAATGTGGCGCACACAATGCCCAACTATCGGGATGGTATAGTGATGGTACAATCATCCTATCCGATAGAAATGCCCGATCCGGACACGTCTCAGGCGAGGGCGACTGCAACATTAACAATTACAGCACACAGGTGAACAAATAATGGCTGTTAACGCTGACAATGCACTCATTTTCTCGTCCGACAATGACGCGCTCTGGCTGGGTGACTATGTCGAAAAGTTCGGCGAGAAGGTCACGTCACTCACCCAGGACCTCTCCGGCGTGACCGGTCTCACCAACGTCGGATGGATTAGCGAGGACGGATTCAAGCTGACCTCTGACGACTCCGTCACCAAGATTAAGGGACACCAGGGCCACGGCGTCGTCAAGACATTCCTTGACTCCTCGGAGACGACTTTCAGCGCCACCCTCCTGGAGACCATGCTCGCCCCTCTCTCTTGGTATCTTGACGCCACTAGCGAGAAGGTCGAGGATGGTGGCGCCGTCAAGGGCGTGAAGATCACCGCTAAGTCGTCCCGTAAGGTCAAGCTTCTCTGCGGTGTTGCCGATTTCTTCGACGTTTCCGGCGTGGGCGCACAGATTCGTATTGTTTTCCCGCGTCTGGAGCTCGGCGAGCGCGGCGAGATCACTTTCCAGCAGGCTGAGATCACCGGTTACGAGTACAATCTCTCCGTGCTGGGTGATTACATTATTTACTCGGACCACAAGGCGCTGCTCCCGGCCTGATAATCAATTTTTCCCCGCTATTTCGTGTTTCGGATGGGTTGTCGCGGAATAGCGGGGAAAATCCAAAACAAACACAACCCACCCACTTTATAAAACAAATTTTTGAGGACAACCCATTATGTCTGACAAGGATACGAAGAGCAAGGCAAAGGCTGCTGGAGCTAAGGCGCCGGCTGACAGGTTGGCCAAGGCGGAAGCCACGCGCGACCCCATCCACGTGGACTACGAGGGTATTGAATTCGACATTCCTCCGGAGGCGCTGGAAGACTTCCGCGCATTCGAAGCCCTCGACGCCGGCAACCCTTTTCCGCTTTTCCGCCTCATCGTAGGCGACCACAAGGATGAGGTCTACGCTGCCCTGGAGGATGAGAATGGTCGTGTTCCGATCGACTCGGTGACCGACTTTATGCAGTCAATCGTGTCCGAGGTGGGCGCGGGAAACTGACAATTCTCCCACCACTACTCCGCGAGTATGGGTGGGAGATAGAAGCCGACCTGCAACGATACTACAACACGGATCTCCTCGATCTATATCGAGGCAGGATAACGCCCAGGCGGGTAATGGCGCTCATCGGCGGCCTCCCCCCGGGGTCTACGTTCGATAGGGCGCGAGGCGGGGACAGATACTGGTCCGACGAAGTAGCCGCCACAATAATGTCAGCACACAATATCCAGACCACGTTGCTTGCCGTCAACGGCGTCAAAAAAGACAAGTGGCCTGAAACGCCGAAACCTCCGGCTGAAGGATACCGGGAGACCGGTAATCCCAGGGTGTCGAGCAAACACGCTAAAGCGCAGAAGGCCAAGGGTGAGAAATGGCTTGCCCGATACGGCAGCTGAGCCCGCGTTTCTAATCGGATAGTGTAAAATGGTTCACGCCAAGACAAACACGAAAAATTGTTTGTTTGGCGTGAGCCATTTTCGCTACACATGATTTCGGAGAGGTATCAATGGCCGGATATGATCTCGGGACCGCATGGATTCAGATCAGCCCGTCCGTGCGAGGCCTCGCCCGAAACATCAATAATGAAATCGGCAATGTTGACACTGGGCCGGCTGAGAGAAAGATCACGTCCGGTCTTGGCGGTGCGTTCAAATCGGTAGCGAAAGTCGCCGGCGCTGCGCTCGGAGGACTCGCCATCGGAGGCATTGCAGTCGCGTTCGGTGGTGTCGCGAAAGAGGCGTTCAATGCTGCTGACGCCACAATCAAATTCAAGCAAACGCTCGCATTCGCCGGTAAAAGCGCGGACGAAATCAACGCGCTCACAAAAAGCACGCGCTCCTACGCGGACCGCACGATTTACGAGCTCGACGATATTCAGTCAATTACCGCGCAGCTCGCATCCAACGGCGTAAAGGGCTACGATAAGCTCGCTGAGGCTGCCGGTAACTTGAATGCTGTTGCGGGCGGGAATGCGCAGACGTTCAAAACGGTCGGCCTTGTTATGACGCAGACCGCGGGCGCCGGAAAACTCACCACCGAGAACTGGAACCAGCTTTCCGACGCCATTCCAGGCGCATCCGGTAAATTGCAGGAAGCCATGAAAAAGAATGGCGCCTACACCGGCAATTTCCGGGAAGCCATGGAAAAAGGCGAAATCACTGCCGAGGAATTCAACCAAGCAATCCTTGACCTCGGTATGGAGGACGTGGCCATTGAGGCCGCTACATCCACCAAAACCCTGGAAGGCGCTTGGGGGAATTTCAAAGCCACCCTTGTGACCGGGGCGCAGGAAATCGCCGAAAAAGCACTCCCGTGGATCACCGCATCCCTTGATGCCATGAGCAAGGGTTTCGAGAAAGTATTCAACTGGGTAAGCAATTCATTCATCCCCAGTATTACAAATGCTTTCAACATTATCCGCAAGGGTGACTTCACTGGCCCGATCTTCTCCTTCGAGGAAGACTCGAGCTTCGTTGATTTTCTTTTCCGCATGCGTGACGCTGCCGCCGCCGCAGGAGAATGGATCAATAAGACACTCGTCCCGTCGTTGAAGAATCTTAAAGATTTGCTCATGTCCGGTGATTTCACGGGGACGATTTTCGGATTCGACAAAGACTCCGGAATCATCTCATACATCACCAACGTGCGCAATAGCTTCGTCGAGCTCGGCAAATTCATTGTCGGTACACTCGTCCCCGGCATAGCTACCGCTCTCAGCACCATCGCGAACAGCAGCCTCGTCCAATTCATGGAAAACTTGACCGTCGCCATTCTCAACAGTAAAGTGGCGGTGTACAGTATCGCGGCTGCGTTTACGGCATGGAAGGCCGTCATGGTCATGTCCTCATTGCAGCAATGGTTGAATGACATGGAGGGCGTAGCCGGCGTTGCCGGGCGTGTCACCACGGCCATTAACGCGATGACTGTGGCGAAAGTTAGAGATGTGGTCGAGACCGCGCAGCTCAACCTCATGTACGCCGGCGAATTCCTGTCGAATATCGCACGTGCAACGACACAGATCACGATGCAGGCGGTCGCTTGGGGCAGGGCCACGGCAATGATGGTCCTCCACAAAACTGCAACAATCGCCTCAACGGCGGCGCAGTGGGCATTCAACGCCGCAATGGACGCCAACCCAATCGGCCTTGTTGTTATCGCTATCGCAGCATTGGTCGCGGCAATCATTGTGGCATGGCAGAACTCCGAAACATTCCGCAACGTCGTCATTTCTTGTTGGGAAGCAATCAAAACGGCAGTCGGGGCTGTTGCCGATTGGTTCGCCGCTAACGTGTGGCCTCTAATGCAAGTCGCATGGGACGGAATTGTGGCAGGCGCCCAGTGGATGTGGGGCGTCATGGTATCCGTATGGCAAGGAATGCAACCTGTCATTCAGGCGGTCATTGATTGGATCGTCGGCACCGCATGGCCCGCACTCCAGGCCGCTTGGGACGGGATCGTGGCAGGCGCACAATGGGTGTGGAACGGAATCGTCGGCGCATGGCAGGGAATACAGCCCGTCATTCAAGCCGTCGTCGATTGGATCGTCGGCACCGCATGGCCCAACCTTCAAGCCGCCTGGGATGGCATTTCTGCGGGCGCAATGATCGTTTGGAACGGGATGGTCGCCGCATGGCAAGGGATTAGCGACATAATCCGGCCTGTCGTCGATTGGATCGTCAACGTTGCCGTCCTGTACCTCACTACAGCATGGGATGCTATCAGTTGGGGCGTGAGTGCGCTCTGGTCCACGATTCAGTGGGCGTGGGACGCTATCTGGGCGGCAATCATGCCCGTCGCCACACAAATCTACAACGACATTTGGCCCATGGTGGTGGGCGCCTTTAACGCGATTAAAGACACCGCCTCCATGATGTGGTCTGATATTCAGATCGCTTGGACTGCTATTCAGGCCGCTATTCAGCCAGTTGCGGATTGGATTTATAACACGGTTTGGCCGTGGGTTGTGGGCGCATTCAATGCGATTAAGGATACGGCCGCTAACATGTGGTCTAATATTCAGATTGCATGGGCCGCGATTCAAGCTGCTATGCAACCAGTGGTCGAATGGATTTACTATACGGCATGGCCGTGGGTCGTCGACACGTTCAACACGATCAAAGACACGGCATCTGCGCTTTGGGGCACCATATCAGCAGCATGGAACGGTATCTGGGCCACTATTCAACCTGTCGTCGATTGGATCTACAATATTGCATGGCCTTGGGTAGTCGGTGCCTTTAACGCTATTAAAGATACGGCGTCTATTATGTGGGGCTCCCTATCGGCGACATGGAATGGTATTTGGGCTGTTATGCAGCCTGTGGTGAATTGGATTCAAACCTACGCTGCACCCGTTATTAGTGTAGCCTGGGAAATAATCTCTACGGGCGCGAAAATCCTGGGCGGAATCATCGCATTCGTATTTGCATCCATCATCGCCGCGGTCACTATGGGAGTCGCCGTAATTCAAGGCGCAGCTACCACGATCAGCGCCGCCTGGAACACTGTCGTTTCGTGGACCAGCTGGCTGAAAAACATGGTCGTCAGCGCGTGGAACATCCTGAAAGGCGAAATCCAAATCGTTAAAGATTGGATTGCCAACACGCTCGTTCCCGCAATTACAAGCGCCTGGGACAGGGTCGTGGCCGCCGCCAACACCATGAAAGATGGTGTTAGGACGGCGTGGGACAAAATCAAGGAAGCCGCCGCCAAGCCCGTTAACTTCGTTATCGGCACCGTCTACAACAATGGGCTGCGGAAACTCGTTAACGGGATGATGGAGAAACTTTCCCTTGATCTTCGTCTTCCCGAGGCTCCCACGATTGGCGGTTACGCGTCCGGTGGTGTTCTGCCCGGATACTCTCCGGGCCGCGACATTTATCATTTCGTGTCGCCCGATGGTGGTGGCCGGCTCGCGCTTTCCGGTGGAGAAGCAATTATGCGCCCAGAATGGGTGAAAGCGGTCGGCGGGCCCGCAATGGTGAATGCTATGAATCGCGCTGCCGCGCACGGGGACCGCATTCCCGGCGGTGATGCGGGGTATGCTGCATTCGCCCCGGGTGGTATTTGGGACCCTGTCAAATCAACTGTAGAAAAAGGCGCGTCCGCTGCGCTTAATTGGATTACTGGGGCAGCCGACGCGGTGTCCTCGATCTTCTCTGACCCGATCGGAGCTGTCGAGACTGTCATCAAAGCTCCGGTTCACAAGCTTTTGGATTCGTGGGGCGGCGACGGGGCAAAACCATTCTTCGACGCCGGGAAAGCGGGTGTTGATAAAACCATTGATGCGCTCGGTGATTGGATTAAAGATCACATGCCTGTGGTCAGTGGATTCGGTGGCGGAATCGGTGCTATTGGTGCCGCTGCCGGCGACCTCGTGAATACGGCGCGACGGGCTATCGGTACACCGTATGTTTGGGGCGGCGTCTCCCCGGGCGGTGGGCTCGATTGTTCTGGTCTTGTTTATTGGGCGCTCAATGCGATGGGTATTCATGTGCCGCGTCTCACGGCGGCCGGGTATCAGGCAATGTCATCGCCCGGTAATCCTATGGTTCCTGGAACGCTCCTGTTCTGGGGTTACCCGGCCCACCACGTTGCTATCGCCTCCGGTAACGGGATGATGGTCGAGGCTCCGACTTTCGGTATCCCGGTGCGTGAGGTCCCGATCTATGGTGGGCCGTCCGCTGGGAATCTCCGCTACGATAATGGCGGCTTTCTGCAGCCCGGCCTCTCAACAATCGAGAATAAAACTGGCCGTCCGGAGCCTGTTTTCACGTCAGCCCAGTGGGAGAAAATGGATAAGCTGATCAGCCTCCTGGAGAATCGTGCACTCGGCCCTGACGTGCTCGAAATTCGGGACGTGGACAATGATCTCGTGGGCCGCATGCAAGTAGAGGCAACCTCGGCCATAGTAGACTATGATCGAATGAACCGATGAAAACCATTGTGACGGAAAGCATATAATAATGCCGATTACGGGATGGATTGCTACACACACAGGGCTGCCGTCAATAATGGCCACCGGCAAGGAACCCGTCTATGCGGGGGATCGTCTTTTCGCCGTACCTGGGATGGCCCGCGACAAAAGACCTCTCACCGGCAGGGCGAAAATGATTCGCGAGCTCGAGGGCCCCCAGCTCACTGAGCCGGTGACAATGATCCTCTCAGACGCATACGCCGTGCCGGGCACCACAATAAAATACACTCAGGGCGACTCCTCGGTTACGCTGACTCGCCCCGAGGTGGAGTGGTGGCGCGGCATGGTGAGCGGACTCAACGGCCGCACCGTGCCCGGGCTCATCTGGGAGGAGGCCCAGGATAAAAGAGAATGGTCCTCCCCGATTTCGAGATATAATTCACTTATCGCCAGGTGGCCGATGCTAGAAGTAGCTCGCACCGGAGGCGGACAATTCGTCCTAGACGACCCATCCCACGTTAATAACGTTTGGGAAATCTTGCAGAAGCGTGAGCCTCTTATTCTTACACCCGGCGCCCCCGCCGACGTTCTGCCATCGCGATTCATTACCGTGGACAAGGTCGACAGTGCCAGGATCACGGGGGACGGTATCATTCGGTGGAATGTGAAATGGCATGAGGTTCCTGAGGACTCACCGATGCTTGTCGGCCCTCACGCCGGCTGGGGGGCGGCACCATGCGTCACCTGGGGCGAATGGCGGGAAGTCGACAAAGTATGGAAATCGCGCACGTACATTGAGATTTGTAAAATGATTGCGGGAATGCCATGAGAAACGGCCCCACGCTGGCCGCCCTTTCAGACGGCCTCAGCATCGGCGCAAGAATCGACATTATTCGTGGCGGCGAAGTCCTCAAAACGGGAATACCTGCCTCCGAAGTGAAAGTCGAGTGGTCTTCAACGAACCGCCAGGTTCCGGGCGCCCTGTCTTATTCTTGCCCAATGTCATGGGTCCCGGAATGGCCGTTGGATGCGCTCAACAATTTCGGGCAGCGTTCCATGGTGACCGCACTCTATGAGAATCGGCGCGGCGACTACTGGGAAATTCCACTCGGCGAATTCGTCAACATGGAATGGTCAGTGTCGAAAGAAAAAGTGAACGTTTCCTGTAAAGATTTGACACAGATTCTTGCCGATAATCCGAGGCCGTGGCCGTCCTCCCCCGCCGCTGGCGCCACCCTGCTCTCCGAAGCCAACGAGCTCGCTGAATACGTGCGAGTGAAATTGGAGGACGACGTTTGGGATGCGCCTATTCCCCGCACCACGCAATGGGGAAATTCGCGAATCGAATCAATCTATAAGCTCGTAGAATCGCGTGGCTGCGGTATTCGTAGCGGAGCCGATGGAATGCTGCATATTTTCAAACTTCACGACAAGACGGCGCCTGACGAGATTTACACGTACGAGTCAGGTTTCCTTTTGGAGGCGCCGCGTGCCCCTAGGTCAGGTGGCCGTCGACCGAACAGGTGGTATGTTACCGGTAGTAAGCAACAGAGAGCTCAGGGTGAGCAAGAGGAGCGGTGGACCGCGGAACGTGAAATCACTGACCCGCCATACGAACCAAGCGGTTACGGTTGGGTTACGTCGCACAAGGAATTCAGTGCCGCCAGCTCGGCGCGAGAGGTGTCCGAGGCTGCGGACACGTATATGATTCAGGACATTTCCTCTCGCTCTTCCAGGTCTTTGACGATTATTCCGGATGCCCGTATCGAGGTCGGGGATATTGTCGGTGCGATTACTGAACAGGGGGAGCATATTGCGGGTCGTGTCTCAGCCTATAGTCTCCCATTGTCTGATCCGTCCGCTACAATGAGGGTAGACATAGAGGTACTGGGAGAATAGCGGGCATCATGGTCAGACCGTCACTATTGCTTGACACGGCGCCACGAAACGGCGGCGGACGTAACAATAACAATGTTATTGTTCAGCAATCCTCAGTATCGTGGACGTACGGGAAAATCACCGGCACGTCCGCCACCGACAGTACACTCCCGTCCGGCTGGGTAGAGGTAGGGATCCCCTACAGCAATCCGACCTCTCACGCCGTTGGCGAATCCGACGGTATTGCCACATGGATAGGCGCCCGCGTACTCGTCATCATTGACTCATCCGGCCGTGTAGTCAAGATCAGTGACCCTATCGCCGAGCCGCCCTCCGGCGCAAAAGTTGAGAACCTTGGGCACACTGGCAAAATTCTCAGCCAGGCCGCAAAAGACGCCGAACGCGCTTTCAAGGAAGCCGACGCCATTCGAGACCGCGCCAACAAAGCCGAAGGTGCAGCGAACAAGGCAGCGAAAGACGCGGAAAAAGCTGTCCAGATCGCGGAAGCTAACCGTCCGCCCGTAGTGTCCCCAACCGCGCCCGAGAATCCGGTCACAGGACTGATTTGGTATGTCACCGACAATGCCGGGCATATCACTGACGTACGTATTTGGGACGGCACGCAGTGGGTGACCAGAACAATGGTCGCCGGCAGCATCCTCGTCCCATCATCCGTAGGGAACGTCTCGCTCGCTGACGGTTCTGTGTCCGCACGCAACATTTACGCGTCCGGGGAACTCTGGGCCAAAATCGCCGCATTCGCGTCCGTTACCACGGAAATGCTGACCGCCGGAAACGCCACATTCAACGCAGCAAAAGTTACCGGCGACCTCATTGGCAACAGGCTTATCGGTGGTGAACTTTCACTCGTTGACACTGAGCCGACGTCAGGCGAGAAGAATATCCGATTCGGCCTCGGCAGCGAATACGAGTTCTGGGAGTCTATCTGGTCCCCTAAAATTGCGACCGTAGAGGAGCTCGAGGGCGGCACGCGATTCGTTCTGACCGATAGGGATCGTCCTAATCGTAACGATGGCGCGCAGATGGCAGTCTACGACGTTGCTGTTGCGAAACCAAAAACATACGGCATCGCCGGTGAAGGCGTCGGCAAGGTCGAGGGGTATATTCTTTTCACCCCATCATGGAACGGCCGCGCGATTCTCACAATCAACATTGGCAAGAATAGAATCATCACTGTTGACGAGCAGGCAACGGCCAGGCAGAAAATAAGATTCGATTTCACGCTCCCCGATGGTGCGTGGATCCAAGACACGGACACGCCATTCTACATTAGCGCCCGCACTAACGATGTTTTCACGCCGGGAATGACGCTCGGAATCATTTATTCCATGTACGTGTCATGGAAAATGAGCCGCTCCTCCGGGCTACATATTTTCCGCGACGACGAGGGCGTAGCGAAAATACAGATCACCGATCGTCAGGGCGGCGAGCTTATCATGGACACGAATGGTGTGTCCTATGACCCGCCCGGGTCGGCTTCGCCTCACGCGTCGTCTTGGCGTACTTTCACGGAGCCGCCTTTCGCCCACATGGCAACAAACAACGCGCACCTGTGGACTAAAAAAGATGATTGGACGAAGGTTCCTGTGGGTTCGCAGGAAAAGATCGTCCGTGGCGGAATGCAAGTAGACGGTGTCGAAATCATTATTCCCCAGAGTGGGCTCTACCGTCTAGACGGCACAACATGGTACAGGTCGTCATGGGCCGGATATGTTGGCGGCACAAGGGTCGCTCGCAGCAACGACGTTGAATACGGTGTTTACATGTATGCTGCTTTGAATCATGGTTTGTGGACTGCGTTGCAGGTGACCGGTGTTAGGCGTCTGAGCGTCGGGGATCGGATTGCGCTTTATACGTATCAGAATATTGACGAGGGTACAATTATGGATTGGGGCGAGATGACGGTTAGCTGGCTCACCTACTGAAGATTGTGTAACAATATTTTTAGGAGAAGAATAATATGCCTAACACTAGGTGGACCGGCGGCGTAGTCCCCACAGTAGACGATAACCTCATTGAGGCCTGGGACGCGTATGATGATTCCGCTGGTCGGGTTATGCCAGCGGCATCAGTGGCGGCGGCGCGCGTTATGCTTGCGGCTGCACCGTCCGGGGCGGTCTCGAAAGCACGTCCCGCAGTTTTCATTATTGACGACATTCTGTACACTGCCGACGGTTCCAAGGCCGGTGACGGGTCATTCAACATTAACCCGGCTAACAGCTTTAGCGGCGTGCTTTACAGGCATCGCGATAACACGAACGGTCGCGGGCGCTCGACCTCGGATCACACCACTTACACGTGGGGTGACGGTATTGTCACTCTGCCGATCAAGAGTCTCATGGAGTTCTCTCTTGACGTGTGCGTGAGTATTGCGCACGAGGACTACCATTCCGAGGAGGAGAAGGATAAGGCAGTCGGCTCGTATTTCTTCGGTTTCAAACTTGACAACAGGGGCATTTGGCAGACCGAAATTCAGTATAATCGCACGTTTATGACGCACCACATGCAGTGGCGCCTTTCCGTAGAAGCCGGCTCGCATAGGGTTGCTTACACTACAGCGGGCAGCTATGGTGCGGACCCGTACTGGCATTACGACGGCGGTGTTTTCCCGGGCACTGTGTTTACGGTGGCTACTCTTGGTGCGACCCGCGTTGACCTGTAATCAACAAAAATAGTTCACTATTAGAAATAGGTGATAATAATATGACTAAGGTCATAGCTACGGTCGTGGATGCCGCCGGCAAGACAGTCAACGCCACAATGAGCGTCCGCCCTGAAACCGTGTATACGTCCGACAATATTACTACCGTTCCCGCTCCGGTGCGCGGCGATGCCGACGACAAGGGCAGGATTGAAGTAGAGGTAGATGCCAGCCATGGCGGCCGATGGGCAATTGTTCTGAACGTCGCCGGCGTTTGGGCGCGTGAAGTCCGTGGGGCGGAGCTGCCGGCCTCCGGCGACGTGCAGGTGACCTCCCTGTCAGCATGGAACGGCGGCGGTACTCCCGATCCCGGCAATCCCGGCGGAGACGGCCAGGGCAATGCTGGCAAGATCACCGTCAGTGACGATGGTCTTACCTGGACTTACGGAGAGTGAGAAAACACAATGGCAAACATTACTGGGTACACTAAGGCCGGCGTTGACAAGCTGGTCGCCCCGCTATTCTCCTCGATCTCGCCTTTCGCGGTCGGCGGACACTACTATTCCCCGGTCACGTACTTCTGGCCCGATTTCTACAATGAAGTCCAGGCCGGAAAGACCTCAAAGTGGGCCAAGACACTTGCCTACGGAAATGCTCTCGGCTACGTGATCATGAATCGCTCCACTGGCGATTGGTCCGCCAAAGACAACGATTTTCTCACCCAGGCGCAGCGCGCCCAGGCGGCCGGGGCGAAGAGGATTCTTTGGTACATTCCTACCCGCTACGGTGTAGCGTCACTCGCCAAGGATGATTCTGCTAGGAATGGCGTGCCGGATCCGGACAAGTTCACGCGCGAATACATTATGCAACTGTGCGCCAACCTACGCTCCCAGTACGATGGTCTTTTCCAGGGAGTATTCTTGGACGAGGTAATCAATGGCTGGGGGGCACAGTCCGGGCGCGTCGGTTGGTACGGCGACCTCATCGGCGAAATTCGACGCATCTACGGAAAGAATTTCACGATCGCCATTAATCCCGGCAGTAATATTACTGAGGCTGTGTGCGCGCTCGATTTCGACGTGTGCATGAGCTTCGAGAACACTGCCGCCAAGTATTTGACGGATGACCCTAATAATCCGATTGCGAATGATGTGATGCGTGCGCAGCCTTCCACCAAGTGGTGGCATGTCATCCATGGGGTTACGAAAGAGAATTTCCGACAGGTAATCGATCGTGCCGCGTCATTTGGTGTTTCACATTTGTATGTGACCGACGGCGAGCTGGTGCAGGGTGAGGGCGGCCAGTGGGTGCCAGAGAAGAATCCTTATCAGAATCCCCCCTCGGATTGGATTATGGAGCGTGTGGTCGCTTGGCATGGCGGCTACCTCGACTTGGCTGAGCGTGTTGCTGCGTTGGAGGCGAAGATAGCTCCGGCTCCAACGCCGGGCGCCTGAGTGTTTCACGTGAAACATTCCCCCTCACCACAGAAATCGTGGTGAGGGGGAATGTTTTCACACCCGGCGCAAGAGACTATAGTCCCAAGCGTTGATAGTCTCCTCCGTGCTCGCGAGCAATATCGTCCAGGACGCCCATGAGGTCGGAACGCGCATCGTCCTGAACGTCGATCGACGGCGAGTTCAGGATCAAATGAATCGTGTTATTGATCTCCCTGAATTGACGGGCAGCGATTGCGTCACACTCTACGCTATCCCATCGTCGCGCTAGACGGCGCGCAAGATTAGACGTATTCTCGCCGATTGTCTCATGGTAAACGCCTACAACATTCAATGGCCATCCCCAGATGACCCATTTACTGACAGCGCCGCCGTCACCGTTTTCTACAGTGACGTCAATTCCGACTCCCTTATGGCGGTTGTGCCACTCCAGATGAGCGATCATGTGCGCTTCGTCAATACTGCACACGTCGGGCTTCGGAAGCCACAATTGCGTGAGGCTAATCTCGTGCTCGATCTCCAGCCTTGGGTTATTCGCTGTCATGAGACGCTCCACAAAAGTAGGTTGCAACGCATCGCAGAATGCTCCGGGCTACAAGAATCCCTGTGAGTCCATCCTGCCGAGACGCCGCGCTTCGTCGTCACCGCAACGCCATCATCGGTGACCTCGACCTTCCCCGGCGAGGAGTCAATAACGGTAACCCCGGCGCGGTCGGAAATGCGAGGCGGCGTGATCGTGTCCTGCAATTCCTTGGCGATAGTCAGCGCGATTTCCCGGCGGTCAATCTTGCTCATTATTCCACCTCCATAGCCGACGGTGTGACATTGGTCTGTCCCTGATAGTGTGAGCCTAGACCATTGGTGCCGTACGGCATGCTAGCCGGCCTGTCCAAGTCCTCGAAGGCAATCTGCGCAATCCTATCCCCTGGGTGAAGAATGGCGGATTTAGCAGAATGCAGGTTGACGATTTCCAGGGTCACGTTTCCTTGGAATCCCGGATCGATGTATCCTGCGGACACGTGAACGAGAATTCCACGTCGCGCCCACGATGACTTGCCTTCCACCCTGGCCACTAGATCGGCGGGCACACTGACTTTCTCCTGGGTGGACGCGAGAATGAATTCACCCGGCAACAGCTCATAACCGTTCTCGTCAATGGTGACATTTTCGTCACCATGACGGTAGACGATAATGTTTTCATCCAACCGCACTTCCACTGACGCCGGCTGAATGGACAACGGTTTGCGCCAGTCGGAAATGAGTTCACCCCAATCGATTCTGCGTCGGAGAGTGAAATCACTCAGTGTAGCCATTCTGGAAGTCTCCTGTCTTCATCTTCCTCGATTATACGGACCGTGTAACCTTTATCGCGTAGAATTGCTTCAGCTTCGAGAGCAAGGGCATCCTTCTCCCCCGGGATGATTACTACCATGTTTTTACCACGCTCCGACAGTATGATTGCGCAGACGTATGCATCCTCGTCCGATGAGTCGCTGTAAGTGAGTACATATCCGCCTATCTCATTCGAATATGTGCACCTAGTGAAAGTGACTCTCCCTTCCTGCCACGAACGCAAGGCAACTGTTACTCCCTGAACAAATTGAACGGTGTGCATAAGCTCGCGGACTGCGGCAGATGGATCGATGGAATAACTCCTGATAGTGAAGTTGCAGTCGGTGGCATGCATAAACGCAGCCGCGCCCCACAGTTCACCACATTTCGTCAAATCAACGAAAACAATATTAACAATATTCTCCACATATACTCACATTTCCGGAATATAGTTATTGAGACTATCGTGTGAAATGGCGGACGTGAACTCTGTGAGCCGGTCTCGAATCTCCCTGGCGCGATCCTCCGGGGCGAGCTGCCTGTCAATGGTGTCCCAGTAGACGTTTCGCAGAATTGCGATCACCGTCTGGGCTCCGTGCTTAGCGACGAGTTCGCGCAGATACCACGCCGCCTTTCCCATGTCAACATTCTCGTCGGCACCATTCTTGTGGCCGGCCCTGAAAATATACTTCAGGGCACTACCGGTCAGATAGTCTTTGTCGCGAATGAAAGTGATGGGCTCAGGATCGAGGGTCGCGTAGTGTGACGGGTGAGACACGACATTCTCGTGTACATCATCCTCGACACACTCATCACTCTTCATCGCGATGTAGAGAACATTATCGCTGAGGGTCATCTCATGGAGCTGCTCGTCGAAAGACAAGAATCCTTCTTCGCCCTCTTTGGTCTCATACCATATACACCATTCGCCAGTGAAATACCTACTCGCCCTCTTGATGGGCGCCTCATAATCGTCGGAGACATGGAAACGAGTTAGTTTGTCTGCGAATTTCACCTCATAGTCGACATAAGCATAATAAGGGCCGGTTGGCTGCCAATACCACCCATCGTGCTTATGCTCCAAAGAGAAGCGACGACGACTCCAGCATGCTACTCGCCGTTTATTAGCAGAATTGCGAACATGTGCCTCCCAGAACCCGGCGTGCGGCACCACCTTCAAAACATACTCGTATGTGCCGTCCGGGTAGTAAATCTTCTCGTATTCATTGTTCGGTGACACTACATAATCTCCTCTCTCTGTTCGCGTGATCGAGTAATCATTGTACTTGAAATAGTGTCTCCGCTCTACACCGGCCCGAATGGAATCGAAACTAATCCCCTTGTCGCCGCCGGTTTGCGCTACGATTCTCTCTTTACTACCGTCCGGCAAGTACAGCCAAACCTGCCTCAAAGACACCGTATCCATGGCCGTTTCCCACTATTTCAGTTACCGAGAGTGCCGACCGTGGCAAAGTAGGCGAAGAATACCTGAAGCCACCAAAAAGCACGCCACGCCAATGACAGGCCGATAACACCAACGATAAGGGCGACTGCACCCATTGCCATGCCCTCCCCCGTGGATCGCGGCTTGCGGAGCCATGCCATGAAACGATTCGTGGGGCGCGGCGGCGCCATCGCACTGAGCGGCACAGACCATGCGGGCAGTGCTGGGGTAGGCCGAGGCGGCTGAGGTGGCGGCGGGGGAGGCGTAGGTGCACTAGCCGCGGGCGGAGGCGGCGCAGGAGTCGACGCCGACGGGGCACTCGAAAAAGTAGACATAATAGTTTCCTCACTTTCCGTTCAGTTCTGCCATGAGACGGTTGGTCCAGCCGTCACTGTAGTTGAAGTTTGTGCGCTTAGTGTGACGTGTGCTCTTGATTCTCTTCGCTCGATTCCTCTTGTGCTCCTGAAACTCTATTGTCTTGTGACGAACCTCGTCCTCGCGTCCGTCCGTACGATGAATGGCGGGGTATTTCATGATTTGACCCACTCGATCTCGTCGCCGAGAAGCCCGCGCAAATCATTGATCAAGTTGCGTGCGTTCCCGAACTCCTCCTCGCTGATATCGAAAACACGGTAGACGTTTCCTTCGGTGCAGATGACTAGGAAGGAATTATGGGCGCATTCGGGGATGAAAACATTGCGGACGTTTCCGATGAGTGCAGGTCGCTGAACGGGGATGGCCTGTACGAGGTCGGCGCCGGTGAGAATTGCGACGGCGGTCACTCGCTCAACGGGGATGCCTCGGAATTCGTTCTCGCCTTTCTCGTATCCTTTTGCGGGGAAGTGAATCTTGGTGCCCTTCAAATTGGTGAATACGGCTCCCCCTGTGGTCTTGCATGATCCGTATCCGGTGCGACGGCGTGCCATGATGATCCTCTTCTCAAAATATGTGTGTGTGATGGTGGTGGGTGGTGGTGGCCTGTCGCCCCATGACAGGCCACCACCGTTACGCGCGTGTCAGTTCTCCAGCCACTGTTCGGCCAGGTAGGCGATGGTCTCGTCAGTCAGGGTGGAAAGTTCCTCGCGGACGATGGTGAATCCGTCGACATCGTACTGCCAGAGTCCCCAGGAGACGACGTCATCGCACACGTGGAGTCCGAGCGTCTGCCCACCATCGGTGGTAGCTCGCTTGAGGCCGATGGTCTCGCCGGTCTCGTCCACCCAGTAGTCCGTGTCGCCCCAAGCGTTGGCGGCAGTGCCGACGGCGTAGGCAATGTCGGTGTCGGTGGCGACGTTCTCGGTGGTGGTCATTGTCTTGTCCTCTCTATCCCTGGCCGGGGTGGCTTGTCCTCCCTGCCGATGTCTTAATCATGCTCTTTCGGGCGCTAGGGGTCAACCCCACGCGATGGTGACCTATTTAACAAAACGTGTTGTGCTAGGTATTGACAGACACGAGACGTGCGTGGTATATGCGCGCGCACGTACCTATATACACTAAAGACGCCCCAGGCGCTCATGATAAAATTAAAGCCACCGAGAACCTTTACGAAAGGCGGTGCAAATTGGTAGATTCCGTCACAGAATATGCTGCGTCGGAAATGAAATATTGGTGCACCACAGGCGACTACGGGGGCACCGGTTACGCCCAGGATAACCGGTGGACCTGCTACTGGAATAGCAATGATGCCGGCTGGAAAACGGGCCCCGGCGACATGGATTGCAGTAGCGGCGTAGCGGGCGCCTACAATATTGCATTCCACAATGTGTGGGGAACCGGCTGGGATGATCCGATTATGTTCCCGCGGACCGGCGAAACGTGGACCGAAACCCTGAATTCCTTGGCCGCAAATCGCGGTTTCATGGATATTGGGGACACATGGTATGGGTCCACGCCGTCGGGAGGATTCCAGGTCGGCGACCTAGTCCTGAAGGCCACAGGGGACGGCGGACATGTCGCAATGTGTGTGCGCGAAGATGACGGTTCATTCAACGCAGGCGATCCACTCCTCGCTGAGGCGTGGATTAACGAGAATGGTGAAATTTCGGACGGGCAGATGGGGGACCAGACCGGCTATGAGACTCACGTAGTCCGGTACAGTAGTCACCCGATGACTGTCGCGGCCTCGTGGTCCACGTGCATCCGTTTTGGAAAGCGTAGCGATGCCGATAACGGGCATGAGTCTGCCGGATCGTATCGTCTTTCTTCAATTCAGGAGGCTGTTCTCAGGGCTGCCGATGCGGAGAATTGCCCGTGGTGGGCCGCCCTGGCGTGCCTGTGGATGGAGACCGGCGAGCGTGGTGCGAACATTTATGGGCACGACGCCGGTGGTGCCGGCCCGCACGGCGAGGAAGTGACCGAAGAGAATTTCCGCGAATTCTTGGCGGCAATTCGAGACGGCGAAAACTCGAACGGTGTGGGCCCGTTGCAGATCACGTATCCGGGTTATTTCTTTGATGACCCGGATCGTGAGTGGTGGATGCCGGAGAAGTCAGCTGAGGTCGGCTGCCGTATTCTTCGTGATCTTATTAACGCGGAGGGCGATTCTTATGAGGCCTTGAAGCGTGTCGGGTCGCGTTATAATTCAGGGAATCCGTATGACGCGTATGAGTCTTATGGGATTCTTTTCAGTAATCGTTGCAAGTCTTGGTATGATTATGGTCGCCCTTCCGGGGGGGCCGGAGAGGATTTTTGGGATATGAGTGAGGGCGTTGATCTGCTCAGGGAGATTCGCGATCTTTTCCGCAGTGGAAAGGCGGGGGATCACTTTGCGGGTGACATGAATTGGTATGCTAAGGCGACCTATGAGGAGGTTAAGTCTATTCACGCGTCCGTGGATCAGATTCTGCATTCTGTGACTCCGGGACAGGAGAACGTGCGTGAGGCGGGCGCGATTTATGGTGCCGTGAACGAGATTCGCAAGGCCGTGAGTACGCCGTCGTCTCTGCAGGCGCATGATGGTGTCGCGGAGTCTCCCACTCCGGAGTCTCCTGCTCCGGCTCCGGAGCAGAATTCCTGACACGACATGTCGGTGTTTCATCGTGGCATATTCGCTCAGCATTACACTGAGCTTCGTGTCATGATGGATGCTACATGCGGGGAGCTTCACTCTCTTCCCTCTCCGTGATCTCCTGTGACAGTGGTAGAGCAAGTCTCCGGACGGTCAATGAAAGATCGTTCGGAGACTTGCTTTTGTTGTGTGCTATACTTTTCTGCGTACCGCTTATTGGTTAATACACAAATATTTTCCTACGCGTTCCGACGGTGCAATAAGAGAATACTATCGCCCTCATGTTTTCCTACACGCATTAACCCGACATGCTCTAGGAATCGGCATGAGGGCGATAGTATACAATCCATTCAATGAAAGTGAAAATTAGGGTGACTAAGTCGCTTTATGTTGCTACTATTTTTGCGGCCGTCATGGTGACGGCAAACACCGTGCTCATGGTGTACGAAGATTTCGCCAACGGCACCGTGAATGTGACCCGCGATTCCTTGTGGTGTGTTGGTGCGATTATTCTTTGGGCCTGTGTGCGCGTTGTCCGTTTCATGCGGACTGTCGGCTATCATCCGGGTTTCCATAGAAAGTAACTAAAACATAACATTCCCCACCTAGTATCACCATTGCTAGGTGGGGAATGTTGTATAATGACTATTGCAGTCCCACTAGGCAATCACAATAAAAGAGGACATTGAATATACGATGCTCAATTTCTTGAACGATGTTCTCTCAGATGCCACCCTAGTAGCTTTGGCCGCCCTCACCGGCACAATATTCTCGAACATGACGCAGCGTAAGAATGCGCGCGACCAGGAGCAGATCTCAATCCTGGACATTACCGTCCGGTCTCTTTCCGAGAGAGTGACTGCCCTGGAGGCCAGTCTCGCGGCAGCCGAAAGAGCTGCAGACCTAGCGGAAGACGGCCGCCGTCGAGCAGAAGTAAAGTGGTGGGAGGCCGTCTCTTTCGCACACACTGTTCTCGATTGGGGTAGGTCTCTGAAAATTCTGATACCATCTGATAAAGAGGACTCAATCCCTACTGAGCCTCAAATTCCGGATTCCATGAGGTGATTCATAAACATGTTTACTCCTGAGGTCCGCAAGGCCCTTTATGCCCTGCTCACCGCCGTTCTCGGTGTTTTTGCCGCTTTCAATGTTATTTCCGCAGACCAGGCGTCCCAGTATGCTGACGCTGTTACCCAGATTGTTGGTGCTCTGACTCTGGCTCTGGCCACGTATCACACTCACTCCGCTGTGACGCCTGGACGTCACGCTGCCGGTGAGGGCGAGGCCAACGAGGACAAGGTCGCCTGACCTCCTCCGTTCATAGAACATTACTGCCCCCTACCGACAGTCGGTAGGGGGCAGTAATGTTTCACGTGAAACACGGGGGCATGTTTCACGTGAAACATTCACCGTCGCTCCACGTCGTCTCCGATGATGCGGGCGATCACAGCCTCATCATGGCGCTTGGTGACTGCCCACAGGAAAAGATGGCGCCCCGCATCGCGTGCGTCGTCCGCGTCAGGCTGGCTCACACTGGTTCCGGTAGGCCAAAAACCAAGAGACTTCAAAACATGGTCAGGCATCGTAGTTTTTGCCATTGCAGGAGTCTGCCATACGATATCCCCGACCTCCCATTGCAGCACGGCGTTGATTTTTACTGGGGTGAGGTCTGCGAGAAAATTGTTGCCCGGTCGAAGATCAAACTGTTCGCACACGACAATGTCCGGGGCGAATTCGTTTCGTGTGGCCAGAATGTCGTAGACGCTGGCCGTCCAATGCTCATACTTGAATTGTTGAACATGGATGATTGAGAATTCGTGGTCGTCGTGGAAGTCTCCAACGGCGATTCCTGTTGATTTGCCTGGGTCGACGGCCATCACCCGTTGCATCATACCTTTCCTCCTCCCTTATTCTTCCGTAGGCTTCGCCGCGACTTGTTCACGTTAGCAATATTTTTCACCGTGTCAGAACGTACTCCGTCCACCTTGAGCCACAATGTGTCCGGCGCCATTGGCTTGCCGCGACCCTTTTTCAAAGTCCACGGCGTATCCGGGTCATCCGGGAAAGGCAGATTCTTATAGCACCATATTGCGCAATCCTGTGGGGAATCGAAATGGAAGTCCTCTTTTGGAATGTATCTTTTCAGGTCATAAATGCGTCGCATGAGTGAAGGGGTAAGCCATTTCGGTAGTTCCTTGTACATGCGGAATGATGGGCTAGTGCACGGGCAATTCACGGGTTCACCGCCGCTGAAACGCGAGATACGAATCCACTTCTCTTCCCCGCAATTCACGCAACGCATATGAAAATACTTATGGTGATCGCTCATGAACCTGTACTCAGGAGACGTAACCTCCCACTGTCGAAAACGGCGTCCCACCATTTCCGGCTCCTCCCCGGTCAAATTTTTGTTTACCGGCTTTACCGGATGGAGAATGCGGCGTTCGCGACCTTTCTTCCTCGTCTTGGTGCGCACGATAGAGATTTCACCGGGGCGAAATACTCCGTTCTCGGTCGCGAATTTCCATTCAAACACCACTGAAGGGTTGAATTCGTTGTAGCACCATTCGATAGCTGACGTCATGCCGTCGAACTCAAAATTATCTACGCCGTTCTCCTCTCGCCACGCCCAAATATTGAGACGAATATCGTTGTAGGAACGGCTTGGCATGAGAGTCTCATTCGCTTTGCGATGGTAGCGCAAATACGGCATATCCGGCGTGTGATCTAGTGCTACGTCAAGGTTGCATGGGGCGATCGGCTTGGTAATGTCAGGGCGCACGAAACGCCATTTTTTGTCCTCGGGAATCTCCAAATAGGTGAAGCACCATTCCAGGGCGGCATCTACGGAGGGGAAAAGGAATTCCCCGCTGGGGACGCTCGTTTGAAGCCTGTCCAGTCTGTTAGCGGCTAGCCTGTACAGCTTGTATGATGGTTGCATCATTCGTGTTTTCTCTCTTTCCTTTGTTGGTTGAATAGCGGGGGCAACAGTATTGTTGCCCCCGCTATTCAAATCATGCGACCGTGTGTGTCAGAAAACTACCGGCGATGCGGTCGCAGTATTCTTCCTGGCCTCGAAGTCAATGGAAGAAATCTCTGCCCTCGGAGGCCAGAATGCGGGCTTCGGAGCGCCATCCTCGCCGAGGACCGTGATCCCGTTCTCATCCTGCTCGTATGCGGGGCGACCGTAATCGTCAAGACGAGGCCTCGGCTTGCTCATCCGGGTTACCAATGTTGCGTGGGCGCCTTCAAGGTTCTCGCACACTCGCTTCACGGTCGTGTCGATCTTCTGCGGGGACAGAAGATCGGCCCGCTCCCGCGCGTCAGCCGGCCACAGGCCAGCGGCGCTGAAATACTTCGGAATATTGAAGTGAATGAAAGTCTTTCCATTCTTGTTGATAGTGAAAACTGTGCGGTCGATGAGCGCCTTTCCAGCATCCTCGTCGTCTCCGTCAATCATCCAATCGGTGACAAGCATAGGCCTGCCGTTCTTAGACGTGGTCATTTCCGCCTTAGTGATGAATGCTGAGTGCTTTCCCGGCTTGGGCGGCTCGAAATTGCCGCCGCCGGTAGCGACTTCCAGGGATGAGAGGTCGGTTCCGAAGTTGAAGCCAGTTGCCATAATTATTGTGCTCCTATAAGTCGGTGGTAAAGAATTGCGGCGGGTCAGTTCTCGCTGTCGGCAGGCTTACTGCGGAGTGCTTCCCTGATCGCGTCGGCGGCGATAGCGAGAGTCTCAGCGGTGACACCACGGTCAGCAGTAACAGTGATCTTAGCCATAATGTTTTTCTCTCTTCCTGATGTTGGGTTAGTGGCTAGTGATGTAATTGTGAATCTTGGTCATGCTCGGGCTCCCCATTGCTGGCGGGAACCCGCGCGTCTGTTGCTTTGTTACAACGTTGGGTTTGCGAGTGTACAGTACTGGTACGGTGATTTCTTCCCCGTCCCCACTGTCCACGTTCGCCCATTCCATGTAGGCAACGAAGTTGAACAAAGCGGGGATGCGCTGCCCAGATTTCTGCCCCTCGAAAGACGGGGCAATAAATGTTTCCCCAGTGACTTCATTGCTTTCACGCGCGGAATGTGTGATAGCAATGAATGAAATGTCGGGGGCGTCCAAGAATACGCTGATCGCCTTCAACAGGGAGTCGTATACCGCCCGCCATTTCGTCCAAGTGTCATTCGACACGGCCTCGTAGTGGGCCAGGATGAGTTCCTGACACTTGTCCAACGTATCGAACACGACAGTCTTGTAGGGGAATCCCGTAAGATTGCGTGCAATATTGTCGCAGAGATTGGCGCAATCAACCCACTTGTCGCAATGCACGACAGTAATGTTCTGCAGGTTTCCCCAATCCCGTACGGGGAGTGTGCCGGATTCGAAATCAACGTACAGGACGGGCGACATGTCGTCAACCTGCGATGCTGTGGCTGCGAGCGATGTTTTGCCGACGCCACTCACACCATGAATAAGCATGTTGAAATGATTATTCTGTTCCGGGTTCACGACTGTCATTCCGAGACGGGCGAGAGTGTCTTCGAAAGTCATGTTATGTTTCACCTCCTTAGCCGTTGATAGTGTAGTTTTTGAATGCTTCTGTGTGGCGCTCATGCGAGCAGTACCAACATAGGGGGGACGATTGGAGGCTGTCAACCCCACTGCCATGTGATTTCGCTCTCTTCCAAATGTTTTGGAGTCTTTCTGTGGCCGCGAGCGCAACGTCCTGCCGCCACGGGAAAGAGAACTCACTAATACTGTCCGGCACGATTTCTACACTGCAGTCCCTTGGGAGAGCAACAATAGAACAGTGAGCCACCTCGTGGCCGACCTTTGAGAGGCCGTACCCGTAGAGCATGATTTGAATGTAGTATTTACGGAATTGTGCTCCCGCTATCGTGTTAGCGAACTGGGGCAGCTCACCGTCCCATTTGATACTCTTCCTGAACGCTGAAATCTTTTTCCGCGAGAGTAGCTTCCAGTCCAGGACCGTCGCCGCCGCAATATCAAAGCGATCCACACTCCCAGAAATACGCCCATAGTCTTCAAGATCACATACCTCCACTTTCTGCTCCACAAGAATATTCGGTTCGTTTTTTGTGCGTGATTCTGCGAAAGCGTGAAATGCGGTGCCGAGAAACGGCGCCAGTGGCGCGCCCGCACTTCCGTTATTGCGCGGAATTCCGAGAAGCTTATCCGCGATACACCGTTCGCAATCGTCCCCGATTTCGCTCACTCCGATGCGTGTTTGCTTGTCGCGTTCGGTTGGGGCGAAAACATTACTGACCGCTGTTGCGGCGGCCGGGCTCAAATTCAATTTTCTCCCCTTCCTGAATCGCGGCGATAGCGGCGAGCCTGACGTCACGGGGAACCTCAATGTCTCCGCTCGCAATGTCTTCAATGAAGAATAGTCTTGCGTCGCCGGCCGGCATGATTTCATAGACCGTGCCGCCCAGCTCTTCAGCTCGCATTGCGGCCTGTTCGAGGTTCGAGTAGACCTGATAGTCGCCTTTCTGCGATGATTCCCATACAAGGTAGACGCCCATTAGTGTTTTTACTCTCTCTTCCTAAATGTTGATTGGTAGCGTGTTATTCGACGATGGTTGCTGTGAGGCCGGCCCGCTCCTCGATCGCCGTGGAAATGACGGCCGCGTAGCATTGGATCCGCCAGATGTTCTCTGATCGAATGTTGGGCACGTGCAGTTGCATTGTCTTGACGCCGAATTTCGTGGGCCATTTCATAAGAATGGTGCGGCCGGCGATCTCGTCAATAGTGGTGCTCTGTGTTATGCGCATAATATTTTTCACCCCTCCTGTGTGGTGAGTTCGTAAATGTCGAGGCTGTTATTGATGGCCATGCTGCGCACAATGTTAATGTTGTCCGCCGTAACATGAATGACGTTAATGTCTGAGTGTCCGTCGTCCACTGGGGCGACGATCAGGAAGTTCCTGCCGACAAGTTCGCTGTCGTCGGATACGAGAATGTTTCTGATAGTGCCTGTCATGCGACGTCGCACTAGACGAATGGCCGAGCCGCTGTGTGTTTCTGTCTTCATGGCGCCTACTGTACGTGTGCGGTGGTGGCGTACGCAACCCACGTGGGTGTGGCGCCTACCACATTTCATATGAGGCTGCTCTCGCGCAAACGCTCATACCCCGCCGCCAGCCTAGGCTCCACAGCCGTCACGTCAACAGTGCCCTCACACTGCAAAAGAAAGCGATTCACCCGTTTTGTTTGCCCCTTACGATTCAAACGAGCAGACGCCTGCAAATTCAAAATCACACCATTATCCTCGCTCAACCAAATCTCAGTATTGCAAACATTCTGCAGACCATCGATCCCCTCGGCGGCGGCCGCAATAACAGCACACAGAACCCGCGGCCCATCGGGCTCCAAGAATTGCCGCCACTCATCCCGATAATCACTGGACAACTCAACACTCTGATAGCCAGCATCGGCCAGTCGTTTCCGCAGCGGCGCCATGAATTTACGAGAATGACACCACAGAATAACCTTCTCGTCAGACGGTAGATCAAACAGAATATCAAGGGCAGCGTCAATCTTCGACGACCCACGCTCCTCGAACTCCACACTATCGTCCACGATTCTCAGTAGTCCGAGAGTGATCTGCCTGAGACGCCCGTCTAGAACGGCGGCGGACGAGGCGACACTGACCCCACCATCCATGACCGCCAAACGATGTTTCACAAACTCCCGATACATCCTCCTCTGCTCACGTTTCATCCCACAGATGACACGTTGAACATTCACGGGCGGTAGATCCCCGAAAACTTCACTCCCCCGCATCGCAGACCAAACATCACCCATAGAATCACGGAGAGCGCCAGGATTCTTCTCTCCACCATAAATCCTGGCATACGAGGACGCCGCAAAAGGATTGAACTCAGAAACAAAAAACTCATCCGCAAACCGGTAGAAACTACGGTCAACACTGTTCGGGTTCAAGAATTTGAGAACACCGTAAATGTTGACGGGTTTGTTGCCGGCAGGCGTGCCCGACAGGCCGAGACGACACTTTGATTTCAATGCTTTTACTGCCCGGAAGGATTGGGTGCGGTGATTCGCGATACGGTGCACCTCATCCACTACCACCATATCGAACGATTTCTTCGAGAAGGAAGCATTCGGCCATTTCTTCGCGCCTACCGCCTTTCCCAGGGAAACCAATAGCTCGAAATTAATAACCCACCAACCGTCCTCGCCGTTCAGCATGCTCTCAATGTTGGCACGCCCCGCCTTGGTAGTGCGCGACAGTACTTTCGCTTCCTGACCGGTGATGGTCTTGATACTGGCCCGCCATGATGGGATGACGCGTTTCGGGCACACAATGATGACTCGCCTGTCCGCGTTAAGTTTTCGTGTGACCCAGATGGCTCCGTATGTTTTGCCGCAGCCGGGTTCCCAGGCCAGCAAAGCGCCGCCGCCGTCTCGAATCGCGGCGGTAGTGCGGTTGATTTCTCTTTCCTGCGCCTCAGTGGGCTGAATGTTAATCATTGAAATTTGTCCAAACGACCACTAGAAGACAAATGGCGAGCATAAACACAAGGCATGTCATCCTTGCTTTCTCCTTTCCGATGCGAGGAACCCCGCCCAGTCATTTGTTGACGGGGCGGGGTTCGTCATGTGTGGTCAGTGGGCGATGGCGTGACGCTGCACGGCGTCCCAGTAGGCGTCCTCGTCCACGGCCACCACATAGTAGGGAGTGCCCGTGGCGGAGAAATATTGTCCGATCACGTCATCGGCGATCGCAGCAACGTCGTAGTCGTCCATCTGGTCGAGCGTGGGGATGATGTCGTACATGATGACGTCGTCCCGAGTGCTGCGACGAGCGGTGGTGTCCATAATCTCTTCTCTCTTCTCTTCGTACTGTCACCATCTCTCGGTGACGACTCTAGTATAGGCAGACCGCATGCTCTTCAGTCAACCCAACACAGCGTGACCCTACTCACATCTCCAGGTGGAGAAGAGACAACGCCCTACCCACGGCCGCACTCACATCACCGCCACACTCCAGTAGCCGCATGCAATCGAACGCAGTGTGCGCCCGGCCGTCCGCGAGCGGATCATCCGCATGATGCGAGAAGACCAAACCACTGTCCAACATCGTCACACCCGGAGCCGTGTCGCCGCCACGCGCATACCGCCATCGTCGCCCCACCGACTCGTAAGGCCAACCGAACAAACCAACAAGATCATTAAACCCATACTTTGAATTGAACTCGCCAATCACACCACCATAGCCGCCGTCGGGCACAGACACCGAAGAAACATCATCACTCCTCTCCTCGTACCCGATATTCTCCAGCCACTTATCGACGTTCAAATAGGCGCCCTCAATGAGCCAATGACGCACTCGCAGCCCGAGGTGATGTGATGGTAGGAAAAAAGCTCGGGACGCCTCCGCACACGACCTGTCCCACTGGGCCACAGGCCCCAACACACTAAAACACGTCCGGCCGATCGCCTCGCACTCCCCCACGGTCATGCTGCGAGTACAAGGCAGAACAACGCGAAAACGCGGGAACGGGAAAGACGACGACGCCGTCTCCCACACAATGCCGGCAAGATTCGCTGCCCTCATACGATCCCCAACAAAATCTTTCCGCGACCCATGATCCGCGTCCAAAACGATAGCGGACCGGGACACGAAATTCCTTTTCTGCCGTCTACCCCCAGAAAGAATGCCGGCAAAAAACGCGGGGGCATCGTATTTCTCGCATTTCGAGGGCGCCTCGCACAAGGCAGCAAAATCAGTAAGATTTACGTTAGCGGCACGCCACCCTGTGATGGAGCGAACATTGCCCGCTACCATCACAGGGAAACGCACCCCGAAAACATCACTCACTGTACGACGGTTCCGCTATCTGATCCCGCAGAATCGCCTCCACGAGATCATTATCCACAATGGCACCCTCCGTTCGGAATTTCACGCCCCGACGAAGAATGTACTGCCGATACTCCTCGACACTCCGCGGTGACAGATTCTTCGCCTCCAAAACCTGATACAAACGAGTCTCGGTCGGCGGATTACTACTGAAATCATCCACCATACGCGTCAAATCCGGAACAAAAACATAATCGATCATTTTCAATGCGTCGGGCAGCCAGAAATCGGCGGCCAGACTGAAAGCTTTCCGAACCGCTGACGATGACACGCTCATCTGCTGCTCGAAAAGAGACAGAATAGCAGCCACTCGCATAATGTGATTCCCCATACGGTCAATCACCGCCTGTACTGCTCTCTTGAAGGGCGACTCTCTGGCAGCCTCTCTAGACCAGGCTCGCATCATTTCCACCCAAACATTCCGGGCAGACTCGGTCACAGTCATAGTCATTGGCGTATTGACAGGCCAAAACTCAGTGACGCAAGTGACAGTACCACGGAATTCGTGCTGCATCATCCCCAGCATTGTAGAAATACGCTCGGAAGCATCCTCAACGAAACCATCACCACCATGCGCGTTCAGGCCGTTGTTTGTTACCCATCCGAAAGACGAGGGGTCGGACTGGCGATTCTCCTCATCCAAGGCGAAAAGAATGCGCGGCCCCCACCCTGTCTCAAACAACGACTGTGACATACCATCGACTACGTCGCCGAGAATTCCAGTGCCGCAGAAAGCAAGAGAATGGGGAACCCTCTCACTGTCCGCACGCCTCACACCATCATCGCCGACACGCACGGATTCGACCGTCCTGCCCGAGTAGACGTCGGTCAGGAATCCAATGAGCCCACTACGATAACCCTCACCCTGTGACGCGGAATACATGTTCTGTAGTTCGTCCACAAACATGATAGACGCCCCACCGGGACGCTGCGCCATCCGAAGATTCAAACCTTCGGCCGTCACATTAGACCCGAACAGGACATTCGCCATCAGAGAACGCTCGCACGGGCTATTACCGATACTATTCAACAAATCCTTACGATCAACCTCAAACTCAGCGATGCGATTATTGATATCGTCACGTTCCGTCCGATACTCTTCAATATCAATACGCCCACCCTTTCTTTCCAAGGATTCCAGGCGACGGTACAGCATGCGGAGCGCCGAATCAACCTCCCGCACAGCCGCCAAAGACTGAGACGAATCCCACCTGAACGCGCCCACACAGTCATCGAAAAAACTACGCACCAAAGACTGGGCAGTAGTCTTCCTCGACAAAGTAGACGCCCCCAAACAATGCGAATACAAAGTCAACGGCACCACACCCTGCGCATTCGCAGACAAATGAGTCCTCGCAGACAACGGGGCAGACACCATCGTCAGAAAAGTCGTCCACAAGAAACGAGGCGGCGTCTCCGGCGACCTGGACTGCAAATAATCAATAACCCGGTCAGCGAACCAATCATAATGCACGCCCCCATCCGGGGAAACGAACCCGTAATCCGCAATCCTCTCAACACTCAATTGCTCTCCCCCCCCACACGGGCAAGAAAACTATTGAAAGCGTCAAGAATCTCGTCGCCGTCAAAAGTATAGCCGACGTCGAACATAGGGCCCCAGTAACGGTTCGTCTGCTCGAAAATCGTCGCTTTGTAGCCGCGCACAGTATCCGCCTCAAAAATAAACCTATGCCCAGGCGACGCTACAACAATGTGGATACTGTTGTTCCAGGCGCTCACTTCCAGGCCGAGCGAATCATTCCCGCCCGTGCTGGCGTAATTCTTGCACATCTCGACGACATGCTTCAGGAATTCCCAATCGAATAGCTTGATCATTTGTCCCCCCACAGTTTTGTTTTGATTTCGTCGAGCAGCTCCCGAAGCTCCCACGATCCTTCCCTTCCCTTTACCGTTGTTATCGTATCGTTCGTGTCGCGATCTCGAATGCTCACCGAATACTCGTCCCCTACAATAGTGAGCGTGCACCCGTAACGTTTCCCGATAACGTCCAAGTAGAGGATGGAAAGATCACTATCTACTATGGCATCCTCCCTAACGTCCAATAGGACAGACTCGCAATGCGGGTCACCGAGCACCCCCGAGATGAATTCGGACGCGACAGGACGCAGCTCATCGTCAATCACGATTCTCGCCCCTCCACCATGCCAGCCAACTCCATAAAGCGATTCACAGCATGGACGATGAGGCTCCGATCGGCGTCGACACCATCCAAACGAATATGATTCGACACTTGAACAATACGAACCCGCCACTCCTCATCTTTCGCGACAATAATCTTAAAGACAGTCCTATCGACAGGATTTACAGCCCGTGCCTTGAAACGAATCACAGAAAGACTGCCATTGTCATTGTAGCCTCGCAAGCTAACAAACTTGCACTGTGGCCATTTAACGAAATCACCGACACAGCTAGCAAGAAAAGCAAACACTGCCTTGTCAATGCTGGAGTCACTCATTGCCGGCCGCCTTTCCACGGTTCGCCGCGACAATCAAAGCGCGGCGGACGAACTCACCGACGCTATCCACAGGAATAGCGGCACCCTTTCGCTTAACGTGCCTTGCCCTCACCGTGTTACCGGCGACCACAATGCGGCAAGTGCTGCCGATAGTGATGATGCCGCCGTCGTAAATTCTGCGGGCAGGCGCATGCACGTTGAACTCGTGGCGGCGCCCGTCATTGTTCCACTCACGGACCGCCTGAGCGATAACCGTCTCAAAAACTGAACCCATAGTAATGATCCTCTCTTCCTAAATATTATGATGGATACTACTGCTGTATTGATTACGGGAGGGGTTAAATGTCGGAGCCGATCACCAACTCCGCCGGCACGCCCACCAGATCACACAGATCGGCCAGCCTATTCCGCGCATCCGACCGGGCACACTCCCACGTCAGCGAACCCTTCCCACTGCCTCGCATTTCCTCCAGACAAAGAATGAAATCATTCACCAAGCGACTACTTTCCTCTTTCCTCTCGTGCCGCTTGACGCGTTTGTGAATCCACCTGGCCGCAACCGCCGTGTTCTCACCGACAGTGAGAGTTTTCCGCCACCAAGCATCCGCCGTCTTCGCACTGAAATACCACACTGTCGGCCTACCATTATCAAACACGTACGTTTCAATAACGCCAGCCTTAGCGTCCTAGATCATGACGGTAAAGCCGACATCATCGTAATGACAGGAAGTGTCGGGCGGCATATTCTCCCGAATAAACCCCATTTCAACGCCCGGATCGCTCACACCCTCAATGTTGGGGCCGTCATATTCAAACCAAGGCATAATTCTCTTCCCCCTCTCTTTTCCTGGAATTGCGGTGGGGTCAGACGATCTTACTATCGGGAATCTCCCGGATTCTATCACAAAACTCACCCCACACCACATCTGCAGCTACCGTCCGGCCAGGAGAATCCAACCGGCCAGGGGCAAGCTCAACACCATTCCTGCCCGCGCTCATGCCAATCTGCCCAATAATCTCACCATTGAAATAGGCGACGATCAAAGAATCCCCCGCCATCGCAAGAGTAATACCACAATAGTGCGCCACCGAAGCGAGACTGTCCATGACCGAGGCGCCCACAACAAGACGATCGAACATTTCCTGCACACTATCCGCAAGGTTCTCGCTGCAAGTCACACCAACATTGGTCTCCCAGCTGAGAGTCTCAACATTATCCTCGGTCAGCGCCGCCTCGCCGGAAACGAACGTCATTTCACCCATCGGCGCCGTGTAAATGTGGAACCGTGAAGAATGCGTGAGCGGCCTCTCCGGCCTTGCCCCAATAGCATCCCCAACAGGAGTGCGGGAATGCAAAACAACGGGATCGTGGGTGAGATCATCCACAAAATGATCCCAGATGGGCTTCTTCGACACATCCTCACCCGAAAACTCATCAATGTCCAACTCGGCGCCGCTTCGCCTCATACCAACCATCATGGTGCCAATCGTCGTCCCGCCAGACGACACTATCAGAGTCGAAAACTCGTTCTCATCAACCTGGAGACCGCGCTCATCGGCCAGGGTAAGAATACGATCATAAACCTTCGCCATACCCACCATGGAAGCCAGCGCCTCACTAGCGGGACGACGGTCGTTCGGAAACTCGGAGAGATAGACGGGAATAAGGCGATCGGACAGAAGAATGTCATCCATGTCCGCTATCTGCGTTGTGCCGTCCAACCAAACGCCACGCGACCAATTCGTAACGTCAACGATGAAATGCGTATCATAAAACACTGTGCGTCCTCCTCTTCCTCTAGTGTTTGTAATGTTCGGAATTGCGGGGGGGGTTACCGCACTCCGATCGCGCCCCACAGGGTCCAAACGACCGCCACAATGCCCAGCGTTCCGACAATGGCGAAACACGATGCGATCAGGTAGATGATGGCGGCGAGGATGATTTCGCTGCTCCGCTTCAAAGGGCGGCGGGTCGCAACGTTGGTGTTATGTGGTGCCGCATGCCTCATGGTCATGGTTCCTTCTCTTTCTCCATGGTTGGTCTCGCTTGTGGTGCAGGGCGTCTTGCTTCGCCCTGGCGGGCTACTGTCCTGCTCCCGATGGCCTTAACTCTAGGACCATGATGGTGGCCTGTCCACCCCACTCGGGTGAGACGTCCGCCACACTCCAGGGTGTTGGTCCACAACGTCGTCAGCCCATCACTCCCAGAACATCGGGCGATGGGCTACATGTGGACGCATCCGCCACCCCGTGCGATCACGAGACAGCGGATGCGATGTCACTCCGGGAGTGGGCGCCCCACCTCACACATCGTCTCAGATGACGTCAATATTGCCCTCCTCCAGCACACTCCCAATCTCCTCAACATTCTCCACATTCACGCCGGCGACACTAATGCCACAGTTGACCTCGCCGTCACTATTCTCAATAACCTCAACCTCGAGCGTGACACGGTCCAACCCAAAAATGATTTCCCTACCCAATAGTGCGACGGGCCTCTTGTCCACGTATCCGATAGTACGGAGAATGTCGAGGGCGCGGAACATCATGTTAGCGCCGCGTGCGACAGTGGCGAGCAGCGTCGTCAAATGTTCGGGCGTCTCTTCCGTGTTGGTGATGTTCACCGTGTAGTCCGTGCCGTCTACGTGCTCGATCAGAATCATGAGGCGCGCCGGGGAGTCAGCTGACGACTTCGCAAGCCTACGCACGTCCATGTGTTGGATGAGCATTCCCTCGTCTACTGTGTCTACTGTGTTGCTCACTTCGTGTTCCGTCCTCTCTTCTTCGTGCACCGACCTTCGGTGGCGTGTCTACCGTAGAAGAGCGGGGTGCGGTGCCGTCAACCCCCAACGTGTGTGATCCGTGTCTCAGTGGACTCTGGTGACTCCGTGGACTTGCGCCGCCACCCCATCCGTGCCACCAAACGAGCATGGATACCTCAACCCACTTCGCACATCTCGCCCGTCCTCGAGCCTGAAACCGAGGCGGCTCTCATGCTCCGCTACGTCGAAGACAACGAGGAGATCGCCTATCAGTACGCGTACGCGCTAGTGGGCTTCTTTACCACCGATCTGGACATTCCGGAGGCCCTCCAACTGGCGCGCGACATCGTCACCGAGTCCACGAACGACATCAGGACCTTCGAGGGGGAGGAGGCGGACGTCGACTCGCGCGCTCTGCTGTACCGCTTCAGCTGGCCCTACTGACTCGACTGGCCCAGGAGTGACAGGAGGGCGAAGGCCCCACCCTCGACGCAGGGGGTGGGGCCTCGGCGTGTCTATTGTCGAAAGGCGACGTGTGATGGGACGGTGGTGCCAGTCACCACAGCTGCCGATCTCTCACAGTTTCCGTTAACCTTCCGTTCATCTTGTTCGCTTTCCGTTTACTTTTCCACGCATGCGGGTTGTTTACTAGCAACTGGCGTTCTAGGGCAAAAACACCCGTTTGTGTTACTACAATGTTGGTGCGTGTCGTCACACTTTTCACCTTACAGCAAGGCTTTCTGCCGGAGGGTTTTTGTTGGTATTGCGGCGAATAGTCCATGTTGCAGTTCGTGTGATGGCATGGGTTCGGTAGACGCGTTTGGACCCGTATGCTACACTCGAGTAGACGAATCGTCGAAGACGATCTGCGGCGCAGCCGCTGAGGAGCCCTAGCGACGCAAGCGAGGGTCGCGCCGCAGGGTGTTTTCGAAGAGCTCGCCACTGTGTTGGGCCCAACCTATACTCTTAAAAGAGTACTAGAATTAGACACTGTCCAGCTGTGTTAGACGGTGTCTAATTAGGGAACATGTGTTATAACGTAATTAGTGTATATGGTGTTCAATGGTGAACGTGGTGATCGTTAACAACGAACAGTGTGTGGTGGTGGCAACAAACATGGCGCGTGTTGTGTTACGTGCGTGCTCGCAGAGCTGCGCGCGCACTACACAACACACGCCAATCCAAAACAAACAAGACCAGAAGAAAGCGGAGAGAAGAACAGGAACAGAGAGAGTAGTGTTAGACGGTGGCGGCGCTCGTCTCGCTGACGCTGCGACGCGCCACCACCTAACACCAACACAAACAAAGAGAACAAGAAAGAGAGAACAGAACAGCGGTGAGCAGAACAAGCACACGCGAACACAAACAATTCAGAAAACAAGTACTCGCCAGAGCACAACAAATGGGCATCACGCACTGCCCAGCATGCGGAGTAAAACTCCAATACCACAATGATGGACAACGCAAACCCAACAGTGCTGAGGCAGACCACATAATCCCAGCATCACTAGGCGGATCCAATCACCCGGACAACGGCAGAGTCCTCTGCGCCAAATGCAACAGCAGACGAGGCAACGGACGACACGGCAAAGGCCGGGCACGCCACTATCAGAAAAACGAAGGAGAACGAGACAGACTCCCTATTGCCGTCATGCCCACCGAACATTCCGACACATGGTGAAACGCCCCCGCCGCCATTCCAAACACAGAAAAGCGGACGGTAAAGAAAGGTGGAGCACAAAGAGAAGAGAAGAGAAGACAAGCAACAAGAAAGACACAATGGTGTTCGGGGATAACGTGCGTGCTCGCAGGGCTGCGCGCGCACTACCCCGAACACCACCAACAAAAGAAGAAGAAGAAGAAGAGAAGAAAGAGAACAAGAAAGACAAGCAACGAAAACTACACACCCATCACACCACCGCCATTCCACAACCCACAACACAATACGACAAGACAAGACAAGACACGCACCACCCACACACCCCATCACACTGAGACACACGCCACTCATGTTGTGGCGTGTAAACAGCAGACAGTAGACAGCAGACCCCGCCATTCCAACCCACACATAAACCATCACCGCCATCCCACAATGACACAACCCTGTCACAAAGACACGCCACTAAACCAACACGATGTGACAGCAAACACAAGGAAGGGAAGAGGGAAGAGAAGAGGGAAGAGAATAGCGGGACACAGCCCCCCGCACACCACCGCGCTTCCCCGCCCCCGCAACGAACACGGTGATACACAAACGAAAGAGGAGCAGAACAATGCGAGAGGGGAGACCCAATACGAACACGGGGACACCACGCACATCACCCCCGCCGCCCTTCAATGAGGAGCACCACGCAAACGGAAAAAGGGGGGGCACCAACACACAGACGGGGAGGTCAGCATCACAGCACCCGCCCTTCACTTACTATGCCACCCCACCACGTCATGCCACCCCCACTATCCACAATGCCCCACCCACCACCACCATGAGGGGGGGGGCATGCAGAGGATACCCCACCACACGAACAGCACAGAGAGACATGCACCACCCGCAGTGCAGGACCTGGCAAGGGAACAGTGCGCGACATGACACAGTACTGGCAAATACTGCACTGGGAGTAGATGGCATAGCCCACACACATTGGGTTTGGCAGACCAGCGCAGCACACACCACCGCCATTCCACACACCACAACAGAAGAGGATGGACACCATCCACTCACCACTTCACACTGTTCACGTTCCAACAACCAACGAACAATCATGATCAACGTCGATCAACATCAACGTTCATTGATTGATCAATCAACAATGAATGATGAACATGATGATGATCAATGATCATGATGATGAACATAATGATGAACATCACGATGATCATATGACGATGATGTGATGCATGACATGCATACCAATACCATGCACCACGCATGGTGCAACGCATGGTACAAAGGCAACACGTAACGCATGAACGCATAAATGCATAAAAATACAAAAAACAAAAGAAATGTTACAAAAACATGCAAAAATATTCAAAGGCATGAATCAACAATGGCGTTCAAAAAAACCATGGCAACAAAACAAGGCGAACAAAAAGGGGGCCCCAACACAGTAAGGGATCCCTTAAAGTAGGACCCACATCACAAAACAAGACAGGGAACACAATAAAACGAGACGCACACCACACAATTTATGTGACGGGGGCCACCCCCCCCTCCCCCATCCGGCCGCGAACA
>ERZ773035.282-NODE-282-length-42782-cov-7.209306_pt1 | contig 42782 bp, 39 predicted proteins | sample MGYA00511487_ERZ773035 | MGnify/ENA primary metagenome ERZ773035 (study PRJEB29015, sample SAMEA2737985) | human oral metagenome | biome: human oral; feature: human-associated habitat; material: dental | place: China | collected 2024 ... | reverse complement strand
TAGTCCCCTATCCAAATAGGCACTTGCTCCCCTGTAAGGGGATGTACCGCATAAGCTCCTGTAAAGGCGCCTGATATAGTCTTGGTATCGGCCATACGATCGCGCTCGGAGCGCTTAGCAGTATCGGCTATATAAGCCTCCACTTCCCCTCGTTGCTCCTCGGTGGTAATCTCAAGCACTAAGGGGTGCTCAGGGGCCAAAGTAAGGTAAGTAACCCCAAAAAGGGTATCAGGACGGGTAGTGAAGACGGTAATCTTGTGGCTGCCTTCGGCAACTACAAAATCAATACTTGCTCCTACCGACTTACCTATCCAGTTACGCTGACTTTCCTTGATGCTCTCACTCCAGTCTATAGTGTCCAAGCCTTGCAAGAGGCGCTCCGCATAGGCAGTAATACGCATACTCCACTGGGTCATCTTCTTGCGAATTACAGGGTAGCCACCACGCTCGGAGAGCCCATTGATTACCTCGTCATTGGCCAAGACAGTACCCAATCCTGGACACCAATTCACTTCCGTTTCAGCCAAATAAGTCAATCGGTACTTGAGTAAAATACGCTGCTGCTCCCCCTCTGTAAAGCCTTTCCACTGCTCGGCGGTGAAGGTCGGCGTATCCTCATCACAAGGGGCACTAACCCCTACATTACCTCCTTTTTCAAAAAGGGCAACAAGTGTTTCGATAGGCTCAGCCTTATCGGTTTCGTTGTTATACCAAGAGTTGAAGAGCTGGGCAAATATCCACTGGGTATGGCGGTAGTAGGCCGGATCGGAGGTCTTCACCTCACGACTCCAGTCAAAGGAAAAGCCTAATTTGTCCAACTGCTCTCGATAGCGAGCTATATTCTTCGCAGTGGTCAGGGCAGGGTGTTGCCCTGTCTGGATAGCATACTGCTCGGCAGGTAGGCCAAAACTATCATAGCCTTGGGGGTGCAATACATTGAACCCTTGGTGGCGCTTATAGCGTGCCACGATGTCACTGGCTATATAGCCCAGCGGGTGCCCTACGTGTAAGCCCGCCCCAGAAGGGTAAGGAAACATATCAAGTACATAATACTTGGGTTTGCTAAAGTCGTTTACTGACTTATAGGTTTGGTGCTCTGCCCAATAAGCCTGCCAATAGGCTTCTATTTCTTTGTGATTATAGGTCATAAGTGTTGGGTTTCAGGTATTAGGTATTAGTTTTATGTGTGTAAAGATAAAAATAATTTATCTATTCTTAAAAAAATAATTTTTTAGGATCATTTCTATTATCAAAAAAGAAAACAATCTCTATTCTATCGGTGAATATTTGATAAAAAAGAGAAAAATTATGCAATACTAAAGCTCTACGAATCTCTTTTTCAGGAGTTTGATAGACAATAGGATAAACCATAGGAAAATCCAATATCCTTTGCTCTATTCTTTCTACTTCATCTATAATTTTATTTGAATAGGTAGATGATCCATTGTGTTCTATCCAATATTCCAAAGTTGAAATATACACCTCTTGAGCTCTTGGAGACCATATTACTTTTCTGCACATAACAGTCTCGCTTTCTTATGGACTTCTTCACTAGGTATCCCCTTTCCCTCACGGAGTTCTTTCCATCCCTGCTCTATCCCTTCTATGATCTCAGCAGAGAGTTCTTCTTCTTTCTTGACTTCCAGTCCTATGGCTTCCAATACACGTACAGCCATTTGGTATTGTTCAAAAGTAATATTCTTGTTAAATTGTATGGTTCTCATAGTAGTAATTTTCTGCAAAGATAGTGATAATTTGCCAATTAGCTAATGTATTGACTTTACTTTATTTTCCATATTCATATTTTTTAGGTATTACACTGGAATCTATTACTTCATCACCTTATCCAATAGGGTCTTATAATCTTTTACTACTCCATAGCAAATGCCTTTCTCTCCTTGGCTAATAGCCTTAAAATGGCGTGCTGCACATTCTATTTTGGCTTCTTCTGCTCCACGAAGCTGTGAGCGCTGCCAATCATTCCCTTTGGTATCATCGGTCTTCTCATACTCTATCTTTTGTACTACTGCCATAGCCTTTTCATCATTGATGATATGGCCTACCTTGCGAATAAACTCCTCTGGATTGAGCTTAAACTGATGGAAAGTATCGGGGCGTATCCCCTTGAGTATGGCTACTATGGTACGCCTTGTAAGTCCTGTGGCCTCTACTAACTTGCCTATGAGGTCATAGGTTACACTGCCCCCTACCCCCTCATAGACTTTGAGGTTTTCTACTTTAGTAAGCTTCATGGCAGCACCTTGCTGTAGGGCTTCTTTGCTCTCTATCTTATCCATGGTGCCTTGTTCTACTACCATTCGTATTTTGGTGACCGTCAGTCTCTCATCTATAGCCTTAATTGCCTTAGCTATCAGTTCGTCAGTCTCAAAATCTACCTTATAGAAAGTCTTGATACTGATCTGCTTCCACAATTTTTGAAATTCATCGCGCTTAAAACGTTCTTCCTGAAAAATAGCTTCTTTAGGTCTGCGGGCATCATCAATTTTGATACTATCAGGGCTTAGTATCTTATCCAAAGTATCAATAATCCCTTGCCTTATCGGCTCCAGTTCCTGCCCAAAATCAAGAGTTCCTTCCGCTTTGGCAGTATAGTATGCAGGGGTTAGCTGGCCATCATCATTTACATAATATCGCCTGATAAGTTGGTTGTAAATCTTTCGGGCATGGTCTTCACTTATAGTTACTTGGCCGCCATTCTCATCGGTATAAGTATGCCCTACAAAGAGCCTTGGGGTTACCTTCATCGGGCGACTGTGCAGGTCGTCTGCAATTTCCTTTTGTAGTTGTTGGGAGAACTGCTGGTAGCTCTCACTGGCAATCACGGTAAGAATATTGATATCGAACACGCCTTCCTTGCCCAATAGCTCGGCATCTTGGCGTACCCCATGCTTATCCACACATAGGCGCATCCCACGGCCTACCTCTTGGCGCTTGCTCATCTGGCTATTTCCTTCTTTGAGAAAACAGATCTGGAACACATTGGGGTTGTCCCAGCCCTCACGCAGGGCAGAGTGCGAGAAGATAAAGCGGGTGGGCTCCTCAAAGCTCAGCAGTCGTTCCTTATCCTTCATAATCAAGTCGTAAGCACTCTGGTCATCACTGCCGCCCTCGCCTTTTTTCTCTTTCGAATCAATGAAGTTTCCCTGCTTATCCCTTGAAAAATAGCCATTGTGCACCTCTTGGGCACGGAACTTCTTGAGGTAATCCAAGTAGGCTGTATCATCAAAGAGTGTAGGCTGGAGTTCTTCTATCACATGAGTGTATTCCTCTTCGAACATTTGGGCATAGCTCCCCTTGCTTGAGCTACTTCCTTCATAAATGCGATAATTGTCTACATGGTCTATAAAAAACAAACTCAGTACTTTGATTCCTTTGGCAAAGAGCCGTCTCTCGCGCTCTATATGGCTCTTAATCGTCTCACGTATTTGGGTACGACGCATCACCGCCTCGCTTACCTTGTCTACTGCCTCGCCCTGGTGGAGTTCTATCCCATTGAGAAAGCGAACCGTCCCTTTGCGGCCGTCTATACTTTCTACCACAAAATGATTCTTATACTCCTGCAAGTGCCCACTTTGCTCATAGAGGTTAAACCCCTCCCCTACCAAACGATTTACTTGCTTGGTGCCAGAGGTAGTACCCATATCAAAATGCAAGCGTGCTTGGGGATTGCCTTTGCCTATGAGGATCTCTTCTAGATATACATAGCCATTGGTGGCTGTACTGCCCTGCTGGTGAATCCCTTTTACTTCTATCTTCTTGACTAAGTGTTGGTTATAGGCATCGATAGCATCTAGGCGGTAGACCATATTGAGCACCTGGCGGTGGGTGGCCGAGTAGCGCAAGACAAACAACGGATTGAACTGACTGATAGCCTTGACCGTAGCGGCTCCTGAGGCACGCTGAGGCTCATCAATAATCACAATAGGGTTTGTCTTGGCCAAAACATCTATAGGGCGCCTACTACCAAAATCATCGCGTTTGGAAAAGATGATACGCGCTGCCTCATTTCTTTTGTTTGTTTCATTAAAAGAACTGTTGAAGGCTTGGGTGTTGATAATCATCACATGCAGCTTATCATCATCGGCAAAGGCTTGTATTTTGGAGAGCTGTTTGGAGTTATAGATAAAGTGCTGTATACGCTTGCCCCCATACTCGGCGGCAAAGTGGTCACTCATCACCTGAAAACTCTTCTGTACGCCCTCACGAATGGCAATACTCGGTACTATTATGATAAACTTACTCCAGCCATACTGCCTATTGAGTTCGTACATGGTTTTGATGTAGGTATAGGTCTTGCCTGTCCCTGTTTCCATCTCTATAGTCAACTGTACACCCTCGCCTTCCAATGCATCAATAGGCTTTATATCCTGTAGCATTTGTAGTGAGCGTATATTGGAGGCTATCTTGTGAGAGTCAAGAGCTAAGGGATTATTACCAAAGCCTATTTGCGTAAATGGAATATCACCAGAGCGTAAACCCATATCCATAATATACTCAGCCCTATTGTAGTAGGGCTGTCCTGCAAAGGCATCAATTACCTTTTGAGCGGCATCTGTCTGGAATTGTTGGTGTTTGAATTGTAACTTCATAGCTTATATGACTCTGATTTTGTCCATAGCTTCTTTTTCGTCCCAGCCGAGCTGTTGCTTGAAAATCTCAAAGAGATTGATTTTGTGTTTGTCCTCACTAAAACAGCTATCACGGAAGAGTACCCTAAGACTCACCTTGCTAGCCATAGCCTTTACCACTGCCTCACTTATGTGTTCGGCAAAGCAGGCTACCAGGTCTCCCTCGTTTACGTTATATACACGGCAACCGTCTATCTCCTCTGTAGAGATAGGCAGTGACAGAGATATCCCCCAAGTGAGCATTGCCCCAAAGAGCAGGTCAAGGTCAGAGCGGTCTTCCTTGATATTAGTGGCAAAGAGGTCTAACAGCCCTTGGTCATACTCGCTGGGGTGACGCTCTACCTCACTGAAGTTGCTACTATCCAAGCGCAACACACGGAAACCTGTATCAAGCTGGGAAGTAGGGTTTTCCTCCTTTATTTTCTTTCCCGCCCGGCGTATGCGTTCTTTGGCTATTTCAGGTATAGAGGCATAGCCCGCCTTGCGTGCTTCACTGTCCTTAGGGGTAGGTTCTCCAAGCTGTACACAGATGTACTTGCGCCTGCCGCCATCTTCTGCATTGAGCTGCATCACGGCATGAGCGGTAGTGGCAGAACCTGAGAAAAAGTCGAGAATAAGAGAGTTCTTATCTGAACCTGCTTCGACTAACTGCTTGAGTAATTCCACAGGCTTTGGATAAGAAAAGAAAGAAATTCCCAAGGCCTCCAATTCTTTTTTTCCTTCCTCCGAAAGTACCTTGATAATAGTATATAGCTTAGAGGTAGCCTCTGAAACTTTCTCATATCGGCAAATAGTGTGCATGCCTTCTTTGTTAGGCTCTAAAAAGAGCGCACCTTCCTCAAGGAGCCTATCTATCTCTTCCTTCTTTTCTATTCCTTTGTATTGTTCTATCTGTTCGTAGAAACAGCGCCTATCTCCGTTACTCTTATCATATTTGCCAAAAGTTTTTCTGAGTATATCATCATTTTTTATGAAAAGCTCACCGTCTATTTCCACTGTTTTTTGCTGGATAACTTTCTTTCTTACCAAGGAAATACAGCTTATGTTGTAAGCATATACCAGTATGTAGTCGTGTCCTTTGACTATATATTTTGCTTGTCCGCCTCCCTTAGCTCTCTGATGTATGAGTTCTCCTACAAAATTCTCTTCCCCAAATACCTCATCACCTATTTTCCTTAGGTTGTGTACTTCGTTGTCGTCAATAGAGATAAAAATCACCCCATCTTCGCTCAGCAGGGAGCGAGCAACCAGCAGGCGTGGATAGATCATCGAGCACCAATCGGAGTGAAAGCGGCCATTGCTGCGGTTATTAGGACGGTAGCGGTTACCTTGCTCATCTATATCGCCTGTGGCAAGGTCTTCTTCGGCTCTGGAGCGGACAAAATCATCTTTGTACACAAAGTCACTACCGGTGTTATAAGGCGGGTCTATATAGATCATCTTAACCTTGCCCATATAAGCTTGTTGCAAGAGCTTGAGCACTTGTAGATTGTCGCCCTCTATATAGAGGTTTTCAGTGGTATCCCAGTCTATAGAGTCTTCAGGGACAGGACGGAGGGTTTGGTCAGTAGCCTCATTAGCCTCTAGGCGTGCAGCCTGCTTGCCTGCCCAAGTGAACTGGTAACGCTCATCGGTACTATCGGCAACGGCATCGCCTAAGAGTTGTTTGAGAGCGTCCCAATCTACCACTTGTTGCCATTGCCCTTGTTGGTTTTGGGTTTCAGTCATACAAGTGGGGAAGAGCTGGCGGAGCTGCTCAAGGTAGTATATCTTCCTCTCTGGGGTCTGGGTATCCAATTGGGTAGGTTTCATGATAGTTTTTCCTGAATAATTTAAACACAAATTTTCTGCAAAGATAATACTAATTGTGAGTTCGACGTAAGCAAAATTATATTTTTTCTCCCACAAAACCAGCTGCCGACTCTCGCTGGCTTTGTGGGAGCTTTCGTTATATAGAACTTACACCAATTAGACAACTTGTAAATGACTTTTTTTTCGTAAATTTGTACTGAGAAAACACAAAAAATCTTATGACTAAGAATCCTTCCTCCTCCCAGCGGCTCTCTATCAAGGACTGGGCAGATAGTGATCGGCCACGAGAGAAGATGATCGCCCAAGGTAAGGCCGCACTTACCAATGCAGAACTATTGGCCATTCTTATTGGTTCAGGTAATGCCACTGAAAGTGCGGTAGCACTAAGCCAACGTATTTTGGCCTCAGTGAGTAATAGTCTTACCACACTGGGCAAACAAAGTCTTCAGCAACTACTCACCTTCAAGGGTATAGGCCAGGCCAAGGCTATTACGATTCTAGCTGCTACCGAACTGGGACGTAGGCGTAGCGCAGAAACTCCTGAGCCTCTACCTAAAATAGAGAGTGCCGAAGATGTTTTTGCCCTTATGCAACCCCTTTTAGGCGAACTGCCTCATGAGGAATTCTGGGTGCTGTATCTAAGCAGTGCTGCCCGTGTGATGCACAAGGCACGGCTCTCGGTAGGGGGTATCACCCATACCGTAGTGGATATTCGCTTGCTGCTTAAAATGGCCTTGGAGCAAGGGGCAGTTTCTATGATCTTGATACACAATCACCCTTCGGGTAGTCCTACTCCCAGCAAGGAGGACTTACAACTCACCCAGCGAGTAAGGGAGGCGGGACAACTATTGGATATACGCCTTCTAGACCATGTGATCATCACTGAAAAGCAGTATAAGAGCTTGGCCGATGAGGGCTTGTGCTAATCCATAAGCCTCAATACCATAGCGGCATTACTTCCGCCAAAGCCTGAAGCGGTCTTGAGTAAGTACTTCACCTGAGCATCTTGGGTTTGGGTGAGGATATGCAGTGGCTCAGAAACACCTGAGGTGTCAAAACCTTCACTTCTAAGGAGCTTTCCCTCTTGGGCAAGTGCCAAACTCACAACTGTCTCCAAGAGACCAGAAGCTCCTAAGGTATGCCCAAAATAGCCTTTGTAGCTACTCAGTGGCGTCTGCTGTAGTCCCGCACGAGTAAAAGCAATAGCCTCCATCTCATCGTTATAGAGGGTACCTGTACCATGGGCATTGACAAAGTCTATTTGTGAAGGGGTAAGCCCTGCTTCCGCTAAGGCTTGGGTAATGCTCAAGTACAATCCCTCCCCTGTACGAGAGGGGGCGGATATATGGTTGGCATCGTTGATACTGCTACTGCCTAAGATCTCAGCTTGTGCCCAGAAATCATCTTGGGTAAGGAAAACAGCCGCTGTAGCCTCGCCAAGGGTGATGCCATCGCGTGCCTTGTCATAAGGCTTGCACGGACGAGAACTCATTGCCTGAAAAGACTGAAAGCCAGAGAGAACAAACTCGGAAATCTCATCGCCTGCCAAGACCAAGGCACTGTCATAGACATCATTGCGCAGTAGCCTATCGGCTACCGAAAGAGCCACTACGCCCGATACACAGGCATTGGACACTACAATAGGTTCGGTAGTAATTCCTAAAAACCTGGCTATCTTCTTAGCTATCAAGGTAAGGTAAGGCAAGCTACCTCCCGATTGCAGTTGAGAGATATTCCCCTTGGTAGTGGAGAGTACCAGAGCGGTACGCTCCCCTATCTGCATCATAGGCAGCAGGGGCACCACAGCCAAAAGGAGGAGCTTCTCCAGCCATGTTAGCTCCATATTAGGACTTACAAAAGGAATACACGCCTCCACTTGTTCTGAGGAAATCTTAGCCAAATATACATCGGGTATATGACCAAAATGGGAGAAATATTGTATTCCCGTCTGTCCCTTCAAGAGGGCATCTATATGATCTTGTACGGTAACGCCCAAGGGAGTTACACAATTGTAGAAACGAATGTAAGACAACTTAAATAATGACTAATGATTAATGATTAATGATTAATGACTAATGCCACTGACCACTGACTACTGACTACTGACCACTGACCACTGACTAATGACTAATGACTAATGACTAATGACTAATGACTAATGACTAATGACTAATGACCACTGACTAATGACTAATGACTAATGACTACTGGCGTGATTTAATTTCAATAAATTCAATAGAGGTAAGCTCTATATTGCGCTCACGAAAAGCATTATAAATATTCTTAATCAGGTCGGACTTGATAATATACATATTCTGTGGCTCAAAGGTTACGGCATTGATCTCATAGGTAGCATTCAGCTCATTGAGCGATATGTGGTATATGTAGGGGGTAATCTTGTCCGTTACGCCCTTAGTGGCCTGAGCAGCAGCAATAAGGGTAGCATCTACGTCCTCCAAGCGGGCATCGTAGCGTACTTTCACTTGAGTGGTAACCACAAGGCCAGTGATACGACCTATGGAAGAAAAATTCATAGTGGAAGAGGAGAGTATCATGGAATTGGGTACAGTAACTTCTTCGTTGTTAATTGTCTTTAAGCGAGTAACTAAGCTATCCCTATGGATGACCATGCCTATATACTCCCCTACCTTGATCCAATCATTCTCACGAAAAGCACGCATATAAGTGATAAAAATCCCTGCTATCCCATTGGAGATCGTAGAGGACGAACCTAAGGAAATCAATAACCCCAAGAAAATGGATACTCCCTGAAAGGCAGACGAACCCGATCCAGGCAAGTAAGGAAAAATTACAATAAAGAGAAAGCAGAGAAATAGGATTCTCAAGATGTTATAAGTAGGCTTGGCAAATTCCTTGTAGAAGCCCTTGATCTTGAGTGCACCTCGTTCTATTTCGTATAGGAAGAAGCGCATAAGGTTTAGTATCATGCGCCCAATCAAAAGAATAATACCTATGATAATCAAGTTAGGTAAATAATCGAGTATAGTATTGCCTATCTGACTAAGTGGGTCTAAAACCAGTTTCAAAAGCTTTTCTGCCCACATTTGGGTAGAAGGAAAAAGCTTTAAGGCAAAAGGAATACTTACAAAAATGATAATAAAAAAGATAACTAACTTTAGCAAGAAAAGTGCTTTTCCAAGGATATACTTCATATTCTCCTTGTTAAGCATTTGGTAATTCTTGAGTTTTAATCCTTTTTTAAAGAAAGATTGCTTGAGTAGCTGCTGTTCCAGTTTTCTAAAAAGAAGATTCAGTAAGTAGAAGAGTGTAATAATGGCTATAACAAATAGAAATAATTCACCAATACGCATAAGACGTTTTTGCATACTGTGTTCTATCCTATACTGGGTTACAGCTCTCAAAATATTTTTTTGTAAGGATTGAGCTAATTCCTCTTGAGAAAGATGTGCTAAGATAGCATCTTCTTCACTTATGGCCTGTATCCATTCTCCTTGGTAGGTTACCATAAGGAGATCATTTTGAGATTTTATCTTAAGTGAATCCTGTTTGAAAACAGGTAATTCTACCAATTTGCGTAACTTCTTAAGGGTATATTCAGTTCGTTCCAAGGGAGAAGAAAGCCCCAAACTTGCATAGACTGTATAGAGGGTGTCATTCTCCAAGACCAATGGAGATCCATTGGCCCTGGAATAGATACGCTTAATCTCTTCTTGTCGCTGTGCTTTGTAGATTGAATCTTTCTCCGTATCCACACGGCGTGTATCCAAAAGCAATAAGGATTGTAACTCTTGGCTCAGTACATTGACCTTGAGCGAATCCTGACTACGCTGTATCTTTAGTTCCCTTATCTGGCGCTGTAATACTTGTAACAGACTGTCCTGAGATTGTCCAAAAGCTGTTACAGAGAATAACCCACTCAAGAGGAGAAATAGACGTAAGTTCATGGTTTATTGGTTTGAAAGGCAAAAATACGAGAATTAATGATTAATACCAATAATGATTAAGTTTTTCTTCCTATATGGGTATAAAAAAATTGCCTCAATTACGAGGCAATTCCTTTTTTTAACCAATAAATTCCAATATTATGAAACAGTGCAAAGGTACGTCTTTATTTCCAATCTATATATTATTTAATATATATTTAACTTTTTTTACTAGTTACAAGTAGTTGTAAAATTGGCTTTAGCCTTTCCTTGTGTGTCTGTATCTACCTTTATATTTTTAGGCTTATTCTTTATAGTGGTAAGTTGTATACGCTCAGTCTTTACACAAGTAAGTTTAGGATTACCTGTAAGATTGATATTACTTACTAATTTTGGAGATTTGGATATATCCAATTTAATAAGTCTATTATTGCTTAGGTTCAGTTCTGTCAAAAGAGGTGCACTAATAACGGCAACAGAAATCTTATTACCTGAAAAATCAGCTTGTTTCAGGTTGGTCATTCTAGCCAATACGTCAAGGTCGGTGATGCTCTTACCTAACCACTTTAAGACTTTCTATCTGTGCCAGTTCTCTGTCCTGGAGAACTTTATCACCATTCTTATCATATCCATTATTAATAAGATATTCGCTTAGCTTCAACTCAGGAGCATTGTCATCACTGGAAGCATTATCCCTTATCTTAGCATAGTCTTTATTTTCAATTGTATTGCCTATCTTAGATTTATCACAACTAAGTAGGCATACAAGGCCAAAACCTATTAAAAAAATTCTTTTCATGTTTTCTCTATTTTCTTGTTAGTAAATTCACGGGGCAAAGTAAATCATTTTTTTTGATAATATAATAAGTTTTAACACTTATTATTTTGTTAAAATAAAAAAGTAAAGCGTAAATATATGGGTAGTGGATAACCCTCTCAATTATTCACTTTTTAATTTTAAAATCTGTTGATAACTCTACAACAAAAAAACATTAAAAAGTAGGCTTCTTTGAAAAAGTTGATTATATGCGAAGGCAATTGAGAAAAACAACTTTATTTCTCACAACTTATTAACCGCCATCGAGGAGAAAATGAGGATTATTTTTTCTTGTTTTTATACCCAAATACTTTTAAGAACAAGAAAACGTTTTAGTGAATAAGTCTTCTTACGCTCTATATATCAGTACATTAGTATGCTTACAAATTGTTGATAAACTTCTTTAAGTGTCACATACAAGTATTTTCGCTCATTTTTCTACCTAAATTCACAGCATATTATCATCATCATTTTTTTTATATAAAAAAGAATATTTATTTTTTATATGTGAGTTGATGGTTGAAAATTTGTAACTTTGCACGCTGACTGGTCATAGACCTTCGTCTATTAGCTGTTTTTTACTTTTCTATACTTAAGGATAGCTACTTATTCCTGGGTTAAGTAAAACAGAGACTAATGTGAGTGCAAAGATACAAAAAAATTGAGAAAGTAGCTAATAATCAATAGAAAACTCGTAAATTAAAACGAAAATGAGTAAGAAGAAATTCAAACAGAAAAAGAAAAAAAACAAGGACTTTAGTAGAGATATTTTGGTTATTCTGCAGAAGAATAGTGGCAAGAGTTTCTCTTGGAAACAAATAGCTGAAAAGCTTAAGGCTACTTCTACTGAGATGCGTAATGATATTATTGCTTCCTTGGCCAAATTGGTCAAGCAATCACATATCAATGAGACCAGCCAAGGCCACTTCCAAGCGCAAGGTGCTACTTATTATCACCAAGGAGTAGTGGATATGGCTTCCAATGGTAATGCTTATGTGGTGTGTGAGGATTTAGACCAAGATGTATTTGTTCCTAACAACTTGCTGAACAAGGCTTTACATGGCGATCTTGTGGAAGTGTATGTCTTTCCACGTCGCCGTGAGAAGCTCGAAGGGGAGATTACCCAAGTGATAGAGCGTAAGCGTACGACCTTTGTTGGAGTGGTACAGATGCAGAAGAATTTTGCTTTTGTGGTACCCACTGATAGGCGTATGTATACAGACATCTTTGTTCCCAAAGAGGATTGTAATGGTGCCGAAGATGGGGATAAGGTATTGGTGCGTATTACCCAATGGACTTCTCGTGCGAACTCTCCCTATGGCGTAGTGGAGAAAATTCTCGGTAAGCCTGGGGAACATAATACTGAGATACATGCCATCTTGGCTGAATATGGCTTGCCCAGTGAGTTTCCTCAGGAAGTGGAGGCTTATGCACAGCAATTGGATACCACTATCAAGGAAGAAGAGATTGCTCGTCGCAGAGATATGCGCGGAGTGCTTACCTTTACCATTGACCCTCGTGATGCCAAAGACTTTGATGATGCGTTGTCTTTTCGAGTGCTTGAGGATGGCAACTTTGAGGTTGGGGTACATATAGCCGATGTCTCTCACTATGTGCAACCTGGCACTATCTTGGACGATGAGGCTTATCAGCGGGCTACCTCGGTATATTTAGTGGATCGGGTGGTGCCTATGCTTCCAGAGGTATTGTCCAACTTTGCTTGTTCGCTGCGTCCTGAAGAGGAAAAATATACTTTCTCGGCTATCTTTGAGCTTTCTCCTCATGCAGAAGTGCGCAATGTATGGCTCGGCCGTACGGTAATTCGCTCCGATGCGCGCTTTGCCTATGAGGAGGCACAGGCGGTGATTGAGGCTTTTGATACCCCCTATATGGAGGTACCAAGTGATTTTGTGATGCCTGAGGAAATCTCTATCCGGCCTGGGGGTAGCTATACGGTTTCTAAGGAGATAGTAGAGGCAATTCTTTCACTGAATGCTATGGCAGAAATTCTCCGTGAGAAGCGTATGAGAGCTGGGGCTATTTCTTTTGATAAGTTGGAGGTTAAGTTTTTCTTGGACGAGAACAATAATCCCTTGGGTGTCTATACTAAGGAGAGTAAAGAAGCCAACAAACTCATAGAGGAGTTTATGCTGCTGGCCAATCGCAAGGTAGCCGAGTATGCCTCCAAGCTACAGAAGACTTTTGTATATCGTATCCACGATGTGCCTGATGAGGAAAAGCTCCTGCAGATGCAGGGGGTTATCTCTCGCTTTGGTTACAAGCTTAATCTGAAGGACAAGAAGAACATTTCTCATTCTATCAATCACCTACTGCAGGAGGTACATGGCAAGAAAGAACAGAACTTAGTGGATACCTTGGCTATTCGCTCTATGAGTAAGGCTGCTTATTCTACGCACAATATAGGCCATTATGGTTTGGCTTTTGCTGATTATACCCACTTTACCTCCCCTATTCGTCGTTATCCTGATGTGATGGTACACCGCCTTTTGCAGCTCTATTTGGATGCAGGTGCTTCGGCTAATGAGGCGGAATACGAAGAGAAGTGTAAGCACTCTTCTCAAATGGAGAACTTAGCTACTTCGGCTGAGCGTGATTCTATCAAGTACATGCAGATTAAGTACATGGAAGCGCATAAGGATCAGGAGTTCTTGGGAGTGATTTCAGGAGTTACCGAATTTGGTATCTATGTAGAGATTATAGAGAACAAGTGTGAGGGTATGATACGTGCGCGAGATATGAAGGACGATTATTATGTATTTGACGAAAAGGCTTATGCTCTTATAGGCGAAGTAAGCAAGCAGCGTTATACCTTGGGTGACGAGGTAATGATACGTGTTAAGAATACCGATTTGGTTAAGCGCTATCTAGATTTTGAATTAGTGAACTAACAAAAAACTCCGAACGAGAAAAGTTCGGAGTTTTTTATATAAACTATTTTTCTGCTATTTATTTTTGTTTGGTATATACTTTATAGTATTTTTCAGCGTCATAATTATGGTAGATGGTCAGTTGGGTATTGTTATTTTCAAGAGTAATTTTTTGTGGTATCATAAGAGGTTTTCCATTTGCTTCTTTTTCTAAGTAGAGTTTGTTTTCCTCTTTTTTGTATTCGTAAGTAGGATATACCTCTTTTTTACTTCTACATTCTAACTTATCATCGTAAGGGTTGAATTTTCCCTTTTGGTAACTTTCATTAATAGCTTCTTTTTCTTGGAAGACAAAAGTTTCATTGGCATCACAATCGCTATAGAGTTCTTTTATTTCACCGTTTTCTACTTTTTTAGTAATCTTCCAAGTACCTAAAAGTACTGATTTAGGTGTGTCATTCTTTTCTTCTTTGCAGTTACAGTCATTTTTACTGCAAGATAATACCAAAGCTCCTACAAGGAGTAAAACAATTTTTTTCATATTGTTAGTATTTTAAATTTGTGGCAAAGGTAATAAAAATATTTGTTTTCCTGCTATTTTTTATTAATTTTGTTGCTCCTTATTAAGTACTTAGTTTGTTCCACGTGGAACAATTAAGTAGAAAGTTAATAGTGAATAATTAAAAACTGATTGATACTATTTACCCAAATGCTCAGTTTTAAGTATTCACTATCTTTGTTTTTCACTTTTCACTTTAAATTTTTCACTTATTATGCTTCCTCCTACAACTGATAACTTACTATTGGGCAGGCAATTGCGCTGTCCTGAAGGAGCACTCGCCAAGGAAGTGGGTGCTTATATCTTTGCCTCCAACCGAAATATGATAGAGCGTAGTATAGATTGTCTTCCCCTCTCTGGAGTAAAACAGCTATTGGAAATAGGTTTTGGTAATGGAGCACACCTCCCCTACCTCTTTGCCAAGGCACCCCACTTACACTATATAGGGATAGAACGCTCTGAAGCTATGATAGCTGATGCTACTGCACTTAATACTGAGCTTGTGGAGCAAGGAAAGGCTGTTTTTTTACACGCTCTTACCGAGGAACTACCTCCACTACCCTATGAGAGTTTTGGGGTCTGTTTTTGCGTCAATACGTACTATTTTATTACAGACTTGAGGGCTTATTTTGCTCAGGTCTATTCCCTACTCAGGCAGGGAGGTAGCTTTGTTTTGGGTGCTATAGGCAAAGAATTTGGTGAGCGTATGCCCTTTACTAAGGAAGTATTTACTTTCTATACCCCTGAGCAGCTTCAAGAACTATTGCTTTCGGTAGGTTTTACAGCTTTTGACTTACAGACTTTTACGGAAGAGATTCCCACTAAGCGTGGTACTACCATAGAGCGGCCTTTTCAGGTAATAACAGTAAGAAAATAAAGTTTTTGTTTTTCTTTTATAATTTCTATTTTTTCACTATATTTGTTTTTTCTTTTAGCAATGATAGAGACTGTTTTTATAGCAATTTCCTTAGGGATTATTTTAGCTTTCACTATAGGCCCTGTATTTTTCATTTTGATAGAGACCAGCATTACTAAGGGGGCACGTTCGGCTTTAGCTTTTGATCTGGGTGCTATTTCAGGAGATGTATTTTTTATAGCTTTGGCCTATTGGGGTACCAGTAAGTTATCGGCTTATATAGAGAATAACCCCAATTTGTTCGTCTATGGAGGCTTGCTGATTATTGTATATGGCTTATTTTCTTATATTAAGGAGCGCCGTGATTTCAAGCTACGCCCTCCGCAGACTCGGATTGTAGCTATTAAGGAAGGTAGTTATTTTACCTATTTTTACAAGGGTTTTTTTCTTAATGTGATTAATGTAGGAGTGTTTTTCTATTGGCTGGCTACCATTGCAACTTTCTCTGCTCGCCCTGGTATGACCCCTACTCGTGTATTATTCTTCTTAGCTACTATATTGCTTACCTATTTGCTTACTGATGTATTAAAAATTCTCATAGCTAAGCGCTTACGTCATCGTCTTACCCCTACCAATATACACAAGGTAAAGCAAGGTATTAATGTCTTTTTGCTAATTTTTGGGGTATTTCTTTTGATTAACGGATTCTTTCCAAACCTGATTCAGTCGATTAAAAAGTAGTATTAATCATAAAAAAAGTGTTCCACGTGGAACACTTTTTTAATAATCAATAATAAACTTAAACAACGAGTAAAGTAACCATTACTTTTTTTCATTGAGTGCTTTCACTATATCGGCAGTAATATCTTTGTCTGCTTTTCCATAGTGCACGCTACCTCCGTCATTGGCGCCCAAGATGAAGTCATAATCATGTTGTTTGCCATAGTTTTTGATGAAGCTTTTGACTTTCTTTAGGAGGGTATCCATTTTGGTACGGCTTTCTTCTTGTATAGCTTGTTCTTCTACCATGAGTTGTTGTTGTAGGAGTTGGCTTTCTTGAGCCAGTTCGCTATACTTTTGTTGTGCTACTGCGGGGGCTAAGCTCTTAGCTTGTGCTTCGAAGGCCTGTGCTTTCACTTGGAAGGCCTGTGAGATGCTATCACGCTTGAGCTGGTACTTATTGATTTTCCCTTTGAGCATTGCTTCCAAATCCTTTTTTTCTTGATATTCATCTAAGAGCTTGCTGTTATCTACATAGGCAATTTTTTGACTTTGCTGACAAGCAGCGAGGCTCAATACGAATGCTACACCTAAGATGACTTTATTCATAACTATATGGTTTTTACATTATTTCTCAAATTCAGGTACAAATGTACGAAAGTTAATGAAGATTCTATTTTTATTTAACAAAACAGTTAGGAAAAAAATGGATATTTAACTTTTGCACTCCTTACTCCTTGCTTTTTTCTTTTTATTTTATTATGCTCAAAAATTTTGCTTTTAGAGATATATCAAATTTCTATTTTCTTTTTATTTTTATATAAGATTACACTGGATAGTAAAATCATTTAAAAAATACTATTTAAAATTGTTTTTTACTTTTTTAAGCTATCTTAGATGTGATCATCTTGAGTTTGTCATAGTAAGAGTTGTCTACAAGGCTATAAGATATCTACAGTTAGGTATATAGAAGAAAACTATAGCTTACTTATGGTCAATCATACTTAGAATGCAAATAAAATACGAATAAATAAGGTAAGGGATTCATTCCTGATTTGTTCTTTTTCAAGGGCTAATGGCAATTAGCCCCTACACCTGCTCATACTAATTTTTCGTAAACCATTCCTGTTTGACTATAAGTTGAACTTACATTGAGAAATGGTATTTTTTTGAGATACAATTTATAGTATCTCTACAAGATGTTGGCTAAGATAGTTCAATTGTTCCACGTGGAACAACTTTTTTACTTTTTACCTTTTACTTTTAATAGGTATATGAGTGATGAGTATTCTCCTGTCCTTAAGGCTGAAAGATTAGAAAGCAGTCCATGGTAAAAGCCCTTTAGAAAATTCATTCTCCCTGACTTGTATTTTTCTGAGAGTAGGCTTACATAGAAAGCATCGAAAGGCATAGGTTTTACCCCTATAAGTTCAAAACCTTTTTCTTCGAAGAGTAGCCGAATACTCTCTTGGGAGAAGTGCCATAGGTGTCTGGGTACATCATAGGCAGCCCAATAGCGGCCATAATGCTGGGCATCTCGGCTTAGGTAATTAGGTACTGCAATGACTAATAAGCCCTCTTTTTCTAGGTGATTCTTTAAAAATAAAATCTGTTCTTTCAGTTGCGGAATGTGTTCTAAGACATGCCAAAGAGTGATGACATCATATTTCTCGGTAAGTTGCTCTTGACTTTCGTATAAGAAAACTCCCTTCTCCCCTGCCCTATCACGAGCCTTGGCTTCAGGTTCTACTCCTGTAGCATACCAGCCTCGTTGCTTAGCGGTGCGAACAAAATCTCCTGTACCTGCTCCTATATCTAGGAGTTTGCCTTGAGGTACGTACTGTTCTACCAGGCGTATTTTCCTCTGGAGGGTATAGTGTTTTACCCATTGGTATAGTTTTTCAAAAAGGCCTTTGCTCCCATCGGTATGGGAGATATAAGCCTCGCTTTGGTAGTAGCTACCTAAGTTTTCGGGAATAGGTGTGGTGCGATAGAGTTTGTAATGGTCATCGTATTCCAGTGCAAACGTCTCCCCACTCACGCTATGGTCTATTACTTTCATAGTTTTGGGTTCTTAGTTTTCTATATTCAATTCTTTATTTTCCATTTTTTACTTCTCTCTGCTCATTTTTTCTCTTTCAGAAACATATCAAATTTCTATTTTCTTTTTATTTTGATATAAGTATTCGTCAGATAATAAAATCGTCTAAATTTACTTTGTTAGAATTGTTTTTTACTTTTAAGAGGCAATAAATAGTATCTCACACAAGTCTGACTACTTAATTGTTCCACGTGAAACAGTTAAGTGAATAACGAATAGTGATTAGTGAATAATGAAAGTATATATTAATGTGAGTTCAATATAAGGAAAACTCCCTCGGATTTTCACGGATTTCACGGATTTTCTATGTTTGTGTAATTGTGCTGTTGCGATTTACACAGATTTTTATAAGACCAAAGGCCTTATTTATCCGTGGAAATTACAGCGTTACACTTAGTTGTATCATTCTCTCCGTGAAAATCTGTGGAATCTGTGGGAGAAAAAATATAATTTAGCTTACGTCGAACTCACGTTATTTAGAATATAAGCAAATAGAATAAAGGGTTAATTTCTAATCTACTCTTTTTCAAGGGTAAATTGCTCACATACTCCGCTCTCGCGGACTTTGCCCCTACACCTGCTCATGCTAATTTTTCGCAAACCACTTCTGTTTGACTATAAATAGCTTCATGTTTTCACTCTTCACTTTTCACTCTTCACTTTTCACTTATAATGGGTGGCGGTCGTGAGCTTATCAGCAGCTTTCTGTAGTCATTATGGTACCTATCTGCTGCATAGTACCGTATCATAGGCGACCCAATCAAGGTGGTGTCCTTGTACAGGTGAGCTGTGATATAGGGGCATGGACGACAAACCTTACGGGGCTTGGTCGCTTGGTTGCAGCTGCTATTAGCGTCCTTGACACAAGGGCGCTGACGACAAACCTTACGGGGTTTGGTCGTATGATAGGAAGGCTTTATAATTGTATGGTTTAGCTCTTGCTGAAAAGGCTTCTCCTTTTTCTTCCAAGGAGAGGGGGCTACTAAAAAAGCTGGGGTATCTATTTGGGATTGTGGGGATTGTGGGGATTGAGGTTGAGCAGCTGCTGGACGATCTTCACACTTCTGAAGCCAACCTTCTAAGCGCATAATCAGACGAATAGCCGCGATGCTTTGGCTAATGGTAGCCACTACGGTCTTCCCATTGCTCTCTATCGCCTCACGACGGGCATATTTCCAAAGTATTGATAAAGCCTCTTCCATAATGATTAATGATTAATGCCAGCAATGATTAATATCTGACTACTGACGTCTGACAACTGATTGTGGGACAAAGTTACGACAATTCGAGGGGGAAAGTCAAGGAAAAGAGGGGCGAGAAGTAAGAATTTATACAATAAAAAATAATGTTAAGTGTTTAACAGATGTCAGTGGTCAGCCTTTTATCAGACGTCAGTGGTCAGAAGTCAGTGGTCAGCCTATTGCGACTAACCTCTGACATCTGACCACTGAAAACTGTCGTCTGACCACTGATAACTGGTGTTTGACTACTGAAAAACTAATATCTGTAAGTAAGATTTAGGTTGAAGTAGCGACCGTTGCCACGAGCATATTCGGCATCGCGGGCTACGAGCATGGAGGCGGGGGTATAATACACCTTATCGGCGAGGTTCTCTACCCCTAAGCCCAAGGATAGATTCTTGTTGAAGGTATAACCAGCACTGAGAGAGAAGAGGTCTATAGGGAAAACAACCCCTTCGCCTTCGGTGTATACCCCTTTGTTATCTGGAGTAAAGCGATCTCGGCTGCCTGTGTGTAGGTAATTGACCTGAAGGTAGCTCTTAGCCGTTGGGGTAACCCTTACATAAGCACTTGCCTTAGGCGCAGGAATGGAAGTGCCACTCATATAACCGTCCCAAGGACCCTCTTCGGAGGATTTCTTTTCTCCCTCAAAGGAGATAAAGCTACCGCCAAGGGTAAGCCAATCGGTAGGGAAGATATCCGCATTGACCTCAAAACCATATATCTTTTGGGGACTTCTATCCACTACCCAAAAACCACTTACCGACTTGAGGTCGCTACCGAGTTTGGAGTAAGTGTAGAAGTAAGAGCCACTTAGGTGTACATATTTACCTATTTCGGAATAAGCCCCTATCTCGTAATTATCCGTTTTGACAGGTTCAGTGTTGATCTTAGAAAGCACATCAGCCTTAGCAGCACGGAGGGTACGACCTAAATCAAAGATAGAAAATCCTTGAGAATAGGAAGCAAAAGGCTGGAAGTACTTGATTTGGTTGTAAGCAATCCCCACATTGGGAGAGAGGTTGTTATAGGAAAGTTCTCCGCCTTTTACATAGACACGAGGATCGGTGTTTTTAAGTCTAAGCACCTGATAGTCTGGCACTGCCACGTCTATATAGTCATAGCGAAGTCCTGCCTTGAGTACATAGTGGTTGAAGAAAGTGGTCTTAGTTTGTAAGAAAGGAGCTGAGTTATAGGAGGTCAGTTCAGGCATCCAGTAGCGTCCGTCTACAAGGGGCTGACTGGTCTTGTCAATCAAGGCATCTACCCCATAGAGCAGCTGGGTAAAAATGTTTTCCCCAAAGAGCAATTTGGTAGTAAGTTGGGTACGGATTCCATATTTCTCTCCTTTTACGGTTGCTTGCCCGCTGGAGCTTTCCCAACGTGGACTCTTGGCGTTATGCTTGCGATAGTCAAAGATGGCGTACTGGTGTTGGGTAAAGGCGGAGAGTTCTAAGTCGGTATGAGCGAAGATATTATTGGAATTGAACTTCACATAAGCATTATGATTATAGCGCATACCCTCATCTTCGGCGGCAGGGTCTTTGCTACCATAGACTCCTATACGCGGCTGTTGTAGATATTTCCCTCCTGAGGCTACCAAAGGAGTATGTTGCAAACTCTGATAGAAGTTGTACATAGCTTCCACTTTGTTGTCCTCATCAAACTGGTAGCCGAGCTTTATAAGACCATTATAGGTACGCACATCGCCCAAGCCATAGCGCGGAGAGATGTACTCCCCTGCCCCATCCACAGCCGAACCTGTTTGTGTAAGGGCACCGTCAAGTAGGTAAGAAAAACCTTTGTAGTTACCTGAGAACTGCTGATTGAAGCGGTAGCCAAAGCCTCTGTTTTCCTTGAAAGAGTCTCTGGCCGAAGCCCCTAAGGAGGTCTGTCCACTGAAAGCTACTCCTTTAGGTGCTTTCTTGGTTACAATATTCATAATCCCTCCGATAGCACCATTTCCATAGATAGCCGTAGAACCTTTCACGATCTCAATTCGCTCTACTGCCGCAGGGTCTATAGAGCGTATATCACGGTCGGTAGAGCGTAAGGGCGTAGATTGGGGAATCCCATCAATAAGCACTAAGAGTGCACGCCCACGTAAGTTCTGATAACGATTGTTAGTCGTATTGGTAGAGAGTGCCATGGCTGGCTCAATCATTCCAATAAGGTGCGACATATCGGGCGCGATCTTAATAAACTGTTGCAGTTTCTTTTGGTCAATAATCGTTACATTGGCTACCGCATCGGTTTTCTTCTCCTCTATACGATTGGCTGTAATAACTACCTCTTCCAATCCTAAGGTATCGCGTTCCATGCTGGGTTGCTGTTGTGCATAGCCCGTAAATGTTAAGCCTAAGGCCATAATTACCATTTTCTTCATAAAAAAGAATTTATAAATTTGGCCGCAAAGATATAAATTATTTAGAAATAAAACAAATAAATATAACCTTAAGGGATAGGAGAATAATAATATTGATGCTTATATACAGGTTTGTACACTTCATTGCTTGTAGGGCGGTACACTTCTTCTAAAAGAATAGCATTATGAGGTGTTCTATTTTTATCATTTTCTTGCCATTTGTCCACAACTTCTTTGTTTAAGATATTGGGATCATACGTATATACCCGCTTTTCCCATCTTTTAAACTCTCCTTTTTCATCTTTTCCATCATAGAGTTCAAGGATTTCTATATCTCCTAAGTTATTATAGGTGAATTGCTCTTTCTTCTTAATGAAATTATTTTCATATATTTTCTCTATTACTTGTCCTTTTTCATTATATTTTTCTTCTGTAGGCACATTTTCCTTATATATCCTTCCTTCTACACTGTAATAATACCATTCTCTATAAGGTTCGTAAGTATTTACATCCCATTCTTCTATATTATTACTCTTATATTCATCCTTTTTTAAATATAATTTACCATTTATTTTCTCCAGATGAAAAATTCTAGAAATCTTCCACTCTTCTTCGTCCAATGTATATATTTTTTTCTTTATTTCATTTGAAGAATACTCATAAACTATTTTTTCTATTTCTTTCCAATCCTTTTTACTTTTATTATATATATATTGGGTTTCACTTATAAGACTATCCTGTTTATTGTATTTACAAATATACATATAATCATCACCATAAGAATCCTTTATATCATTTATTTTAGTAACTATTCTTTTCTTAGGGTTATATAACTGATGGAGTGTCTTATATACATATTCTATTTTGTCAGAATAGAACTGGATTTGCTGAATACTATCCAATTGCCAGCGCTTCTGCTGTGCTTGTAGGGAGAAGCAAAACAACAGGATTATCATTGAAAATATCTTCATAAGAATTTGAGTTTTGAGTTGCTATTGTCGGTTTAATAATTTACTGACTTGCTCATTGGTCAATGGACACATTGCCCCCTCTCCGCCTAATTCGGCCAACCAATACCCCTGGGCATTCTTAAAGAGATAGAAATTAGTGGTAGGAGTATTATCCAAACCACAGCCTTTTCGATACCCCTCATAGATCGCCAGAAGTTCCACATCCTTGCTTGGGAACAGCCTTGTAGTACCATAATACCACTCATTTTTATCGGCTAAGAAACCGTTGGGAACTGCCTTTAGAGAGGCATTGTCATAGCCTTTTACTACTACATATCGGCGTTCGCTCTTCCAATCATTTTGCTCATAATCGTACCACTCCTTATAAATCAAATGATAAATCTGTCCGTTATGCCTCCAAAAAGAATAAGTAAGCTCCTCAAAGCCTGTGGTATCTATTTTTTTATTCTTTTGCTTATCGTCTTGAGAAGGGAATAATTCTCTTAGGGGTGTGTTTCCTTTTTTGAGCAACGCCAACTGCCGAGGGGTGAGGTGAGGCACATAGAGACTATCGTCATAACCACTATAATAAGCCTGCTCCTCATAGATAAATAGGCGCTGATTATCCATATAGAAAAAGTTTTTCCCATACTCAGGGCGGTTTGTATAGTGGAAAGGCAGCTTTTTACGCCAATTATATATCCCATTCTTGTCATACTGATAGTAATAATGCCCTGGAACAACCCCAAAAGTAGCCGCATCATAGTCAGAGAGTGGCTCTTTTCCATTGTAAAGCTTGTTTCCATCGGTCACCAAAACCTCAAACAGCTTTATTTTACTCAAATTCTCCTTGGGTATAGGCACTCTAAGGTCTTTATTTTCTAATGGATAGCTATTTTCATCATAATAGAGATGATTTTTATCTATCAAATAGAAATCATTCAGCCTTCGTAAGGTAGGAATATCAAAATAATCAGGGAGTTCCACAAAATAATCCTTCGCCTTCTCTTTATCGTATTCTGCATTATAACGCAATACATGGGTAGCGGTTTTGTATATATTATTCGATACCTGCTGTACCCGCTCTCCTTTGTAGATAAAGGGCTTCCCTCGGTAATAGGTATTGTTCTTGTCGGAGACAAATTCCTCATCTGCCAATTCCTTCTGAAGGGTAGCCACATCAGCTCCCTCCACCTTTTGGTCGTAATAGTATAGGTAATTTTTGTCCTTGAAATAACAAAAGGAAACAGTCTCTAAGGTGGCAGGATCAGAGATAGCAATCGGTTTTGTTCCACTAAAAGCCTGCTTATAAGTTCGCCAAATAGGTTCTTCCCAATAGTCAGACGGCTTGTCATGATGGCTTATAACGCCCACTACTCTAAAGCCTGTGGTATCAATCTTTATAAAATCCCCTTGGTAATAGATCCCATTTTTGTCTTTGGCAAAAATCAGGATTATGTCAGATGCCAATCCCGATACATTGAGGATTGCAAAGCTCGCCATATCAGGTTTTATGATCTTGCGGGTATCTTTTTCTTGGTAGATGACATAATCCTGATTGATGATATAACCCTTCACATAGGGGCGCTTATATTTCTCAAAGGAACGCCATAGGGAATCTGTACGATGAATATCGGATACAGCTATAGTATCTTGTACCACTGCCTTCTCATTGGTAGTAGTAGCAGGGAGCCGCTTCGCAGGCTTTTGTCCACAAGCGACGAGTAACAAAGTAAGAAGTAAGAGACGATTCATAAGAGTTTGATAATTTGATAATTTGATAATTTGTCGATTTGCCAATTTGCCAATTTGCCGATTTGTCGATTTGCTAATTGTCTCATTAGCTCATTGACCAATTAACTCATCGGCTCATCGGCTCATCAGCTCATTGGCTCATTGATTCATTGACTCATCGGCTCATTGGCTCATTGGCTCATTGGCTCATCGGTTAATTGTCTAACTTGCTCATTGGTCAATGGACACATTGCCCCCTCTCCGCTTAATTCGGCCAACCAATACCCCTGGGCATTCTTAAAGAGATAGAAATTAGGACTAGGGGCGGGATCCATACCCCAGCCTTTCTCATAGCCCTCATAGATAGCCAAAAGCTCCACGTCCTTGTTTTGGAACAGCCTTGTAGTACCATCATACCAATAATCTTTATCGGCTAAGAAACCATTGGGTACTACCCTTAGAGAAGCATTGTCATAACCCTTTACTACTACATATCTACGTTCGCTCTTCCAATCATGTTGGTCACTATCATACCACTCCTTATAAATCAAATGATAAATCTGTCCGTTATGCCTCCAAAAAGAATAAGTAAGCTCCTCAAAGCCTGTGGTATCTATTTTTTTATTCTTTTGCTTATCGTCTTGAGAAGGGAATAATTCTCTTAGGGGTGTGTTTCCTTTTTTGAGCAACGCCAACTGCCGAGGGGTGAGGTGAGGCACATAGAGACTATCGTCATAACCACTATAATAAGCCTGCTCCTCATAGATAAATAGGCGCTGATTATCCATATAGAAAAAGTTTTTCCCATACTCAGGGCGGTTTGTATAGTGGAAAGGCAGCTTTTTACGCCAATTATATATCCCATTCTTGTCATACTGATAGTAATAATGCCCTGGAACAACCCCAAAAGTAGCCGCATCATAGTCAGAGAGTGGCTCTTTTCCATTGTAAAGCTTGTTTCCATCGGTCACCAAAACCTCAAACAGCTTTATTTTACTCAAATTCTCCTTGGGTATAGGCACTCTAAGGTCTTTATTTTCTAATGGATAGCTATTTTCATCATAATAGAGATGATTTTTATCTATCAAATAGAAATCATTCAGCCTTCGTAAGGTAGGAATATCAAAATAATCAGGGAGTTCCACAAAATAATCCTTCGCCTTCTCTTTATCGTATTCTGCATTATAACGCAATACATGGGTAGCGGTTTTGTATATATTATTCGATACCTGCTGTACCCGCTCTCCTTTGTAGATAAAGGGCTTCCCTCGGTAATAGGTATTGTTCTTGTCGGAGACAAATTCCTCATCTGCCAATTCCTTCTGAAGGGTAGCCACATCAGCTCCCTCCACCTTTTGGTCGTAATAGTATAGGTAATTTTTGTCCTTGAAATAACAAAAGGAAACAGTCTCTAAGGTGGCAGGATCAGAGATAGCAATCGGTTTTGTTCCACTAAAAGCCTGCTTATAAGTTCGCCAAATAGGTTCTTCCCAATAGTCAGACGGCTTGTCATGATGGCTTATAACGCCCACTACTCTAAAGCCTGTGGTATCAATCTTTATAAAATCCCCTTGGTAATAGATCCCATTTTTGTCTTTGGCAAAAATCAGGATTATGTCAGATGCCAATCCCGATACATTGAGGATTGCAAAGCTCGCCATATCAGGTTTTATGATCTTGCGGGTATCTTTTTCTTGGTAGATGACATAATCCTGATTGATGATATAGCCCTCCACATAGGGGCGCTTATATTTCTTAAAGGAATGCCATAGGGAATCCGTGCGATGGATATCGGATACAAGCATGGTATCTCGTACCACTACCTCCTTTTCGGCTGTAGTAGGGAGTTGCTCTACTGGCTTTTGCTTGCAAGCAACGAGTAATAACGTAAGAAGTAAGAGACGATTCATGATAGTTTTGAGTTTTGAGTTTCGAGTTATAGGGTTTTAGATAATGACAAGTAAGTAGTCATTAGTCATTAGTCGTTAGTCACTAGTTGTTGGTTTATCGGTCATCCATTGCCATCGTTTACTGATATCATAGGTTTGTTGCTCATAGATAACCTTATCGTCTTCTAAGAAAGCATTTTTGCCCCATACGATCGGAGTGGTATATTTGAAAGGGAGTTTTTCTCCATCCATGTAAATACCATTTTTGTCATAAACAAGGTCTCCAGCGTGCCCTGGCACTATCCCAAAAGTATGAGCATCGTAGGGCGTAGGGTCGCTCCCATGATAAATAGTCTTACCATCGGAGATATAAGAATAGGTTCCAAAAGTTTGTATCTTGTCAAAATCTCTTTTTTTGATAGGAAGTACTTTTTCTCTAAAGAACACATGGTTTTTGTCCATAAGATAATCTGAAGAAACGCCTGAAAGGCTATCAATAAAAAGTCCCTTAATGGTGGCAACATCCATATAGGATATTTCCTCCCAATAAGGAGCGTCATCTCCCCCAACGTCCAATGTTAAAGCAAGTACATGCCGAGAGGTCTTGAAAAAATCCTCTGTCACGAGCTCTACAGGCTCTCCCTTATAAGTGAGGATTTTATCCTTGTAATAAGTATGGTTTTTATCTGCTACTGCATAGGTAATACCAGATAATCTTATATATTGGCTATCAGAACCTTCTATCTTTTTCTCACAGAAATACAAAAACTCCTTGTCCTTGAAATAATAGCATGGAGTATAATAATCATACGCCATTTCAAAGGATTCGGGATGGGCTACCTCCATAGGTTGCGTACCTAAGAACACTTTCTTATTGGTTTTCCAAATAGGCGTATTTTCCTCACTTAGAGGAATATCCTTTACCCCAACTATTTCAAAGCCTGTGGTATCACCGGGGAAGAAATAGCCACGGTAATAGATACCGTTTTTATCCACAGCAAACCCGCCTCCTTTCCCCTTGAAAGTAGCCATATCAGGGCTAAGGCGTAGAGTGGCTTTCTTGCCCTGATAGAGCACATAATCCTCATAGACAACATATTCTTCACTATAGCTATTACCATATTGGTCAGAGAAATAGCCTTTATAGTCATCTGGGTCAGTTATGGACACTATATGAGTTGTCAAACCCTCTGGGTAATCTTTCTGCTCCGCAGGCTTTTGCTTGCAAGCGACGAGTAACAAAGTACAAAGTAAAAGACGATTCATAAGAGTTTTGAATTGGTTATTAGCTAATTGACTCATTGGCTAATTGGCTTATTAGATTGCAAATATACTCTTTTTTTCTTAATTTTGTACCCTGATAGCTGATTATTTATGACTTACCAGAATATTCATATCAACAATGCTACCCCTGAGGATTTTGCCCAAGGAGCACACACGACCCTATATTATATCTTTCTCTTACAGGGGGATAGCCTCTTTAGTGTGGATTTCAACGAATACCATTCCCAAGGGCATTCCCTGTTATTCCTCTCCCCTTACCAGTATTTTCAATGGAAAGAAACGGTACCCAAAATGGACTTTATTGCCTTCCATGGGGATTTCTATTGTATAGAGTACCACAAGAAGGAAGTAGCTTGTAACGGCTTATTATTCAACAATATATACCAACAACCCCACTTTGAGGTCTCTCAGGCGGTTTTTGGAGAATTGGAGCGTCTCTTGAAAAAAATGCAAGCCATTGCTTCTGACTCCAATCCTTACCAAATTGCAGTGCTTAAGAGCTATTTGCAACTGATTTTGGCCATCGGAAGCCGAGAAAAGCAGCATTTTTTGAGCCACTTGAAAGAAGAGAACCCTTTACAAAACCCTGTGGCCAATTTCCAAGAGCTTTTGGAGGCTAACTTTCTCAAGGAAAAGGATATCAGCTTCTATGCTGAGGCCTATCACCTTTCAGTGAGTGCTTTCTCCAAGCGTATCAAGCAGTATTATGGGAAGACCCCTTCGGCACTGCTAAGGGAGCGCTTGGTTCTGGAGGCCAAAAAACTGCTACACCTCACCCATAAGTCGGTCAAGGAAATCGCCTTTGAACTCTGCTTTGAGGATGCTTTCTACTTCAGCCGTTATTTCAAGAAGGAAGTAGGGGTTTCCCCTAAGCAATTTCGAGAAAATGTAGGAATTTCCATCGTGGCAAAATAATCTATGTTTGTGGCAAAAAAGTCCATTCTTATTTGGAAAATGCTTTGTATTTTTGCATCCTGAAAATAATACATAGTCATATGCAACAATTATTAGAAAAATTGGCTGGATTACAGTCACAGTTTATCAACTTTATTCGCATTGCGATCTTTATCGTAATGGCGTGGATTGGAGGCCTCAAAGTATGTCAATACGAAGCCGATGGGATTGTTCCCTTTGTTACCAATAGCCCTTTTATGAGCTTCTTCTATGCTAACTCCGGTAAAACCGCTATTGATGAGAACGGTGTTACAGGTGAGGCTAACAAAGGTAAAGAAGTAGCAGAATACAAATTGCACAAAAACCCAGAGGGGAAAATGGTGGCTGCTAATATAGAATGGCATAAGCAAAACAACACCTATACTTTCTCTTATGGCTTAGGAGCGTTCATCTGCCTAATTGGTTTGCTTACTCTTTTAGGTATTTGGTCTCCTAAAATCGGGCTTATCGGTGGATTGCTTACTTTTGGTATGTCTATCGTTACCCTTTCGTTCCTTATCACTACCCCAGAGGTATATGTACCTAACTTAGGGGGTGATATGCCTACCCCTAACCATGGCTTCCCTTACCTATCAGGAGCAGGACGCTTGGTACTGAAAGACATTATCATGTCGGCTGGTGGACTTATTGCCGCTTCTGATGCAGCAAGACGCCTGTTAGCAAAGAACAAATAAAGAACCATTAAGAAATAAACAGCCCCAAACCGAGTGGTTTGGGGCTATTCTTTTTATACATTATAACGTTATTTTCTAGTAGGTAGTGGGTAAGTACCCTCTACAAGAATACTTTTATCTACATCTTGGATATTGCGATGACCAGAGAAGGCCATAGTGGTATCCATTTCATCATAGAGGATTTGTAGGGCACGAGTTACCCCCTCTTCTCCATAAGCACCTAATCCGTATACAGGAGCACGACCGAGCATGATACCCTTAGCACCCAAAGCCCATGCCTTAAGCATGTTCTGTCCTGTATAGAAACCAGAATCTATCCATACCTCTGTTTGGCTGCCTACAGCACTTACGATATCTGGTAAGGCTTTGATAGAAGAAATAGTATCATCCATTTGACGACCACCATGGTTGGAAACGATGATGGCATCGGCTCCGTATTTTACAGCCTCTTGTGCATCTTCTGGGGTCATAATCCCCTTGAGGATAATAGGGCCTCCCCAAAGTTCCTTAATCTCAGCTATATCCTTCCAGCTAAGGCTTGGGTCAAACTGTTCTTTTGTCCAAGAAGAAAGTGAAGAAAGGTCAGATACATTCTTAGCATGACCTGCAATGTTGCGGAAAGTCCAGCGACGGCTACCGAATATATAGCGTAGACCCCAAGGAATTTTAGTTGAAAGGTTTATCATATTAGGAATGGTAAACTTCGGAGGGGTAGAAAGTCCATTCTTAATATCGCGATGGCGGTTTCCAAGCACTTGCAAGTCTACCGTTACCATAAGGGCAGAACACTTAGCTTCTTTGGCTCGACGAATGAGGTCTTTCATGAACTCACGATCGCGCATCACATAGAGCTGAAACCAAAAAGGTTCTACACCTGCCTCCACCAAATCCTCAATAGAGCAGATGGACATAGTAGAAAGAGTGAAAGGAATACCGAACTTCTGAGCGGCTTTGGCCATATGGATTTCCCCATCAGCCCACATCATTCCCATAAAGCCTACAGGAGCGGTCATAGCAGGGAATTTCACCTTTTGTCCTAAGAGCGTAGTCTCAAGGGTACGGTTGTCCATATCCACCAAAATTTTCTGCTTGAACTTGATAGGGTTGAAGTCAGAAACATTCTCGCGGTAAGTGGATTGTGTCCAAGAGCCTGTATCTACATACTCATAGAACATCTTAGGTACATTGCGCTTACATACCACACGTAAGTCCTCAATGTTAGTCATTTTTGTTAAATCTCTCATTCTAAAAATTTTTATATGATTGTATCAGAGACGAATTGATGCTGAAAAAACAAGGGCTTGCTTTTTCGATGCAAATATAATAAATTATTTTGATATATGTCATATTTAGTGATTTGTTTTTAGTTTTTATTTTTAGTCTGTTGTAGAGGCAATTCTCCCTTCATGATAAGGTTAATAATCCTTGCGATAGGTAGTCTTCCGCCTTTGCTTGAGAGGATCTCTGACTTTGGAGCGGAACATAGAGCGTAAAATCTGTATAATGACCGGAAGAAGTGACAACGTAAAAAATATACAAACGACTTGCCACCATAGGGATAATTCTTTGGTAAGCACTGCAAAGATAAGCCCCGCACATAGCCCCATAGTCATAGTGAGAATGATCCCATAGAGCACCCCGTAGGCCAGATAGTTGCCATAATTCTTCATAGGCTTGTCGGTAAGATAGCCGTAAATCCACCAATAAGCGAAAACTGCAATGACGAAAAATATAATCAGCCCTATGATTTTCACTACAATATATACATCTGTTACGATGATCTCATCTGTGGAAGCCTTATAGCGAATATTATAAGAGGATTCTCCATTTACCTCAGTAGCAAAAGGCAGTGCTCGTTCTAATTTCTGCCCTGATTCTATGGTAAAAGTAACCACAGGGGTACCCATTTCTACATATCTTGTGCGTCCATCTGAATCTCTTTCCTCACTCGTATAGGTATCCTCATACCTTACCACCTGAGCGGTATAGGGCTTAAAGTCACTATCAGAAGCCAGCTGATAGAGTTGTTTCACAGTACCTACCCCTAAGAGCAGCATAAAGGGGGTAAGCCCCACCAATAGGGAGATAGGCACCCAGATAAAGAAAGCGGTAAAACAACCTGCTTTTGCTTTGTTTTTATCATTAGCCTTGCTGTTGCTTTTTCTGATAATCAGATATGTAAGTCCTACTGAAATGGCAAAAAACAGTAAGACAATGATTCTATTGACAGCTATTTCATCCATAAGCGGTTATTATTGATATATCCTTCTTTTAGAAGGTTTTTCACATTCAGATACAAAAATGGTTTTAGACTCCACCTTGAGCTTTTCAAGGTCTATCTGATAACACTTGGGTTGTACAAAATCAAACCTATAATACTCAATATTATTTAGGGTATCCTTATAGATATTTTTACCTTTATCATACGCTAAAAAATCCCGATTAATAGGATCGGCCTTCACACTACCCTCTTTTATATTCATAAAAAACGCCTTAGGCTCTTCCAAGTTGGAGATACTAAGGAAGTCTTTAAGCTCCTTATCCCCTTGGTCTTCCGACTTCTCCTTAGCAAAAAGCACCTTTCTTAGCTCTTTCATAGGTATTTTATCAATTTCCTTTTTGAGTTCCCGTATAAGCTGCTTACTTCTCTCTACATCTGCTTGGTTAAAAAAGAGCAAACACTCATAGCCCTCTTTAGTTACCAAAGCGCCTGCCCCATCTATCTGGTATTCTGAAAGTTTCTGATAAGAAATAAGAAAGTCATTATTATCCTGTAAGTCAATCTGATAGGCATTCTTTAGTTCACCAAAAAGTTGAGCAAACCCGAACGTTTTCAGATCTGTAATCAGAGAAAAAGAATTCCCTACCTCTTCTCTTGAGAACGTATGTACATAGCGAGAAGAAAGACAATTGGGGTTGTCATTGAAAACTGAATAGGTTTTTCCTTTCTCAAATCGGATATAGTTTTTCCCATCTTCAAAATTAGCAAAACGAATACGGACTTTTTCTTTCCCAATAGAGTCATTTCGCTGCCCATACACAACAAATAGTGGTTCCTTTTTCGGTTTGAAGAGGATAATACTGTCCTTTTGAACCTCATAACTCCCTGGTACAGCTGTCATATAGCCCCAAAGGACAAATAATTTGTTAGGCAAGAGCATAATACCCCCTCCACGCCCTCTGTAATTGCCTGAAATGTCTTTTTCTTGGGCATAAACAAGGCTTCCTATAAAAGAAAAAGCCAGTAATAAAAGTATTTTTGTTTTCATCATTTGTTTAAGTCAAAAGTATTGATAATGTAACACCCTTTCTATAACGCGACAAATATAACGAAATTTCGGCAAAAAAATCAGAATTTCTTACTACTTTATTGCTATGTTTATTTTTTTGACTACCTTTGCAGAAAAATAAACCTATGAATACTGGTACTATTGCCCAATTACCTAAAGATGTTTCTATAGAAGATGTCCTATTGGAATTAGAAGCACAAGGGATTGAGATCTTACAAGAGAATCCTCTCCCCCCTGAAAGACTCCCTCAGAGGGTACTTGATTCTATTAAGAAAGGAACCGAGCAAGCCGAGAGAGGTTTTGTTTTTGATGATGCTATTGTAGACCAAGAAGCTGAAAATATTATCATGCAATGGGAAAGAAAGTAAAAGTTACTTGGTCTGCTGTTGCAAAAATACAATATTATGATACTTTGATTTTTTGGAACGAACATAACCAATCCAATGAGTATTCCAAAAAAATAAGAGCCAAAATAAAAGAAGCCTCCTCTAAGTTAAGTTCTTTTCCCAAAATAGGAAAAGAAAGACCTGAAGACAGAGAGGTAAGGCAGATTATTGTGTTATCCCATTTTTCTCTATTCTACAGAATCTATGAGATCAATGAAGACTTGACTGAAATTGTCATAGTAACCTTTTGGGATAACAGAAACGACCCTAATAAATTAAAATTCTAAAAATGAGTGCCATTGTAGCTATTGTTGGACGCCCTAATGTAGGCAAATCCACTTTTTTCAACCGTCTTGTTCAGCGTCGTGAGGCTATCGTAGATAGCATCAGTGGGGTGACCCGTGACCGCCATTATGGAAAAACCGACTGGAACGGACGTGATTTCTCCGTGATTGATACAGGAGGTTATGTAGCAGGAGGCGATGACGTGTTCCAAAAAGAAATAGATAAGCAGGTGAATCTGGCTATTGAGGAGGCCGATGCCATCATCTTTTTAGTAGATGTAGAGAGTGGCATTATGGGTACCGATGAGGAGATTGCCCAACTGTTGCGCCGTAGCAAGAAGCCTACTTTCTTGGCCGTAAACAAAGTAGATAATACCAAGCGGGCTATGGATGCCAATGAGTTCTATGCCTTGGGGTTTGAAGAGATTTTTCCTATCTCTAGTGTCAATGGGAGTGGTACGGGCGAGCTCTTGGATGCCGTAGTCAAAGTACTCCCTGAAGAGGAAAAAGTAGAGGAAGTAACCCTACCTCGCTTTGCCGTAGTGGGACGCCCCAATGCAGGGAAATCGTCCTTTATCAATGCTCTTATAGGGGAGGAACGCTACATTGTTACCGACATAGCGGGTACCACTCGTGATGCTATTGATACCCGTTATAATCGTTTTGGGTTTGAGTTCAACCTCGTGGATACCGCAGGGATTCGCCGCAAAGCAAAGGTCAAAGAGGATTTGGAGTTTTACTCTGTGATGCGCTCAGTACGTGCCATTGAACACTCCGATGTATGCCTGCTCTTAGTGGATGCTACCCGTGGCTTCGAAGGGCAAGATGCCAATATCTTCTGGCTAGCACAGCGCAACAAAAAAGGAATAGTAATTCTGGTTAACAAATGGGATTTGGTAGAAAAAAACACCCATACCACCAAGCACTTTGAAGAAGGGATTCGCAAGATTATCGCTCCCTTTACCGATGTGCCTATTATATTCATCTCTGCCCTTACCAAACAACGTATTTACAAGGCAATAGAGAAAGCCGTAGAGGTGTATAACAACCGCAGCCAGCACATCAAAACCTCTGTGCTCAATGAGTACATGCTCCCGATCATTGAGGCTACCCCACCACCAGCTACCAAAGGAAAGTACATCAAGATCAAGTACTGTATGCAGCTACCTACTGACCTGCCTCAGTTTGTTTTTTTTGCCAACCTTCCCCAATATATCAAGGATCCTTACCGCCGTTTTGTAGAGAACAAGCTCCGAGAGAAATTCAATTTTGAAGGCGTCCCTTTGGATATTTTCTTTAGGGAAAAGTAGGGAGTTTTGAGTTTTAAGTTTTGAGTTTATGCTAAAAGTGAACAAGAAAAATAAAATGAGTAAGAAAACTTATTTTGCGATGATAGATAAGGCTATACAACAGAAAGGAAGAAAAGTAACTATTGAAGAACTTAGACAAAGATATTTAAAATGATAAAAGAGGAAATAGAGCTAGAAAAGGAAGAATATACATTTGAAGAAACTAAAAAATTTCTTGATCACTTAGAGATTTTAAAAATCTCTAACAAAATAAAATAGGATAAAAAATATGAGAATTATTTTGTTCATCATTTTAGTCCTTGTATTTTATATCTTATCGATAGTAATGTACAAGAAATATCATGGCAAGAAATTACTATTCTATTATCTTGCATGCCTTTTAGGTGCATGCATAATGTATATGCTTAGTTTAGTTCTAGTTGCAAAGTATAGTACGGAAATGATGGATGTTTGCGATGATTTCTACAATTCTATACTTGTTATTATTATGACAAATTTAATAATCATTATAATGGAAGCTCTTGTAAATTTCCTCATTAAGTTTATGATGAGTTTCCATGTAAAATACAATGGTTTTGTTATGAATGATGAACGTATTCAAGTAATAGATAAGTTCAAATCCTTATTCATAAAATGGGGTAGAATCCTTTATCTAACAGGGTGTATAATTTTAATTACAGGATGTATGTTTAGTTAAAGGAGGTTCCTACTGTTTATTGTAAAACTCTCATTATAGAAACGATTTATAAAAGATATAAATAACAAAGAAATGTTTCCCATCCAACAATCTTATTCGAAAGAAGAACAGATTAAGCGTTATTGGAAATGTAACTACACTGCTGCAGAATCACAATTAGCGTATTGGATTCTGCTACCTAAGGACGTAAAACCTGTACAGATTAAAAAGCGACCTATAGAAGGACTTGACATTAATAATATCGGGCAATATGTTAGTGTTGACAAAACCTGTTCGATGTTAGAAGTCTCCGTATATTATGAACATTGTTGGTATGAAATGAACGCAGCAGATTGGCTTGTTAAAAAACTTGATCTGATGGGAGAAAACATTCTTCACTACAGGAAAATTAATGGGACTTCAACTGGAACTTATACTGATATTCTCACGTCAAAGAAAACAAATAAAGGTGAGAGTGTAATATCTCGTTTTTCAGTGCTAAAAGACTATGATCCTGATTTTTCAGGAGCCAATTATTTTATGGTAAAAACATCGTGCTTTGAAGAAGATTATCAAGAAAGGATGTTGGATATGCTCCAAATCACAAATAATTGGGATTTGATAAACAAGACGAATTGGAACATGGCAGAAAATTTACAACCCTTTAGTTTCAACTTCAAACAAAATAATTTCACATTTTATTTCCCAACATCATGGAAGATGTTCAAGGACAGCAATCATGATAATTTGTCCGCCCAATCTATTCGTTTTCTTCTTAAGCATGAAGACGAAGGAAAGAATATAGGTGTAGTCAATATATATTTGTATGCGAAGACAAGCAAAGAAAATTTTGAAAGCATCGCCTCGAACATAGAAACACGTTTAAAAAACATATCAGAATTTGAATGCAAAATACAAAAAAAGGTAACTGATAATATTCTGAATCCAAAATTAGAAAAAGCATGGTACATTCAAGGAGATTTAGAATACCCTGAAAAACAATTCAGAGCTTTTCTCATGTCATATCTTATACAAAGTAATAGCGGCATCTGTTATATTGAATCAATTGGACCGAGACCCAGCTTAAATAATTATTATTGGGAAGCAAGCAAACGATGTATAGAGTTAATAGTCGAATCATTCAATAACTTAGATTTCTCCAAGGAATAGAATTTGTAAAAGGCTCCTATCCGAGATATTGATTGTAACGACTTCCTTTACTATCATATTTTATCAATTTGGAGTTTTTTATAATACCAGCTGTGTCTATTTCTTACAACTCCATCACCACCTGTGTTGGTAATGTACAAGTTTCGGAAGAGAATACGAGTGAAAATGGTAGTGTATATAAAGTGTCAGGAGAATATGATATCCCTGTGGGAGAATATCTGTATATAAGAGATCCTAATGGGTATAGAATATGTATCTATGAACTATTTGTCCCTTAATAAGCAAGATGAATACTTTAGAAGCCAAGAGAGAAGCATTAGCTAAAGGAAGGATAGAAACGAAATACAAATCTCACAAAGATTGCACCTTTATAGAGGTTGTTACTGCGGATAAGCTGCAAGAGTTCTATAATTTTATCTCAAAACATATACGCTATACTGAAGAAAATTACCAAAGATACAATGATAGATATTGTATAGGAGAAAAATATGACAAATATAGTATCAGAAACTGGATCATTGAGAAGATAGCAAAGCAAACAAAGCCTTCTGACATTATTATATTGCCTTTTTTAGACTTTGGTATCTGCGTAGAACTCATTAGGGTAGAGGCTTTTTTTGAATCAGAATTGAATGAAAAGATATCCCAACATATAGGTTTGGATATTGGATATATCAACCTATCGCAGCAAATACTACATTATTTCTCTGATGAAGAGTATTTTGTTTTTGAATACTTGAAAGACAATTTGTAACCATTAGTCTTATGAAAAAATACGAATATGACACCCATCATAACTATATCCAAGAGACCTGCCTTAGTGGTGATGAGGTTCTCTATACCCAAAAAAGAGCGATCTCTTATTATGATTAGTCATTGGTTACTATAACACCACTACTTTCTTGGTCTCAAAAAAGTCTTCTTCAAAAACATCGGAAAGGTTATAGACGGTAGCCGAAGGAAAAGCTGCCAATTCTTCAGTAAGGTCGCCTCCTTTTAGGTAGAGTATTCCCCGCTTATCACCCTTATTGGTTACAGGCTTAAGAAGATGCTTGGTGAGCTTGTAGAAGTCGGCCATTTGGGTTACGGCACGGCTTACGATATAGTCGTATTGCCCCTCAAGGGTCTCTACACGTGCCTGCTGGAAGGTGACATTGGTAAGGCCTAAAGCAGTAGCCACTTCCTGCACCACCTTTATTTTCTTGCCTATGGAATCGACCAAGTGGAAAGACACCTCTGGGTAGAGAATCGCCAGTGGAATCCCTGGAAAACCGCCACCTGTGCCTACATCTAATACCTTTAGACCTACCAAGAAGGGGTGTATCTTGGCTATGCCCAAGGAGTGCAATAGGTGATGCAGCACAAAATGCTCCATATCCTTGCGAGAAATCACATTGATACGTGCGTTCCACTCCTCATATAGGCTTACTGCCTGAGTATATTGTGCCATTTGGGTAGGGGTAAGGGTAGGAAAATACTTGAGTAACAACTCCATAAAGACAAGCCTTTAGAAAGGTCAAAAGTAGGATAATATTTTCATTCGTACAAATTTTTCAAGAAAGATTTTAAAAATACTTGTACATTCCAAAAAATAATAGTACCTTTGCCCCGCTTTCTTTTATGGGAGCTTCAAAAAGCTAAGAGCAAGTAAACGTTTAATTTAAGATATTAATATTCAATCCAATGAAAAGAACATTTCAACCTTCCAAGAGAAAAAGAAGAAATAAACACGGTTTCAGAGAACGTATGGCCACGGCGAATGGACGTAAAGTATTGGCACGTCGTAGAGCTAAAGGAAGAAAAAAACTTACTGTTTCCTCTGAACCAAGACATAAGAAATAATGTTTATAACTTTCTGTAACAAGTAAGGTGCCATCTCATTGTAGATAGCACCTTTTTTACTTTTTACTTTTTAACCTTATTCCTTTTTACCTTTTACTTTTTATCTTTATATTATGAAGTCTATTGCTGAAATTCGTCGTGATTTCCCTATCTTAGAGAGAAAGATAGGCGGAAATCCTATAGTATATTTTGACAATGGGGCAACTTCTCAAAAGCCCCAACAGGTCATTGATAGCATTGTCCATTTTTACACCACCTACAATGCCAATATCCATCGTGGGGTACATACCCTCAGCCAAGAGGCTACCGAAGCCTATGAAGTAGCCCGCAAAAAACTACAAAAGCACATCAACGCAGCCAAGTCCTACGAGGTGATTTTTACCAGTGGTACCACCGAGGGAATCAACTTAGTGGCTACTTGTCTCACACCTTTTCTAAAGGCGGGTGATGAGATCTTGGTACTGACCACTGAGCACCATAGCAATATCGTTCCTTGGCAGCTCTTGGCCGAGCGTACAGGAGCTGTTGTCCGTCCTATCCCTGTAGATAAGGAGGGTATGATCCTTATGGAGGACTTCAAGGCTATGCTCTCTGAGCGTACCAAAGTAGTCAGTTGCCAACATGTGTCCAATGCCCTAGGCAATGTACACCCTGTCAAGGAAATCATTGCCTTTGCCCATAGTGTGGGGGCGGTAACTCTTATAGATGGGGCACAGAGTTGCCCACACTTTGCCATTGATGTACAGGACCTAGATGCTGACTTCTTCGTGGCTTCAGGACACAAGATGTACGCCCCTACTGGTATTGGCTTTCTCTATGGGAAAGAGGCGTGGCTTAAGAAACTCCCCCCTTATAAGGGCGGAGGGGATATGATCAAGACCGTCTGCTTTGAGGGGACTACTTATGCAGACCTGCCTTATAAGCTGGAGGCTGGAACGCCCAACATCTGTGGGGGGATCGCCTATGGGGCGGCTATTGACTATATGCACTCCTTGGGTATGGCCGACATCGCCGCTCACGAACACGCTTTGCTAAAGTATGCCCACGAGCAGATTCGCGCCTTAGGCGGTATCACCATCTATGGTACACATGATTTGGAGCGTAAAGCAGGGGTCATCTCCTTCAATGTAGAGGGTGCCCACCCCTATGATGTAGGAACACTCCTTGACCAAATGGGTATAGCTGTACGTACAGGCCACCATTGTGCCCAGCCTGTGATGGACTTTTATCACATTCCAGGTACCATACGTGCTAGTTTTGCCGTTTATAACACCCTCGAAGAAGTTGATCGGCTCATCTTAGGCCTTCAAAAAGCAATAAAGATGCTATTATAGCTCCATATAACACACTCACAATCAATCAATTGTAAAATAATTAAAAAAATAATTGATTTTTGCTTGTCAGTTTCAAAAATAGTTGTACCTTTGCACTGTCTTAAAAATCACACGCGGGTGTGGTGAAATTGGTAGACACGCCAGACTTAGGATCTGGTGCCGTGAGGTGTGTAGGTTCGAGTCCTATCACCCGCACTAAGCTCTCAGAACACTCTGAGAGCTTTTTTATTTAATACACTCCCCTTATGTTAGCATCTTTCCAACAGCATCTCCAGCAGCATTTCCCTTTCCTATGGCAAAAGAAAATTATCTTGGCCATTAGTGGAGGGATTGATAGTGTGGTACTAGCTCACCTGCTCCATGGGTTAGATATTCCTTTCCTTATGGCGCATTGCAACTTCCAGCTACGCGGGGAGGAAAGCGAGGGCGACCAGCGTTTTGTGGAGGCTCTCTCTCACCAGCTTTCTGCTCCCTTGGCTGTAAAGCGTTTTGAAACCAAGGCCTATGGCAAGACACATGGACTGAACACCCAGCTAGCGGCTCGTGTACTGCGCTATGAGTGGTTTGAAGCACTACGCCAAGAGCAGGGCTATGACTATGTACTAACCGCCCATCAGGCCAATGACTCTTGGGAGACATTCCTGATCAACACTTCTCGTGGCACAGGCCTCAAGGGGCTTTTAGGCATACCTATACAGAACGGGGCTATCTTGCGCCCCTTACTCCCTTTCTCTCGGGAGGAAATCCTCGCCTTTGCCACCGAAAACCATATCTCTTGGCGGGAGGACAGCTCCAATAGCTCCGATGCTTATACCCGCAACAAGATTCGCCACCACCTCTCCCCTATGCTCAAAGAGGTGCACCCACTTTTCTTTAAGAACTTTGAGAAAACCCAATCGCTCCTACAGCTCACTTACAACTTCCTACAAGAGGGAATCGAGCAGTATCGGAAAGAATGTTTTGTCCTAAGCAATCCTATCGTTTTCCTTATAGAAAAACTCCGCATGCACCCTCATAGGCGTTTTTTGCTACACGAACTCCTTTCTCCTTATGGATTTTCCGATGCCGATGCTTTGGAACGATTTTTGCAAGCCGATACAGGTAAATACCTTGCCAGTGATACCCACCGCCTGCTCTCCAACCGTGGGCAATGGCTTATTAGTGAGCTAAAGGAGGGCTCCCCTGCTGTTTTCTATTTGCAGGAAGAAGCTGGTGTCATCGAATCGCCCATAGCCTTGAGTTGGCAAGCGCTCAGCGAGGCTGCCCCATCAGGAGCCGAGGTGATTTATATAGATAAGCAGAAGGTGCAGTTTCCTTTATGCTTGCGTAAGCGTAAGGAGGGAGATCTCTTTTACCCCTACGGCATGGGCGGACAGAAGAAAGTACTTCGCAAGTACTTCAAAGATGAGAAATATTCGCTCTATGACAAGGAAAACCAATGGCTGCTAACCGATAGCACTGACCAAATCCTATGGGTCGTAGGCCGCCGCGCAGACGAACGTTTTCGCCCTACCCCTTATACCAAAGAAATACTCTGTTTCAGACTTAATAACAAATAAATACCCGATTATGAAAAATATATTACTCATTGGCTCTCTTTTCCTTGCCTTTATAGCTTGCAAGGGAGAAGAGTTTTCTCAAAGACAAGCACAAGACCCTTATCAGAGAATAGATGTCTTAGCACAGCAGAGGGCTCAATACTTGCCTCAACCTCCCAAACATTATGAAAAAGTCGTAGTGCCTGCCAAACTCAAGTATTACTACCAGTCTGTGGATTTTACCAAGAATGGGGACGAACTCAAGGAAGACTTGGCCGTGCTGACCATTGTCAAGCATACCCATTTTATCCCTTATGGCAAGCGCCATCCTTACTTGGAAAAGGCCAACAAAGACCCAAAAAATTCCCAACATGTTCTCTTGGTCTATACAGGAGAGAGTCGCCCCGCAAGTGAGATACAGAAGCGCAACCAGCCGCATGGGAGTATCAATACCGAACATATCTACCCACAAAGCCATATCAAAAAATATGGGGATCCTGACCAGCCCTTAGGCGATTTACACCACTTGCAGTATATAGACAGTGGTACCAACTCCTCCCGTGGCAACCTTCCCTTTACCGAAGGGCAAGGCGCTACAAGCAGAGAGAAAAAAGGCAAAGCATGGTATCCAGGTGACGAATATAAGGGCGATGTGGCTCGTATGCTTATGTATATGTACCTGAGATACAACCTGCCTTTTCACCATGTAAGTACCGATGGAGTGGGGCTGCTACTGAAGTGGAATGCCGAAGATGAGGTCTCTCCTCTGGAACTACAGCGCAACAATGAGATAGAGCAAGCCCAGGGCAACCGCAATCCTTTTATTGACAACCCTTATTTGGCTACTAAGATTTTCGGTCAGGTAGCGGGGCGTACTCCTCAGAATCTGTGGAAGTAGAGCGCCTCTTACCCCTGAGATAGAACCAATACCCTACCAAGGCGGTAGTTACCCCTACCAAAAGGCCTACAAGGATATCCGTAGGGAAATGCACCCCTAAGTAGAGGCGACTATAGGCATAGGGCAGCGGCCAAAGGAAAAGCCAAAAGGCAAAGCGCATACGCTTTCTAAAGACTAGATATAAGAAGATAGTAAGGGCAAAGCTATTGCTGGTATGACCAGAGAAAAAGCTATAGCCCTTCTCCCCTATCACAATACGCAATTGGGGAATGAGCGCTTCGGTATGTAAGGGGCGCAGGCGTCCTACTATTTCCTTAGTAGTATTGGTAATAGCCACTGTAAGGAGCAAGGTTCCTATGGCATAGAAAAAAATACGCCACGCCTCCTTGCGTGCAAAGAAGTGGAAGTTAGCCCAAAGAATCAGGGCAAAGAAGGGTACCCAATTCCATGCATTGGTAATAAGCAGCCAAAAGGTATCCCATGAGAGGGAACCCGTTTGGTTTATGGCCACCAGTAGCTGATAATCTTTCTCTAAAAGGTCTGCAAGCATAGGCATTAGTAAAAATAAAAAAATCCTTAGTACTAAATACTAAGGATTTTCGTGCCTACGACTGGATTCGAACCAGCACGCCCTAACGAGCACCACCCCCTCAAGA
>ERZ773035.279-NODE-279-length-43053-cov-6.565980_pt1 | contig 43053 bp, 38 predicted proteins | sample MGYA00511487_ERZ773035 | MGnify/ENA primary metagenome ERZ773035 (study PRJEB29015, sample SAMEA2737985) | human oral metagenome | biome: human oral; feature: human-associated habitat; material: dental | place: China | collected 2024 ... | reverse complement strand
GGAAAATTCATGGTCTCTTATAAACTTTTGATATGCCAATTGATATAAATATTGTTTTGTCACCGACTCAATTCCAGGCTGTCCTGTTGGAACAATTCCAGGTATGAGTTGTGCATTGTAATATTTTGCATCAAATATAATGAACTGATTCTCTGTAATTGAAATGAGGTCAGGAACTAACGTATCCTTAGCTCTTTTTCTAGTAATTGACCACAAAGGTCTTTCAATCAAATCAATCAATCTTTGATTTCTATCATATCCCAACTTCAGCGGAATCGGCAATTGCAGTGCACTTAGTCTGACATTAAGCTGATTGTCCATAATCTCAGCGCAGATTTTTTCCCAAACAAGGTTAAAACTGTTTGTCCCAAAAAGAGATAGGCATTCAGTGTCATAAAGATTTTCGCTATGTTCGATATAAGAATAAATGGTTTTTAATAGAAACTGTTTTCTGGTATTAAACTGAATATTCAGTTCTTTCTCTATACGATAAAGGATATATTCCTTTTCACCAAAATCATCTAATTCCTCATCGGTTAAATTTACTTCCGTGATTTCAAAAAAATCGAGCAGTTCAGCCTCCTTCAGTTCCTTTGAAACTTCCGTCAGAATACATTCATGCAGCCGTTTAAAATAATTGTTTTGATCTGTCACACGTCTCTTTGTTTGGAGATTAATATAGTATGGTTTATTATTCGATAAAATAGCAAATGTCTCGTTAATTGTCTTATCCCAAAGAATCTCACCAGAACCATTGCTTTCAACTATATTATCTATGTTACTATAGACACCGTTTTCATAATAATCCTGTATAAAGAACAGCAGTACAGCAAGTAAATTAAAAGTACCACCTTCACTACTATCACTAAACATCTGCACAACCTGGTTCTTAGCGTTGTATTTCTCCAAAACTTTAAGCACCTGTTGCAATTCATTCTTTGGATGCTCGTCATTAAGCAGATACTTTGGGTAGCACTTTAGAATACAGCCAGCAACAACAATAATACCCACGAATGTAAAGACGTACAAATATTTGTTTCCACTAATCTCAATGTCAGCAAACTCAGTATTCTCATCCATAAGATTAGGCATTTCCCGTTGGAAATCAGAACTGTTTACCGTCTTTAGTACGCCAGCCTCTTTTAATTTATGTATAAGAGAGACTATATCTTCTTCAGGACATCTAAACAATTTGCACAAATCTTTACGTGTATACCTCTTTTGTTCTCTTACGAATTCAGAGATCATAATCTACTGCCTTCTTAATTTTCATTTTTAGTCAGTGTCCATCGGAATTACTCAAAAAAAGTTTCATATTGGATATCAGCTTCATTTTCGATATCACTATTAAAAATACCTACACCTTTAGCATCGAATTGTTTACAGATTTCTGAAAACCGAGTGCTATCCTGAGAACAACCCCCGAACAATTTATCGCGTTTTTGTTTCGCTGCATCATCGAATAGATACATAATTACCTTATTTTTAAAAACACGAATGAATTGTTCTCGATCTATCTCCTCGTCATCAACGGGTGCTACAATATTTCTGGCAATGAAATATGGTCCAAGTTGCTTGTCTTCATTGATCTTTTCATTTGCCAAGAAATGATTGATGGCCTTTCGTAACTTGTTCCATTCAACCCTCTGTGACTTATTATCAGCAAGATACACAAATTTACCGTTAATTTTTTCATCACTGTTATCAATTCCGAGGTAAGTAAAGTCCCAGCGACGTTTAAAGGCTGTATCCATCGGAAATACACCCTGATCAGCACTGTTCATAGTAGCCCATATGAACATGTTGTCTGGGATACGAATCTTATCATAATCCTCTGGATTACCTCCAAGTTCTTTAGCAAGATATAATTTAATATCCTCAGACGCCTGAATTGGATACTCACTTACCCCGTCATCACCACGATCAAGAAGTTGGAACACATCTCCAAAAACTGCAGCAACATTTGCACGATTGATTTCTTCAATTATGAGAAGAAATGGTTTCGGATTCTCCGTTTTTGCGCTTTTAAGAGCATTAACATAGACGCGCATAAAAGGACCGGGTACATATTTATAAGCAATATCGCTTGATTCTTCTTTTCCTGTAATGAGATTTATATATTTTCTAATTGTATGTCCCTGAATTTTTTTAAAGCTATTGTCTTCGTCAATGCCGTTCTCATCTTGTTTTTTTGTTGTGAAAGGTTCATCAGAATATAGGCTAACAAGAATAGAAAGACTCGTAAGATCCTCATCTTTAAAGCGATCGTACAAAAGATCATACTTCTCCTGTGCAGTTTTGATCTTATCTGTAAGTATAGAAAGAATAAAGCTTGTATCTGAATTAGTGAGAGCTTCTATTTGGCTTTCCACCATCACAGGTTTATATGTACCCACAAAATTGGCATACGAATAGTCAGGATGGAATGTAACTCGTTCATAATCTGATTCGTTTTCTTCGCCAAGTAGTTTCTTTCGTTCTTGATTGACTGTGTAACTCTTTCCAGTACCCGGAGCACCGAATAGAATCCGATTTCTTGGGAATGGTGACTGTATTCCAGTAGAAAAAATTAACTGTTTTGATTGCTCGCTTTTCTCTAAACCAACGCCTTCCACCTCTGGAGGAGTATGTTCTGACAATTCAGAAACAGTTCCAACATGTAGCCAATCGCTATTTTTAAGGTAGAAATATAAGAACTCTGGCCTGAATGCGCATGCGTATTCTCCGTGCCCTTTGTCCTGCTGAACAAAACCTTCTTGGATAGCTTTAGCAATACTTTCAATTTTGATTTGTTTAGAAATGGGCGTATCAACAGAAGCGGCTTTTGAATCCATTACCTTCCATGCACAGAATATTTCTTGCCCATCTTTTGAATAAACTCCGAGAAACACTCCCTTTCTTCCTTGAGTGTGCTTGCTATAGACGTAATTTAAAAACTTTGCTTTTGGCTGAATTCTCTGTTCATCCTTTAATTCCTGTCGACCACCAGGTGTTGTTCCTTTCCCACAAATATAAATAGGTTCAAACTCACCGTTTGGATATTTAACACAAAACACATCTTCATATCCAACAATCTGTTCCACTTGGGTTTGATAAGGAAAAAGAGAAAAAGCGTTTCTTAAACTCTGCTTAACTTGTTCAGCAGTATAGTTGACTGATTTGTTATAGTCTTCAGTAATTATTTCACCCTTACTGTTGGCAAATTGATATTCAGACATTTAGACTACCTCTTTACTCCTTAGTTGTATTGTCGATAAAGTACTGATTACTGATGGCTTTTGCTATAATTTGAGCCATTTTTACAGGGACTGCATTTCCCACTTGTCTCCACTGGTCTCGAAAATCTCCGCACAATTCGTAATCATCATCAAACGTCTGAATCCTCTTTATTTCATTGATTCGAAGAAATCGATTCTTCCAGTGAAACGGTCCCATGTTGTTAGAAAAACTTGCTTGTATAGTCCATGAAGGACGATCTGGAGATAATTTTAATAAGAATGACCAATAACGTGACCGCCATTTAAATATCGGATTCGGATAGCCCCTCTCTGCAGTAAAATACAAATAATTGTCACCTGGGGGAATAAGTTTCAGAAGATCTTTATGTTTGGATCCTGCCTGCATCTCTGCATCTTCAGGTAAATCATAATCAAGATCACCGATAGCCTCTCTACAAGTAAGCCATGGCCTTTTATCTCCCCTTTTAACTTCTAATTCTTTTTTAGGATCGTAATGCGTCTCTTCTGGAAAAACAAAGGGCAGCCCTTCCCCACGCTTTATTCCTACACAAATAAAACGCTCCCGTGTTTGGGGTACGCCATAGTTTGCCGTGTTAACTACTTTGAACGTAATATCATATCCATATTCATTCGCACGTTCTTTGAGCAAATCAAATGCAGCCCGATGCGGTTTATATATAAAGCCAAAAACATTCTCAAAAAAGAATACTTTAGGTTTAATTTCATCTAATGCCCTGAAATATTCATAAAGGGTAAATGAATTTTCATCTTCCAATGCTCGCTTTTTCTCTGTACGATAAAATCGCGACTTAGAGTATGCGGGGCAGGGAGGCCCTCCAACCAAAACATCAATATCAGCTTTTGTCATTCCTATTTTTGCAAGACAATCTTCATAATTTATATTTCGAATATCATCGCAAACTACTAGTTTTCCTACTTTGTTCTTTTCAAGCGTATCGCATGCTGGTTTCCAAAAATCTGTTGAAAGACAGATATTGAATCCTGCTTTTTTAAAGCCACAGTCTATACCGCCTCCACCTGAGAATATACTCAATACATTTGGCATTAGTCTAAACTCTCCTTTAAATACTCTATCATCGCTTTTCCCATCAGACACGGTACAGCATTTCCTATTTGTTTTTGAACAGAACGTCTTGTTCCGCAAAATTTATATCCACGAGGAAAGGTTTGAATTGCAGCAGCTTCAGGCGCCCTAAGCCGACGATTATCCCAATGGAAGGGTCCAACCCAGGGTCCTGGCTGTGCGGTTATCGTCCACGATGGCATGTCAGGTGAAAGTTTCAAAAGAAAACTCCAAAACCTCTTATCTGCAACAAACTTGGGGTTTGGGTATCCCGCCCACTCTGTCAGTGCTTTATAGTTCTTTCCAGGGGGAACTTCACATAAATCATCATAATAAGTACCTCCCTTTGTGACCTCGTATTCCTCAAAATATTCATCACCATCAAATCCCTCAAGAAACGGTCCAACTGCAGCATAAGGTTGAAGGCCCGTTATCGCACAAGTATTGGGATCACCATGTGTTTTAATTGGTTCGTTACGCTTGAATTCTCCTTTTGTACCAATAATAAAAAGCCTTTTTCTTTTTTGAGGTACGCCGTAGTCCAAAGCATTGGCTCGAACTATTTTATACTTGTATCCACCCTCTTCAACAATCTCTATAAATTTATCCACAATAGATTTATTTGTTGGATGCATCAGGCTTTCAACATTTTCAAATAAAAATCCATCTGGCTGAATATCCATAACCACTCTAAGATATTCGTCAACAAGAGTTGCTCTTGGATCATTAATTCCTCTTCTAGTGTTGTTTCCAACCCAATAACCTGCTTTTGAAAATGGCTGACAAGGTGCACCTCCAATTACAATAAATTTCCTATGCTCATGTTTATTGACAATATCTAAAAAAATTGAACTTTCAATCTGATGCAAATCACCCTCTAGTATTGCTGTTCTTCCAAATAAATAATCGTTTGCCTTAAGCGTTTGAATACAATCAGCATCAAAATCTGTGCTTGATACTACGGGAACACCTGCCATAAAACTGGCTATATCAAGTCCACCTGCCCCAGAAAATAAGCTAACTGCAATTATATCGCTATTCATATGCTGCACCTTTTCCATAATTTCAAATTACATCGCACTCTTTCCACATTTAACCCATTCATCTATCTCAGATAATTTAAATTTCCATTGCCGACCAACTTTGTGCGCTGGAATATCAGTCTTTTTTATCCAATTCCTTACAGTATCTTTATTTACGCCTAGATACGCCGCAGTTTCTTCCAAGCTTGTCCAAGGTTCTCTTATCAATTGTTCCATGCTATACCTCCTTGCCTGATCTTTATCACATTACTCCTTTTAATTTGATAAGCAAAGCATAATGATATTTTAAACTGATTTAGCGTGAATAAGTATGAAAAATTACTTGCTTTCAAAATCAAAATTGATCTGATATTTTTTATAAGTCTGTAGATATAAATTATTTATACGGAAGATATTTCCTTGTCTAATCATTAATTAACAGAAATGGAATTGTTCCTTTAGTTACTAATTGTACTGAAGTATGGACAGTAATCAGAAGCCTCTCAAACAGTAGATTGAAATTCTAATGACGCTACGGTTTTATCAACAAATAAATATAAATTTATTATTAAAAAAATTTGATACTTGTTTAATCACTAATCGTATTGTTTATTTTAAGAATTTCGTGCCCGTAAACACAAAGTCTCGGTTAGCAATGTGGGCGATGCCTTGAATGGTGTCCCCCTCAACAGAGCCACCAACGGCAAAGATAACAGGACCTACAAAAGACTCAAGCTTACCGCCAAAGGTAAACGAGTTGTCGGTAACCTTGCCGTTCTCAATATCAATCTGGACACCCATGGCAGTCAAAGAGCCAGTGAGTTTCTCGCCAGAGGTGATGAGGACAGCGGTACCCTCTTTGGCTCCAACGGGAGAATCCATTTGAATCTTGTATGTTCCGTCGATCATGATGCCTCTATTCTGTCCAGTCGTTGTACCTGGTGTTTTGTTGAGTTGCAGCCGATAGTTTTGCTGGAGTTCAATTGGATGACTACGGCGAAACCAGCTGCTGGTGGTACTCCTCTATTTTACCCAAGAAGTGTGAGGGATAGATATGGTTTCTCGCCAGGGGATAATTTGTAGGAATTGCATGAAAGTTAAAATTTTCCGAACGAATGTTTGACGGAGAGTTTCTAGGGTATAGGGACGATAGATAAATTGCGCGGCACTTCTCGCCACGCTTATAGAAAGGAAAGTCCAATGGACATTTCGCAGGTAAAGAACGTTGTTGTTGCTGGAGGCGGCGTTTTAGGCAGCCAGATTGCATTTCAGACCGCTTATCGCGGCTACGAGACCACCATTTGGCTAAGGTCCGAGGCTTCAATTGAGCGCGCTCGTCCAAAGATTGAGCATCTCAGAGAGGTGTATTTGAACACCCTCGAGGCTATGAAGAGCGATCCTAAGGCGTACGCATACGGTCTCATTGCTCAGGACGAGATTACTCCAGAGAAGCTCGACCAGCTGAAAGAGCAGGTAGAGCGCGCATACAGCAACCTCAAGCTTACTTCCGATTGGGACGAGGCTTTTGGTGACGCTGACTTTGTTATCGAGTCCGTCGCTGAGAATCCAGAGCAGAAGATTGAGTTCTACACCGAGCTGGCCAAGCACCTGCCCGAGAAGACTATTGTGGCAACTAACAGCTCAACCATGATTCCAAGCATGTTCGCTGCAGCTACTGGTCGTCCCGAGAAGTACCTGGCACTCCACTTTGCTAACGAGATTTGGCGCAACCCAATCGGCGAGGTCATGGGTCACGCAGGTACCGCTCAGGAGAACTTTGACATGGTCGTCGCTTTTGCAGCAAGCATTCGCATGATTCCGGTCAAGGTTCTGAAGGAGCAGCCTGGCTACCTGTTGAACTCCATGCTGGTGCCTCTTCTGGTTTCTGCCGAGCAGCTCTGGGCTAACGGCGTTGGCAACGTCGAGGACATCGACAGGGCTTGGCGCATTGGCACCGGCTCGCCAAAGGGTCCGTTCCAGATCCTGGACATCATTGGACTGGTCACCGCATACAACGTTGCTCTGATGAACCCTGCAGCTAAGGATCCCGAGTCCGTACAGGGTCGCATTGTTGCCTCGCTGAAAGAGAAGATTGACAAGGGCGAAACCGGCGTTGCTGCTGGTAAGGGCTTCTACGAGTACAAGTAAGGGTCCGAGCGCGGAGCGCGGGTGTGCGGGCGCGGCGCTGATTACAGCTCCGCACAACGTCGCAGGTCGCAGGCGCACATACAGGTAGAAAGCGATTTCAACCCGGCATCCATTTCGTGTGGATGCCGGGTTTCTTGTGCGAAAGCGCTGCTAGTGGACGGGGTTTCTCGCCAGGCGGCGTGCTCTGTGCAGGCGCGGCGCGAATCTAGCGTGCGCCTAGCGGGCACGGCGCGAATCTGGCGGGCGCCTAGCGACGCCTGATTTCTGCAAAGAATCTGTAAATTCTGCCTGAAAACGTTAAAGAAACTGTGGATTTGCCTGATTTTGCAAAAGAATCGGTGGCTCAAATACAGATTCTTTGCGCTTTTCAGGCGGGCCTTTTGAACTCAAGGTAACTTTTCAAGGATGCTCTTCATGGAGCCTGATTTGCTCAACAAGTCTGAACGTTTTGCCGGAAAAGTACACCAAGTCTGAATGGTTTTGCCGGTTTTTCTCGCCATGTCTGAGTAAATTTACTCAGACATGATGCACTTTTCAGGCGGGATGAAAGTAAACGATCTGGTGACTCGACAAATTCTCTGCAAGCAAAAAGCCCTTCTCGCCAGATGACGAGAAGGGCTTTGTTTGTGCAACGGTAACATGCGCTGTTGAGACGCGCTGACGTGCGACGGGCGCGCGGTGCTGTGCTCCGAAGCGCGGAAATCCGCTGGAGCGTAACTACGCACGACGGAACTCGAAGCGCCTACTTCAAGAAATCCTTGACAGATGCAAGGACGCTTGGAGTATCCAGACCGTACTTGGCAAGAACCTGAAGAGCTGGTCCGGACTCGCCATAGGTGTCCTGAACACCAATGACCTTGACAGGAACAGGAGCGTTCTCTGCAAGAGCCTGGCAGACGGCACTGCCCAGACCACCGATGACGGAATGCTCCTCAATAGTCACAACCTTGCCGGTCTTTGCTGCAGAAGCGGTAATCAGCTCAGAGTCCAAAGGCTTAATAGTGTGAATGTTGATAACCTCAGCGCTGACACCCTCTGCTGCTAGCTGCTCTGCAACCTCAAGAGCCACAGGAACCATAAGGCCACAAGCTACCAGCGTAACGTCAGTACCCTCTTTAAGGACAATGCCCTTGCCCAGCTCAAAGTGGTAGTCAGGGTTGGTATTGAACACAGGAACAGGAAGGCGACCAAAACGCATGTAAACAGGACCTTCATGGTCGTAAGCGGCCTTAACAGCAGCCTCAGCCTCAACAGCGTCAGATGGAATAATGACCGTCATGCCAGGAATAGTGCGCATAACAGCAATATCCTCATTGCACTGGTGAGTGGCGCCGTCCTCTCCTACCGAGAGGCCTCCGTGGGTAGCGCCAATCTTGACGTTTAGGTGAGGATAACCCACCGAGTTTCTGATCTGTTCAAACGCACGCCCAGACGTAAACATTGCAAACGAGGTTGCAAAGACCTTGTGACCAGTAGCTGCAACGCCAGCTGCCATGCCAATCATGTTGGCCTCAGCAATGCCGCAGTCCACAAAGCGATCAGGATACTCCTCGCCGTACTTGCCGGAGCGAGTAGCTTCTGCCAAATCGGCATCAAAGACCAGAAGGTCATCGTGCTCTTTACCAAGCTCTACCAGAGCTTTTCCGTATGCCTCTCTGGTGGCAATTTTCTGTACGTCTGCCATGTTATGCCACCTCTCCCTCAAGCTCTTTCATAGCCTGCTCGTATTGCTCTTGATTAGGAGCCTTGCCGTGCCAGCCTACTTGATTCTCCATGAAGGAGACACCTTTACCCTTTACGGTGTGGGCAACAATAACAGTTGGCTGACCCTTAACGCTGCGAGCCTCGGCAAATGCTGCTGCAAGCTGTTCAAAGTCGTGTCCATCTGCCACCTCAATGACGTGGAATTTGAACGCCTTGAACTTCTCGTCAATTGGTTTTGGTGTGTTGATCTGATCAAGCGAACCGTCAAGCTGCAGATTGTTGTTATCAACAATAAGCGTGAGGTTATCAAGCTGGTGGTTGCCGGCAAACATGGCAGCCTCCCAGACCTGACCCTCCTCAATCTCGCCGTCGCCCAGCAGTGCATAGACGCGGTAGTCCTTGTTGAACTTCTTGCCGGCCAGCGCCATACCAACGGCGGTGGATACGCCCTGGCCCAGAGAGCCGGTGCTCATATCAACGCCAGGAGTATCGTTCATGTTGGGGTGACCCTGAAGGCGTGAGTCAAGCGCGCGGAAAGTCTTGAGCTCCTCCTTGGGGAAGAAGCCGCGCTCAGCCAAAACGCCGTAAAGCGCAGGAGTAACGTGTCCCTTTGAGAGCACAAAGCGATCTCTGCAGGGGCAGTTTGGCTTGGTAGGGTCTACGTGCATCTCCTTGAAGTAGAGATACGTCAGGATTTCTGTTGCAGAAAGCGAGCCACCGGGATGGCCGGATTTGGCCGTAAAGACCTGCGTGAGGATGCTTTTGCGCACCTCACGAGCAACCTGTTTAAGGTCGACGTCCATGTAATTTCCTTTCACGTATTGCGTACGAGAAACGCAGCAGATCGGCGCCACGCGCGAGCCGGAGCTGCGCGCGAGTCAGCGCTTACAGACCAAACTTCTCGGTAAGCTTTTCCTTCATTTCATCCTTATCAAGGATGTTGGAGAGAACGATCTTCTCGTCTTCTGGAATGCCGGCGATAAAATCCTCAAGGTCACGAGCAACAATAAAGAGGTCAGCTGCGCCAGGAGTAACGTCGGAAACGGTTGAGTGCTCAACCTCAACGCCGCTCACGCCCAGCTCATTCAAGACGTCTTGGATCTGCATCTCAACCATAAGGCTGGAGCCAAGTCCACTTCCGCAACAGCAAAGAATCTTCTGGATAGCCATAAGAGCCCCTTTCAATTCACCACGTGTGATATGTGGGTTACGTGGGTTACGTGGGTTAAAAAATCGGGCCCCATCCAAGGACGAAGCCCGACCTAGATACCTAGATTCTACTCGCATTTTCTACAGCAACTACGATGTTTAACTGCAATTCTGTGAGCGGATGCTACTCGGCCTTCTTCTCTTCTGCCTTCTTAGGAGCAACAAGGTTAAAGAGGATTGGGAGGCAGAAGCAGACAACGCAGATGCCGGTGAGGACTGCACCCTGGACATTCAGAGCAACGTTACCAAAGATCAGAGCCATGATGGAGAAGTCGGCATCGGAGAAGGTAGCGGAGGTGAAGCCCATAAGGGTAAAGACTGGCATGCACAGTGCAGGCAAGAAGGTAATGAGCAAGCCGTGGACAAAAGAGCCAGCAATGCAGCCCTTGATGCCGCCCTCTGCGTTACCAAAGACGCCTGCGGTTGCGCCGCAGAAGAAGTGAGGAACAACGCCTGGGAGGATTAGGGCAATTGCTGCAACCTGTGCGTTAATGACACCCAGAATAAGCAGGCCTAGGATGCCGCCAACGAAGGAGCTCAGGAAGCCGATGATAACGGCGTTTGGAGCATAGGTGAATGCGATTGGACAATCGATTGCAGGCTTTGCACCAGGGACAAGCTTCTGAGCAATACCCTTGAATGCAGGAACAATCTCGCCAATGATCAGACGGACACCGGACAGAATGATGTAAACGCCGCCAGCGAAGGAGAGGCCGCGGGTAAATGCCCAAACAATCCAGTTAGTGGTGGTCTCGGTACCAATATTCAGCAGGTCGCCGAGGTGCTGAAGCCCAGCATACTGTGGGTTAGAAGCAAACTCTGCAGCGGTAGTTCCTGCAGGTACCAGGGTTAGAAGGCCACGGCTGACAGCGACGCCGGTGATGACCAAAAACATGATGATCATGGTCAGACCAATGGAAACGGTGTTGTCGCGCAGGAAGATGAGGCGCTTGGAGAACTTGATATTCTCGGTGCTATTCTCACGATCGGAAGCAAAGAGCCTACCGACCATACCGGCAAGCCAGTAACCAGCGCCACCGAAGTGGCCAAGTGCAACGGAATCGCTGCCGGTAACCTTTCGCATGGTTGGCTGGCAGTATGCAGGAGACAGAACCATAATCAAAGCAAGTAGGCATGCGCCGGAGATGTAGAGCATCCAACCGGAAAGGCCGCCGACGTGCAGGATGATGGCGAGCATAGCTGCCATGTAGAGAGTGTGGTGGCCGGTGAGGAAGATGTAGTTAAAGCGAGAAAAACGTGCGAGGACAATGTTCAGGACCATGCCGATGCACATGATGATTGCGGTTGCTTGACCAAACTCGCCAAGTGCCAGCGAGACGACGGCCTCGTTGTTTGGGACGACCCCCTGCATGTCAAAGGCAAAGTTGAAAATCTCGCCAAAGGCAAGGAGGGAACCAGTCTGCAAGAAACCTGCGCCTGCAGAAAGAACGAGGAAGCCAACGATAGTCTTGAGGGTGCCTCTGATGAGATCCTCAACTGGCTTTCCCTGAAGCGCCAAACCCAGCAAGGCAACAAGACCAACTAGGATGGCTGGTGTTGATAACACGTTTACAAAAAACTCAACAACAGGCATACAAACTCCTTTCAACAAAACGTGATACAACAAACTGACACATCAAACTGCGAGTTCGTGCGGTCCTGCAGCACGACGGTACGAGCCCGGTGCACGTGCGGTCCTGCAGCACGACGGTACGAGCCCGGCGCTTTTAACTGATTGTAATCCATTTGTGTTTATTTTGTGCAAAATTATTTATGTTTTGCTGAGGTCAAACGTTCATAACATTCATGTTGCTCATATGATAGAGGTGGAGAGTTCAAAAAGCAAAGCACTTCAGTACGAGACGGGTTGATGCGCCTGATTTCTGCAAAGAATCGGTGGATTTTGCCTAAAAGCATCAAAGAATCTGTAGATTTGCCTGATTTTGCAAAAGAATCGGTGGCTCAAATACAGATTCTTTGCAGTTTTAAGGCGGGCTTTTTGAACTCAAGATTACTTTTCATGGGCGTTTTTCATGAACGCTCTTATGGAGCCTGATTTGCTCAACAAGTCTGAGTGATTTGCCGAAAAAGTACACTAAGTCTGAGCGATTAGCCGGTTTTTCTCGCCATGTCTGAGCAGTTTTACTCAGACATGGTGCACTTTTCAGGCGGGACGCGGCGGGATGAGGAGGGATGAGGCGGATCAGACGCCTGCAAGCAAAAGCCCTTCTCGCCAAATGACGAGAAAGGCTTTGTTTGTGCAGCATTGACGTGCGCAAATGCCATATCGGAACTTGCAAAGCTTGCTCTTACAAGCTCAGCTCGTAACGGCCTCCAACGAAGAAGTCTTTGCCAATGTAAACAGGCTTTTTGTCCTTATCAACAAAATAAGACTCACTTGCAATAAGTGGAGCTCCAACGGAGATATCAAGACGGCTCGACTGCTCTGTTGTTGCTCTCACTGCATTAATTGTCCAAGAAGAGCTCTTAATTGGCTTTCTTCCAAGAATTTCAGCAACAGCTTTAAACATTGAGACGTTTTCAAGAGGATGCGTATAAAGATTTGAAGCCCACTCGTAGGGCAGAATAACACGCTCGTCAGCAATAGGAAGATCATCTGCATAGCGAATCCTGCGGATATAGAGAACTAATGCGCCTTCGGAAAGACCGAAGAACTTTATCTCATTTGGACGTGCGGGAATAATTTGTCTCTCAGCTACCTCGGCTTTTGGAGCAGCTCCACAAGCAGCGCACATCTCGGTAAAACTACGAGACTCTAGAGATTGTTCAAGTCTACGCTTAAGCTGTTTTGAACCTACAAACGTGCCCCTTCCCTGCTTCTTTGTAAGCAAACTGTCGGCACAAAGATCTTCAATAGCACGACGAACCGTAATGCGACTTACGTTGTATTTCTCGCTCAATTCAGTTTCAGAAGGAATTTTATCGTCAACCTGATATACACCAGACTCAATATCACTCTTAATGTCGTCATATATCTGCTGATATAGAGGCTGTACGTTTGTTGTACTCACAATTACTCCTAAGACATTATAGACATCTCAATAATTTGAAACCTTTATAACAATAATACATCTTGTAGAGAAACATCTTGTAGAGAAACATCTTGTAGAGAAACATCTTGTAGAGGGTTTACTCCACAGTCAGAAAACAACTCCCCCGAATATGAAGAAAGGACAGGTAGAACCTGTCCTTTCTTTGGCTTGATTTATAGAATCAGCTTAGTACTCAATCTTCCACATATAGCGACGCATAGTCAGAGGATGCTTACGAGCCTCAGCGATCTTCTCGGCATAAACACGCATAACTGCGGTATGAATGAATGGATTGAAATAGCCAAGTACCTTGGAGGAAACAGCTCCTGCAAGACCGTAATCCTTTGAATCAATGACGGTTACCTTGGAGTTGAAGCGCTGCATAAAGGTAAGTGCACGAGCGTCCATTGGCCTTGTTGCACCCTCAGACATAAAGAGAAGATAAGGTTTTCCGTCCTCAGTGAGCTCGAATGGTCCGTGGAAATACTCGCCTGTGTTATAAGCTGCAGAGTCAATCCACTGCATCTCGGAGAACAGGAACATAGAGGTTGAGTAAGCAACCTTTGCAGATGCGCCAGAGCCCATCAGATAGATAAGCTGATCGTCCTTGTAAGCATCTGCGAACTTCTGAGCCTCAGCTCCAGCGCTCTGAGCAGACTTCTCAGCAAGGTCATAAATTGCATTAAGACCATCAATGACATCCTGATAAAGCTCAGTGCCCTCTGTCTGCTGAAGAATCTCTGCTGCAAGTGCTAGGACATAGCCCATCTTCTCAATCTTTGCTGCATAATTCTTCTCAAAACCGTGAACAATTACGTAGTCAGCTTCCTTAGTGAGTGCAGAATCTGCAACGTGTGTAACAGCAACTACAGGAGCACCAGCGTTCTTAGCAGTAGTGTTTGCTGTAACTGTTTCTGGAGTACCTCCACCAAGGGAGCAGGTAATAACAAGAGTGTGCTCGCCAAGCCATGCAGGAGTATCGTAGTTGAACTCGTTAGCAGTAAAGAGCTGAACGTTAAGCTTGTTGGTATTGTTTGCCAAGAAATACTTAGCTGGATACAGCTCAGACATGGATGCGCCACAGCCGACAAAAGCAACATGAGTAATTGTGTGGTTCTCGACAATCTTAGAGATAATGCTCTTAGGCTGATTCAAATCGATCTCGTACATTTCTTTCTCCTCTTCAAATGACTTATGCCGTTATTAATGCCGTTATTAATGCCGTTATTAATGCCGTTATTAATGCCGTTACTTAATGTCGTCGGATTTACTAGGCGAGAATACCCAGTGCAGAAAGTGCAATTCCGCCGAAGATTGCAATGGCAAGCAACCAACCTGTGTTGACACCCTTCTTAACCATGTAGAACATTGCTGCTGTTAGAAGAAGTGGGATTGTCTGTGGCAGAATGCTATCTAGGACGTTCTGAAGGACAAGAGTTCCATCAGCAAAGACCAAAGGTGTTGTCAGTCCAATAAGGGATGCAACCATGCTACCAACAGCCATAAGACCAACAATTCCACAAACGTACATCAGTCGCTCCATGGTGACGCCGTCCTGCAGCTTATGAAGGAACTGCTGGCCACCCTGATAACCAAGCTTTGCAGCAAACCAGGTAACCAGAACAGAAGGAACAATAGAGATAAGCATTGCCAGAATTGGTCCCATGATTGAACCCTGCTGAGCAAGAGCTACACCAAGTCCAAAGGCAATAACACGAATGGTTCCCTGGAAGAACGAGTCACCAATACCAGAAAGAGGACCCATAAGAGAAGTCTTCATTGCATTAATGGAGTCTGGATTAACGCTATCAGGATCTTCTGCGTATGCCTCTTCCATTGATGCAGCAAGTCCCAAGACAAAAGCACTTGTCTGTGGCGTGCAGTTGTAGAATGCCATGTGACGCTTATAAGCCTCTTTTTTGCGCTCTACCTGCTTTGGATCATTTGGATCTGGATAGCATCGATCAATAGTTGGAGCAATGCCATACATAAATCCCATGTTCATTTGACGTTCGTAATTCCAAGAATCCTGAATTGCCCAAGAACGCCAGAAGAACTGTGAAAGCTTTTTATTTAAAGAAACCTTATTTTCAGCCATGATAACTTCCTCCCTACTCGTCATCCTCGAGCGGATCATGCGTGGCACTTACATGAGCTGATTGCAAAGTTCCAGCTCCTGCTCCACCACGACCAAATTTAATGCCGGAAAGAATAACTGCGAGCACCACTGCAAAGAGTGAAACTGCTGTTACAGAGAGGTGCAAATATGCAGAAAGCAAGAAACCAAGGAACAAGAAGCCCTCCATGCCCTTAGAAAGCATCATTGAGATCAGCAGTGCCAAACCAAATGCGGTCAAAATCTGGGCTGAAACATTTAAACCAGTGCTCAGCCATGCAGGAATTAGCTCAACAACAGCCTTAACTGCATCTGTACCAAGGAATACTGCAGAGAAGATAGGAATGAAATACATAAGGGAGTACAAGGTAGTACCAACCACAATGTGCATATTGGTTGCTTTCTTGAATTTACCCTCTTCAATTGCCTGGTCAGATACATGAGTAAGTGCAGCAATAATCGAACGAAAAACAATACCAAAAAGCTGTCCGAGTACTGCAATTGGAATTGCAATAGTCATTGCAGTCTCAACACCTGCTCCTGTAAGGCAAGCAAATGCAGAAGCAACAATACTGCCAAGAACCATATCAGGCGGTACGGCTGCGCCTACTGATACCAGACCCATGCTTACGAGCTCGGTTGCAGCTCCAACAGCAAGACCTGTAGGAATGTCTCCCAGAACAAGACCAACGAGTGTTGCGCCAATAAGTGGTTGCTCAAAGTTGAGTCGTCCGAGCAAACGAGAGTCAAGCATGCAGAAAATGCCAACGAGACCGACGAGAAGCGCACTAACAAATGTACTCATTTCTTCTCCCCTCTTTTATAGTGAATTTAAATTGACACGCTGATGGGTAGGTGTCTGTTGAACGTATACTTTGGTTCCAAGCTCCAAAAGTTTCTGAGTATCTTTCTTACCTTCTTCGGTAAGGAATACGGAACTTCCAGATCCACCAATTTGCTCCGCACCATCTACATTGGCGGTTGCACCATAGTTGACCTCATCAAATTGATGCTGCTTTGAGAACTCCAAAAGCTCTTTTGTGTTGCCAAATACAAACATTACTGAATCACCAAGTGTGTCCAGCTTTGCCATCTTTGAAAGAGCTTTTTCAACAGTGAAGATATTGAGATAAACGCCGGTGGGCTTAGCCAGCTTAAGAGCATTCTTTTTAATATCATTTGTTGCTGCATCATTATCCACAATGATGATGCGGTTTGCGCCTACAGTATTAATCCAAGAGAATACAACCTGTCCATGAAGAAGCCTGTAATCCAAGCGGGCAAGAACAACTTTGCTCTTTCCACCCTTACCCTGAACAGGCTGCTGTTGAGTAGCTGCAATGACAGCTTCCTCAAGCTCAGGGTGACCACAATCAACAATTCCCTTACGGCTTTCCAAAATTAGCTGGTGAACTTGCTCTATCGTAAGATTTTCTCCCTCAAGCGCAAGAGACAAAATAAGAGGCATGTTCATTCCAGCAATAACAACAATATTTTCCTGCTGCTGCAACAATTCAACAGCTGAATTGTTGACACTGCTGCCTAACATGTCGGTAAGAACATAGACATGGTCTTTCTTATCAAAAGTTTTGATAAGCTCGACAATTTTGCCGGAAATTGATTCCTTATCCTCCCTTTGCAATGTAAGTGCGTGCACATTAGGAATTTCTCCCACAATCATGTGGACAGTGTCTAAAGCACCAACTGATAGATTTCCATGCGACGCAAGGATAACTTGATTCATAGACACTCCTTTCTTCCAAAACAATTGTGTCAAACAGTAAAATTGCAAAACTGAGTATACAATACATATAAGACATTATATACGTCTTATATAAATTCGGGTGAACGGTACTTACTGAACGGTGAACGGTACTTAGTGCAGGCTGCGCGTAGATCTGAGCGTGCAGACCTACACACGCGCAAATCCGCGTGCGCAGATCCGCGTGCAACCGCCTAGTAAGGGACCTTCCACATATACGTGCGAGTCATATAATCTTTGCCAGTTGCTTTTGAAAGTTCCCTCATAAAGACATTGTTTAATATTGGCGAGAAAAGAACATGATTAAAGTACTCTGCTACTTCTTCAGGCAGCTCAGTAATGCCCAAATCTACGGCATCTAGCACAAAGGTTTTCTCGGCAGCATACGTTGAAAGAAAATTAACTGCACGCATATCAGCTGGCTTACAACGTCCATAAGAAACAAGCTGGAAAATAGGATCTTCATTTACAAGTACTTCAAAAGGACCATGGAAGAACTCACATGAATTAATTGTTGGCGAACTTTTTTGAAGCATCTCTTCAATATTGCAGATGGAAAATATATAGGCCGATCCATAGGCAGGTCCGGAACCCATAACATAAATAGTTGGAGCATCTTTCACTGATTGAGCCCAAGTCTGTGCAATTGGAGTCGTGCGAACAACTGCCTCTCTATAAAGAGAATCAACCTGGTCAAAAGCCATTTCCATCTCATTCATACGAGCATAGCCTTCGGTTTGATTTACTAAGTTTGCAGCAATCAAGAGGCCGACGCTTGAATTTACTCTCTCAGTTTTACTTTCATCGAGAGCGATAGACTCGTATTTAATTTTCTGATCACATACCTCGGTTAATAGCGATTCCTCAACATAAACTGCAATTACATAAGCACCGTGATCTTTTGCAACGCGTGCGGCTTCACAAGTTTCTTTAGTTCCTCTCATCGAGCAGACAATGCAAATTGTTGACTCTCCAAGTGTAGCTGGTGGAGCAAATACAAACTCATTGCTGGTATGCATACGAGAAGATAGCACCGTTGCCTCGTGCGTCATAAAGTAGTCTGCTGGATAAAATCCACCATAAGAACCACCAGCGGCAATCCATTCAACGTGCTTAAAATCATACTCTGAAATTGCCTTAGCGACTGCTTGCTTTACCTCGTCTTGAATCTTCATTTAACGCTCCCTTTGCCAAAATCGAGCTTGATTGCCTTTTCCAAGCGTTCTGTGCATAATTAGTACGTAACGTTATAGATGTTTATAATCTTTATAAAACAAAAATGCAAGGAAACTTTCAAGTGTGTCGGTAAAAAGTTATATGGCGTGTTTTGTTCATGAAGGAAAATTAACTTCGAATAAATGTAAAAAACATGCCTAAAGAGTGCTTAAGTCTGAATAATTTGCCTGTTTTTTACCATGTCGGAATTGTTTTACTCAGACATGACGAACTTTTCAGACTCAAGCATTGAAACGCATCAAATATTAAAAGCTATACAGTTTGATGAAGAAAGAAAAAATGGTCGGGTTGACTGGATTTGAACCAGCGACCTCTCGGTCCCGAACCGAGCGCTCTACCAAGCTGAGCCACAACCCGAATCGTTTACCTGTTGCACTTAAAACAACAGCAATATACGCGCCACGATGCACGCAAAATATGCGCTTCAAACATGCTTGCCACACGATAACGCAAACGTCACTTTAGCAGAAATCGCACGACAATGCGAGAAATAGGTAGTCAATGTGTTGCGTGAATACTATGCAACTACAACTGACACTGAGTGGAATAGTTACGCCATCCCATTGCTTTAGCAGCGTCAGCAATAGCGTCCGCTGCATCCTGAGACTCGCAAAGTGCAAACGAACTACTGCCAGAACCCGAGACTTGAGCCCCAAGAACACCTGACTGCTGTTTAAGCCAAGCTTCAACCTCAGCAACATGCGGTTCAAGTACTTTTGCTGCTGGCGCCAGATTATTAAATAGTAAATCAGCTACCTGCTGGACGGTTTTTTCGCCAGAAGTAAACAATGAAGCGAGTGCCTCATATGATGCTGGTGGTTCTGGAGCAACATCAAACTGATCATAGGCAGCCTGTGTCAAAATACCCTTTTCTGCAGGTAATACAATGACAAGTGGTGCGTCACATGTAGGTGTATAAGCCTCTTCCAGCGTATCGCCAGCACCAAGCATAAGAGAAGGACGCGGATCCAAGAAAAATGGTACATCGGCTCCAATAGACTTTGCCACATCAACTACCAGCGAATCTAACGGGTCAACTCCCCAACGCTCAGCAAGTAAGCACAACGTTGCAGCCGCATCGGCAGACGATCCACCTAAACCGGCTTTCTCGGGAATGTGTACATGCACGTCAATAGAGACATCAGGAGAAATTCCCAGCTTGTACGATAAAAGTACCGCGGCTTTCCACGTGGTTGTACGTTCAGGTATAACGCAAAGTGTAGGATCATGCGTTACCGTAAGCTCCGGTGCATCGTTAACCGTAACGGTGTCGTAGATGGCCACAGGAACCATAAGTGAATCAACTTTATGATAGCCTCGCTGATTTTTCTGAGTATGAATACCCAGATGAAGATTAATCTTGCAAGGAACTTGTGCGGATTGACGTCCACTATAAGACGTAGAAGCAGTCATAAGAGTACTATTCACTAGATAGTGCTACTAATTACTCTTCAAACTCAAAATCAAACAGACGCTCGCCAGTTTCAACGTCAAAAAGTTCAACCGTACCGGTCAAAACATCAACGTACTGATAAGACTGACGTGCAGTACGACCGCGACGCTCGCCAACTTCTACAATAAATAAAGATGGATGAGCATTCACCAGAACGCCGGTCCGTTCAATAATGCGAGAACGTCCCATATTAGCTTTAACCTTAATTTTTTGACCCTGAAGCTCAAGAAGCTTCTGATGAATCTCATCAACACGATTAACTGGCGGAATCTCGTTTTCCATTTATCCTCCAAGTCAATTGGAACTTCCTGGATTCAACACACGGGGAGCCTCATAGAAATTTTGTCCCAATCAACAAACAATAGTCACAATAGCTAAGTTTCCACTATACGTGCTAGCGAACAAAATCTCAAGCTGTACGAAAAATGACATGAGAAGAATACGGGCATGTTGTCATTACCGTGGGTTTCTCGCCACAAAACTTTATTCGCGATTTCCTTTTAGAAAAGCATACCTACTCAGCAGGACAGAGTGAGAGTGCTGCCTCGTCAGCAATAACAGTACAGTTGGTATGGAGCTGCAAGATGGATGCAGGACACTGAGGTGTAATAGGGCCGTAACACATATCATAGACGGCCTGAGCCTTATCCTTACCATTTGCAACAACCAAAATGCTACGAGCAGACATAATGGTCTGTACTCCCATGGTATACGCCTGTCGAGGGACATCCTCCATGCGGTCAAACAAGCGACTATTTGCCTGAATAGTGCTCTCAGTAAGATCAACGCAATGCGTACCCTTAGAGAAATGATCATCAGGTTCATTGAAGCCAATATGACCATTGTGACCAATACCAAGAAGCTGAAGATCAGGATATCCTGCTGCAGCAACAAGAGCATCGTACTCAGCGCAAGCTTCTGCAACATTAGGATTTGATCCGTCAGGCACATGGGTATTCTTAATATCAATATTTACCAAGTCAAAAAGATTCTGACGCATAAAATAATGATAGCTTTGAGGATCTTCATGAGAAAGTCCACGATACTCGTCGAGGTTGTACGTAGAAACTTGCGAGAAATCCAAATCGCCCTTCTTATTCCACTCGGCAAGCTGCGTATAAGTTCCAATTGGTGTAGAACCAGTTGCCAGACCAAGAATGCAATTTGGTTTTAGAATAATCTGAGCGAAAATAACATTTGCCGCCTTTCTGCTCATGTCCTCGTAATCACGTGTACGAACAATCCTCATGCTTACCTCCATAAATGAAGTGTTTTGCATTGCCACAAACATTGCAAAACAGCACTCAATGTTTTTATTTTCAATACCTTAATTTTGGTATCGCAATTCTCAATGACACTCAGTTTATCATGTGAAACAGCTGATTGAACTACCGCTCATCGACTTAATGAAGAATTTGCTCTGAGAGATTTTGCAGCGCATGGAAACGGTGAGAAATAGCATTTTTCTGATTGGGAGACAGTTCTGCCATAGCTTTACCTGGTGCATCATGCGGCCAAAACAGTGGGTCATAGCCAAAACCATTGCAGCCCTTTGGCTCATGACCAATAACACCTTCACAGTCTCCCTCACCTACAAGCACGCGACCGTCACGATATACGAGAGCAACAGTTGAGTGAAAGCGTGCAGTACGATCAGCGTCTGCAACATCTGCAAGCTCAGCCAGCAGTTTCTTATTGTTAGCGGCGTCATTACCATGCTCTCCTGCATAGCGGGCAGAATAAATTCCAGGAGCGCCATCAAGGGCATCTACGCAAAGACCAGAGTCATCAGCAATCGCCGCTACACAATCTACCTCATCAAGTGCAACCATTGCTTTAATTAACGCGTTATCACGAAAAGTCTTTCCATTTTCTTCTGGATCAGGAAAATCACCCAGTTGACCAAGGGCAACAAAACTTATACCAGGCATAACTTTAGAAAGAATTGCCTCAATCTCAACTAACTTATGAGTGTTTCCCGTTGCCACAACTACGGTCTTATCGGGATCAAATACAGCCTTAGTATTCTGATTAGTAGCGTTACCCTGGCTCATGCTTACTCCCTAAATCCAGTAACTTGGTTTTGCAGTTCAACAAGATGCGCGATTCCTGCCTGACCAACATCTAAAAGTTGATTGAGCTTCTCGCGATCAAACGGTCCACCTTCGCCCGTACCTTGAACCTCAATAATCTGACCAGACTCGGTGCCTACAAGATTCATATCAATATCTGCATGTGAGTCTTCAGGATAGTCCAGGTCAAGCAACACCTGTTCATCAACCACGCCCATCGAAATTGCCGCAACTTGACCTGTAAGGGGAAGTCTAGGCAAGACGTCCTTCTCGACAAGCGAGAAAAGCGCATCATGAAGCGCCACCCACGCACCGGTTATACTGGCAGTTCGAGTGCCACCGTCTGCTTGGAGAACATCGCAGTCAAGCGTAATGGTATATTCGCCAAGACGATTCAGGTCCACAACAGAACGCAGGGAGCGCCCGATAAGACGTTCAATCTCCATAGAGCGACCTTTACGGTTAGCACGCTCTCGCTTAGTGCGCTGATTTGTTGATGCTGGCAGCATTGCGTATTCCGCAGTCACCCAACCAGCACGAGAAGAACGACGCCAGGTGGGAACTCCTTCTTCAATGGTGGCCGCACAGAGTACACGCGTATCACCAAAGCTAACCAAACAAGATCCATCAGCGTTCTTCATAAGATTTCGCTCTAACGTAACCGGTCGTATCTGGTCCCACGCACGATTATACGAACGTAAAATTTGCGAAGTAGTACTCGATTGCAACGTAGAGTCAGACTTCATAGCGTTCCTTTTCACATCTGCATAGAAAAGCAGTTAATTCTTTTTGAAACGACTCTAGTATACCTGTCTGTACACCTCCCTCTGAAACACTTTATTATTGCTCTTGTTGGTATTACTTTGTTGCTATTTATTGCTATTTGTTGCCACTGCCTTTAACGTAATGACTAAATATGCATTGATAATGCGTTCTTTTTTGCTCCGATATACGTAATAAAGAAATACACTACAAAACCAAAAAGTGTAAGTAATGCAACAGGCCAAATGCTTGGCTCGATGGCAGTTTGGAACATTTCTACGCTCATAAAACGAATAACATTAAGTCCAAAAATTGCATGAATCACGGTAAAAATACCCGGGAACAAAAAATTACACAGTACGCCAGTAAGCAAACTTTTTGAAAGTATTTCTCGAGAAGCCCCTAATTCATACAGCTTGTAATACCTCTCTTTATTGTCTGCAGCAAGCGAAAGCTGTTGAACTGCCAAAATGACGGAAGAAAATACAAGTAACACAACCGCATAAAAAGAGCAGGTGAATACAATAACGCCAAAAGGTCCAGAAACATCCGAAGCACTCATATCCTGTGAAGAAATTACCTCAAAAATTTGAGTGCGAAGAACAACGGCAAAGACAAACATGCACATACCTACAGAAGATAGGGCTGCTGAACACGTCATGGCTTTGGAAGCGTTGCGTGCCACACCTTCAGCTTGACGCACAGAAAATGCGTTTAACCCTCGATACCATATACCTGGAATTTTCTTAAGAACGCGTGGAAGTAACACAAGTGTTGAACGGAACACAAAAAATGATCCAAAAATGGCACAGGCACCAAAAGGAATCATAAAACCAATAAAGGCAAACGGAGCCTGGGCGCACACAACATAAACAATTGCCAGCAACAAAACACCTATACATGCATCAAAGATTGCTCGTGAAGTTGAAAGTGGTTTTGATGAATCATTTTCTTTTTTTGCAGACATCATCTGCAATAACGTAGACTTCTTTAAAATGCGCTTACTACCCCGAGAGAGCACAAGCATCGTTATAAAAAATATTATTGTTGTCACAATGGCACCCAATGGAGAAGCAACAACAACAAATTTCATTGGTAGGGCGTATGACCAGCTTACAATCATTTCTACAAACGGCGAAATAGCAATACCTACTACAATTCCACCAATGAGGGCACTTCCTGAAACCAGAAGAGTTTCATATCGCAATATGCTAATGACATCTTTCTTTTCAAGACCCGCAAACTCATAGAGAGCAAATTCAGGAAGACGTCGACGAATCAAAAATTTATTTGCGTATGACGTAACATTCAAAAACACCAAAAAAGGCAAAATACCAAATGCTAGGCTGTAATTTGCCTCCGCAACAAAAAGTGAACGGACCGATTCGTCATTCACCAAGGCAAACAAATAATCCCCAGATGCTGCATATGAATACATAAGGCAGGCACCCGTTGCCAATGCAGCAAAATAAACCCCAAAGTCGCTAAGATTACGACGTACATTTCCAACTGCGATTTTTGTTAACAAATTCATAGTATGTTGCCCTTACTCTGTTGGCTTTAACAACATCGTCTTTATATTTATTTGCATTTTTATAATGTGCCACATACCTAATTGATACCATCGAACTAACTTACAAAAAGGTGACGATTTTATAAGAAAAAGAGCAGTCGATAAGAAAAAACGGCACCCGAAGGTGCCGCATGAAATTCTATGGTGGGCGATGAGAGATTTGAACTCCCGGCCTTGTGCGTGTAAAGCACCTGCGCTAGCCACTGCGCCAATCGCCCATGACTGTAGAAGTTTATCACAGGTTTTGTAGTTCTCAGACGGCAATCATAAATTCAACGCTTTCATTTGTTCTACTTCTGCACGAACCGACACGCCATCCAATTTGGCCAATGGTGTTGACGTACGTTTTGCGAGAGCACACGCTGTACCCATAGCATCTCCCATATCGGTCACTGTTGGAATAATGCGAACGCTTGCCTGCATCAAAAAAGTTGTAGAGATACAGCGGCCAATAACACCCAAGTTGCTGATATGTTTGGTAACCATTGAACGGAATGGAATCTCGTAATAGTCACCTTGTTTGTACGTATTTTTATGGAAGAGCCCACCCTTATTGGAGTGAACATCAATGTACCAATCACCGCGAACAAGACCATCATCAAATCGAGCTTGGTTAACGTAGTCCCCTTCAGTCAGCATTACCTGGCCTTCAACACGCCAGCTCTCACGGACGCCCAAAAGTGAAGCCTGCTCCATAAGGTAGCTTTGCTCAAATCCAGGCATCATACGCTGCAGGAAGGTAACGAGCCGGCGAATGCGGGCGTGAGCTTCAATCGTTGCATTGGAACGTGCAGCTCCCGTAGTGTTTGTACGCATGCTTGCAATATGTGGGCAGTTTAATGCCATGCAACCTGGTTTTCCGGGAAGCGAGAAGATCTGGTAGTAACGCAAGTCCTCTTCTTCAAGAATACCTGCTTCAATTCCCTCGCGGAACTTTGGCTCCAGCTTAAAATTTTTACCCGCAACCATTGCGGACTCAAAGAAATATCCATCAACTAATGGTGAAAAATGATCATCAAGCGAGAGCACGTAATCCCTATAGCGCTCAACATCAATACCACCCATGGTAAAACGCAGGCTGCAAACCTGATTAATGCCATCCTTATCACCAGCTGCAACTGGTACGCCAGCAGCTCTGGACAAAACCGCATCACCAGATGCATCAATCCACGTTTGGGCGGCTACTGCGATCAGGCCCTCGGTTGAAGCAAGAATAGCGTGCGTGATGGTTTTCTCGCCATCAGAATCAGATAGAACTACAGCTACAAGAGACGTATCGTAAAGAACTTGACCGTCCTTAGCAGCATAAAGCTGCTCATATACTTCTCCCAAGCGCTCAGGAGCAAACCAAATCATGGTAGTGTAATTATCACGCGTAGCGTCACCTGAAGCCAAGAGCTGCTGCTCGATGGCAGAAAGAACTGGCAGATGGCGCACATACGACGGCATCATAGGGCACACAAGTGCTCGTGTGGCAGAGCCTCCAAGCAAATTTGACTTGTCCACAATGAGCGTAGAAAGACCCTCGTTTACGCAGCGAATTCCACAGGAAGAACCAGAAACACCGCCGCCAATGATGACTACATCAAAACTTCCAACAACAGGAATCTGTAGGTTGTTCCAGGTAATCTCTTTATGATTCATTGTTTCCTCCTGTGTCAGAAACGTTATGTAGCAATCCGTAATAAGTATTGGTAAACGCATGTGCTGCAATTTCAGATAATGCGTGAATGCCTGTTTTCCCCAGCTTTAAAGGACCAATAGTAATAAGCGGAACAGTGTACTCTTTGCTTGTTAATCCAAGCTGGGTTGTCTCCAAAACATGAAAAAACTCATGCATCAGAATGAGGTTTTGAGCTTCATGCGGCTCAATTTGATTTTGTTTTGCCCACAGCTCACATGACTGCTCATAGAGCGTGATTTCTTTTGTACCAGAAACATAATCGCTGAAATAGCGCTGGTTTCCATAAACACAATCAATATCTTTTTTGATAATTGTCATGCCTGCATCTTTGCAGATTTTAAAGAAATCACTTTGACCGTTTGATTCTTCAAACACCATATGCGCAGCACGCTCACCTTTTGACCAAGCCAAATCAATCACGTGCTCTTTATCCTCTTCAGGAATCCGAGCAACAAAGCGATCCCACGAGAGCTCTTTAAGTGCAAGCTCACGAGTTGGAAACGGAAACCGTGAAGCAGAGCCAACATTAGACTCCGCTTCAAGGTTCACCGATTTTCTCGCTAAAGTGTGATCTGTGGTTTGCATGTGAGTTTAATCGCCCAAGCGAAGTGTAGCAGCGATAATAACAGGCTCGTCGGACGGATAACCGCCCAACTCCACTGACGCAAGGCTCAAAATCTGCTCAAGCGAAGTCATTCCTGACAGATCGATGATGCGCTTGCCAACCACAACATAAACGTTTGGAAGATTAGCTCCGCCGTCGTTGTATACGGTCAAGTCCTCTACCAGGGCTGTTACTCCCTTGCGCCAAGAACTAATGGTCTCTTGGAGCACGTCGGCATTAGGACGCTGAAGTCTAATAACGCCCTCGGAATCAATAAGACGAAGAGCAGTGCGTTTCTTGATGAGAAGACCAAAGAGCTTCTTTTCTGTAGTGGTTGCGGTGTAGGCAAAGAGCTCGGAAGAATGAGCAACCTCAGAAACGTTATCTGCACCCTCGCCAAGGTTCTCTACTACAAGTTTCTTAAGCTCATCTGCGCTCAGGCGTGTAGCATTAACGTCTTTACTGCGCAGCTCAGTAGCACCAACAGCAATTGCGCGGACAACGTGGCGCTGAGTATCCACCTCAACAGTAACCTCAACGGTTCCAGGAGCTGCACCCATCTTGATAGCACGAGCTTCTGCCTCACGCCTAACGCTGACAATATCATCGTCGGTTGGGTTGGTAACACTGCGCTCAACCATGTCACGAACCATAGCAAGAGCAACGCCAATAGTTGAGATAACAGGAGCGTTTTTAGCAACGTGGAACGTGTGACCCATGGTCTTTGCCAAGTGTGGCACAACAGTTGAAGCACCACCGCCACCGCCAACATAAACAGTTGTGCGAGGATCCATGCCGTAGTCTTTCATAAGCTGTTCTGCTACAGCACCGTTCTTCTTTGCGGCAAAAGCAAGAACCTGGGCTGCTGCCTCTTCAACACTCATGCCCATATTTGCTGCAAGAGGAGCCCATGCCGCACGAGCAGCCTCAACGGAACCACGTGCGTAATCACCCTCAGGAACAAAGCCTGCAAGGTTTGCAGCGCCAGCCATAGTCAAACAAACGCGAAGACCGCCATCACACTTAATAGCTGCGTACTCAGGATCTCCATCCATAGGACGAACAGCAACTAGACGTGGGTTCACAATCTTTTCTGCGTCCGTGTAAACCTCGTAATCCAGGTTAGCAATGTGAGCAGAACGAGGTCCCACATCAACAGCCTTGCCATCAGAAATCTGCACCATAGAACCGCCACCAATACCAACAGTTCTGACATCCAGTGACGAGAGGTACGTCTTGTGGCCACCAACTTCTGCGTACTTGACCATAACCTTGCCGTCTTTAACGCAAGAAATATCGGTAGAAGTGCCACCAACCTCAAAGAACAAGCCATCGGTGAGCTTCTCATACATCAAAGCACCAGCTACGCCTGCTGCAGGACCAGAAAGAATGGTTAAAATGGGGCGATGACGAACCTCGTCAACGGTCATTACGCCACCATCGCAGCGCATAACCATAAGTGGTGACTCAATACCGGCCTCGCGAATACTCTTGTCGGTCATATTTGCAGCTTCAAGCATCTTTGGCATGATGGAAGCATTAACAACTGCTGTACGAGTACGAATAGCCAGGCCATAAAGCTTAGAAATGTCGTTTGTAGCCGTAGCAGGAACTTCTCTATCAGAGCACTCTGCAATAACAGCATTCTCGTTAGTTGGATCATCTACACTAAATGCTTCGGCTGCAACATAAGAAGTTGAACCTTCCGAGAAAAGCTGTTCAATTGCGCTCTTAATACCAGCTTCTACGTCGGAGGATGTGTCTACAAAAGCATTTTTGGTACGCAGGAATTTACCGGCAGCAAGTTCAATATCGCCAACGTTAGTATCACTCTTACTCTTAGCTCCCTGAAGGCCACTGCCAAGCGTTACGATACCAACCTGCGCAACATCACCCTCAAGCAGGGCGTTTGTTGCTTGGGTAGTACCGTGAGCAATAAAGACAACATCTTCAGGCTTAATGTTGTGCTGCTCCATAACACCATGAAGCACCTGCACAATACCTGCTGCAACACCTGCTTCAGCGGTGTGCGTAGTAGGTGTTTTAACTGTGCCGATAATTTCGTACGTATCATTGTCGATGGCAACAGCATCAGTAAATGTTCCGCCAACGTCGATTCCAATACGAACTTTCACGTTTCCTCCTCGATTTACAGCAATCTATCAGCTGCAAAGATAAAACGAGGCGAGAAGCCCACAACAAGAGGGTCTTCTCGCCCCAAGGTCAAAACTTAGAAGTACAGAACACCAGACAGAATTACACCAACAATGGAAACTGCCCAGAGGTAAGGAAGCATCTTACGAGTAACGGTATTGACGTCAACCTCGCAGAAGTTTGCAGTCCAAACATTCTGAGTGTTGGTTGGGTCACCACCTGCCTGGATGCGCTCTGCAGACAGGAATGCACCCATGACAGCAAGAGGATTCAAAGTGTTCAGGCCAATGATAAGAGCTGCGATACCAGAACCAAGACCAAACATGTTCATAGGTCCACGATACAGAGCCAATGGTGAGAGGACCGCAAAGAAGATGATGTATGCAATAAGGTTCTGTGGCATGATGCCGAGCAGGAATGGGTTAAGAACTGCCTTAACCGTTGGGTTGGTAACTGCAAGGTAAAGGATACCAATGCCAACCATCAGGATAATTGCAGGACCAGCGTCGGTTACACCGTCATAGCAGGTCTTTGCAAGAAGATTCATTGCCTTGCTAAAGCTCTTAGAGGTGAACAGCAGGCACCACAGAATACCAACAGTAAATGCTGGGGTAACAGGAACCTTCAAGAAAGCAACAAGCACAATAGGAATCAGTGGAGTCAGCATTGCAAGACCACCAGCAACGCCGGTGAGCTGCTTGGAGTTGCTCTGCTCAGCAACTGGAGCGCTGAAGGCAAACTTAATGCCGTTACGCTTGAACTCAACAACAATCATGATCAAAGTTGCAATACCAGTTGCAACAGCCAGATAAACCTCAAAACCCTGAACCTGAGCAATGTCTAGGTTGAAGAGCTTCGCGAATGTTGTCCAGTTAGCAATATTGAGTGCCAGACCAGTGGTAAAGGACATCAAGAAGATACATGCTGCGCTAGCTGCAGGAACACCAACAGAAATCAAAATTGGCAGGACGATTGAGCCAACCATGATGATGGATCCCAAACCAGAAAGTGTAGTAAAGAGGACAGCCACTGCAATAGACATAATCAAGGTGATTACCAGGGGCTTATCGCCACCAAGCTCTGCGCTCTTCTTAATAATTGTCTCGGTAACACCAGTCTTGTTCATAAGCTGACCCAACCATGCACCAAAAATAACGGCCATGATTGCGGCGCCCATACGAACGGTACCAGCCTCAAATACTGATGTCAGCCAGCCAATTTCTTTTCCGTCGCCGTCTTTTCCAAACATTGGAACGCCCGCGATGACACAAATCAAAATGGCCATCAGTGGCAGGGCAAGCAGAGTTGGGATCTTCTTAGTCATCATCAATGCAGCTACAGCCACAAAGACCAAGAGGATCAAAATACCCTGAACCATGTTTCCTCCTTAGGAACACATTGTTTGATAGCAAATGCAGCTATCTCTCCTTCAAACAACCTACACGTACTTCTATTGATGCATGAGCACCATGTTGACGACTTTGATGAGCAGACAAAGTCGAGAAACACCTTTGTTCCAGCGCAGCTCATAGCGTACTACTCCCCTACAGCTACCTTGCTGGTTTCCCGCACAAACCTTTCTGGTTTCTTGCGCAAACCTTGCTGGCTTCCTGTACGTAACCTGCGTAGTCTTACCGATTTACTACGTAGAACTTACTGGATGCCAACCAGAAACAAGCACCCGTTTCCAAAGCTGGACAGTTTCTGGACAAAGACAAGCAAACCTTAAGGCAGAAACAGCATCCCTTAGTAAATTTCTTGAAGTCATTCTTGTTACGATCAGTTTTGGAAATGCTTCAAACTGAGCAAATTTTTGTACCAAAAACGCAGGAGTGGACAACATCTTATTTAGCGTATCTTCCTTAACCAAAGAAGTAGAAATCTCTTCTTCGGGCACAGACACAACCACAGCATCAAGAGAAAATAGACTCTGAACCGTGCTGATAAGGTTCATTAACTTATCAAGCTGCAGGCCATCTACACTCACAAGCTGCTGAGTAACGTCTGCGTTTAATCCTTCTTTCATAGGAAGAGGGGTGTTATTACTGACAACTTGAGCTACAACTCGAGTTCCAAATGAAAGATGCAAATATGAAGAAACATCCTCAATGTTGTTTGAGCCCTCTACTTGAGAAAGAGCAAAATCACTCTGCTCAAACTGCTTCACCACTACTCTGAAGGCACTCTCTAACGCTTGTACCAGGGAAATTGTTGCCGAATCATGACCTGTCGAATACATGACGGAAAGCTCTGATTCAAGCACATCGCCCTCAAGCAGAACTCCAATCCCTTTAAGAATTGCGCCATCAACAATAAGCCTTGTAAGAGCGGCTTTAACGCCTTCAAGTAGAGTTTCTCCCGAAGGAGCTTCTTCTGACAACGTGGTGCGAGCGTACTCGTTAAGCGCCATGTCAACGAACACAAGTTCCTGACTTTGACGAGAAACCCTAACAAGTCCCAAGAGACCAAACTCTGGAGCAAGTCGCAGAAGTGTCTTTGATCTACCAGCGGTTACTACGCGCTCTGAGCTTTCTTCAACCATTTTTGACTGAAGCAAATCTTGAACAATAGTAGTAACGGTACTAGGAGAAAGAGATAATTCACGCGCCAATTCAACACGAGACAGAGCGTTTTTCTCGCACAATGCTTTAATAACGGCACGTTTATTGGAATATGCAATGTCTTTAGTGCTGACAATCGACATACGTGTTCCCTCCTCTCAATTTCTGTCTGTACTACCTTATTTCGACTCTCGAAATAAGTCCATCAAACTTAGAAAGGAACGGGACTAACGGTATGAAATTATCGCCAAATGGTCATGTCAAACTATTTGGTAAACGGCGTTCGCGCTGCGTGATGGCTTAGCGCTCGGCAGCGGTCTTTTTACGCAGCCCTTACGCCAAGCCTTTTTACGCCAGGCTCTTACGCCAACTCTTCCAGAATACGACGCATTTCTTTCTGGACACCCTGCTCGGTGTTAGGAGCAATAACCTTGGAGGCAATTGTTTTGAGCGCGTAGCGAGCGTTGTCCATAACGTACGCGGTACCCGCATAACGCAGCATAGCGTAGTCGTTCATGGAGTCGCCAAAAACGGCAATCTCATTGCGAGAAATGCCATAGTACCTGCGGATCTGCTCAAGTCCCGTAGCCTTGTTGACGCCACGAGGAACCACGTCAATCCACGTCTCTCCAGAAGGCATGAACGAAAGTCTGTCGCCCATCTCGCGCTCAAGAATCATAGCCATGTCCATGGAGCGAGCCCTAGAATCGCAGCAAATAGCAGCCTTGATGATGCTGACGTCAGGTGAAGGCGGATCAAACACGCGCTCAGCGTTTGGCAAATCTTTGTCCAGCTCACGCACAAACGAGCTCTGATCATCCAGCAGATATGTGTGCGTGCGGTCATAAACAACCAGGTGAATGCAGTCAAACTCAGATGTCAGCTCAAACAACTTGCGAATAGAAGCTGACGAGAAAACCTCGCGGTCAATGACCTCGTTCTCTACATAAACCTGCGTGCCCAAGGAGGCAACGTAGTCAATCTTGTCTGCAACCGGCTCAAACAACCAGCGCAGCGTATCGTAGCGACGACCAGAGCTTGCCACAAAGTGAACGCCGCGTTTGTACAGCTCTTCGATGAGTTCAAATGTCTCTGGCGGAACCTCGGAATTCTGGTCCAGCAGTGTACCGTCCATGTCCGATGCAATGAGCTTAATCATGCTAGTTCTCCATCATAAAACGGGGAGTCTCCCCTGCTTTTGTCGCGCGCACCAGCTCTAGCAGGGCGTGTGCAACGCCATCGTCTGCAGATGCACCAACATGGTGCTTTGCTACCTGCTTGACCTCTGGAATTGCGTTTGCCACCGCCACCGAGTGCGGAACTTTACTTAAAATCTCAACGTCATTCTCGCCGTCTCCAAAAACAAGCACTTCTTCTGGAGAAATACCAGTTCTTTCCAGGAGCGTCTCAAAACCAGTCAGCTTGGACACGCCCTTGGGCAGCACGTCAAACCACTGAGGAACCACCGACATGGTGTACACGCCTGGGCAGGCTTCGGCCACTTTTTGGCGACAACGCTCCATGTCCTCCTCCGTGCCTGGGCACGCAATTGTTGCGGCGACAAAATCGACGTCGTCTGGAACTTGATCAACAATGCCCGAGACAAACACCAGCTTACGCTCGTAATCGGCAAGAATGTCTTTGTCCAGCGGACCGACAACATATGCCGGGTTAAAGAGGTTTGTCTTCTCTGGATAGCAGACCAAGAACATGTTCTTCTCGTCAGCAAGAGCATCTGCGACACCCTGCAACGTTTTGTGGTCAAAGATGGAGAGCGAGATAGTCTTGCCTTTGTACAACACACGCTTGCCTGTAGACATGACGCCAGTTTGCATGCACGCCTCGTCCAAGCTAAAAAGACGCATCAACTCAACGTAATCTCGGCCGGTACAAGGGCCAAAAGCGATGTCTGTTTCTTCAAGGAGCGTATGGATTGCCTTGCGCGTAAAGTCCGATACGCGTCTGTTCCCAAAGGGTACCAGCGTATTGTCCATATCAGATAAAACAAGCTTAATCACAAACGTCCCCCGTTGCTGTACGCTGCGCTGGTCAGTGTGGACGTATCGTACGCCGAAGCTTTACGTTGACGCAAGCGACGCGCCTCAGAGCTGATACAGTCCAAGCTGCATCTTTGTACTTCTATCTAGTTGAACTGTGCGCCAAAACGTCAAAACGATCAATCTTGAGCAATACTTGGTCTAATCCAATCATACCCGAGAGACGCACCTTTGACGCATTCGAAGTCAAAATTAGAAGATCTCTAAATCCAGAACCTCGTCGGCCGCCAACCCATTCCATGCGCTTAATGTCCTGGTAGTTGATCGAAATTTCAGAGCCTACAAAGGGTACTACAACCATCTCGTCATCAAAAAGCGAGACCTTATAACGGCTCAAGATGTACCACGCCATAAACATAACAACCGAGAAGGACGCAAAAAACGCCATAACAATATCTGGGTTTGGCGTAAAAACGTTAACGTAGCAAAGCCATCCAAGGATAACTGCAATTGCGCTGACAAAGGCCATATCAATAATGAGCGAACGTGTGAGTGCGGCGGGAGTCACGTAGGTATCGTGGTGACTGTGACGGCGCTCTGAAATGCCAACGTTGCCCGAGTGTTCCAGGAACGCAGCCGTAACGGGTGCCGCAACGGCGATAATCCCAAAAAATACTGCTAACATTGCGACCCCCTTTCGTACGTTCGAAAAAAAGAACGAAGACGCCTCATAATTATGCTACGCTCCCGCGCACCATTTATTGACAAGGGTGAACGGGAGCGTAGACGGTAGAAATCTAGCTATGAATGGCAAATCTGCACGTCAAACGGTCGCGCGCGATGCGTCGGCGCAGGAGCGGTAGCGTGGCTCGCGTGCGATGCGGGTGCGACGGCGCTAGCTGCGAGCGGCGAACTTGGCGACAAGTTTCTCCAGAAGGTCAACGGTGACCTCAAGGCTTGGCACGGGTACAAACTCACGTACGGAGTGAGCGTTGTATCCGCCGGTAGCAATGTTGGGAGATGGCAGGCCGCGGAAGGTGAGCTGAGCGCCATCGGTGCCACCACGAGCAGCAACAGGCATGGGCTCAATACCAACCTCACGATTTGCCTCAAGCGCGTAATCAATCAGAAACTCGTAGCCCTCGAACTTCTCGGCCATGTTGCGATACTCCTGGTGAATCTCAACACGGACGGTATTCTCGCCATAGCGCTTGTTCAAGAACGCGGCGATATCCTGCAAAACCTGCTGGCGGTTGGCAAAGATCTGGGCGTCGTGGTCGCGGACGATGTAGCTGAGCTTGACCTCGGACGCGGATCCCTCGATGGCGATTGGGTGGTAGAAGCCCTCGTAGCCCTCGGTGTGCTCAGGACGCTCAAAGGCGGGAACCATCTGCTGGAACTCGGAAGCCACGGTGATTGCGTTGATCATGACGTCCTTGGCACTGCCGGGATGCACCATGACACCCTTGAAATAAACGTCGGCGTGAGCTGCGTTGAAGCACTCGTAATTGAACTCGCCGAGAGCCTCGCCATCGACGGTGTAGCCATAAGCTGCGCCGAGTTTATCCAGGTCAAGCAGGCTTGCACCGTGACCAATCTCTTCGTCGGGAACAAATGCAATCTTGAGCGTAGGATGCGCAAGCTCGGGGTTATCGCCCAGGCGCTTGAGCAGCGCACAGATTTCTGCCACACCGGCCTTATCGTCAGCGGAAAGTAGTGTGGAGCCATCGGAGCAGATGATGTCCATGCCCACAAAATCCTTGAGGTCAGGGACCTGCTCCTGGGTGGTAGCGATAGTCTTTCCGTTGATGACGCCGGCAACCAGGTCACCGCCTTCGTAGTGGACGACGTGCGGCTTGATGCCCGAGGCAGGCGCGTCGATGACGGAATCCAGGTGCGAGCAAAGCATCAGCGCGGGAGCCGACTCGGCGCCCTTGGATGCGGCAAAAGTGCCGGTAACATAGGCGTGCTCGTCAACGGTGACGTCGGTGCAGCCTAGCGCCTTGAGCTCTTCTCCCAGGTAGCGGGCCATCTCGTGCTGAGCAGGCGTAGAAGGGGTGACGGTGTCGTTGTCGGGGTTGGACTGGGAGTCAACCTGCACGTAGCGCATGAAGCGCTCGGCGACATCGGGGAGCTGGTTAGGCGTAGTTTCAGGCATAGGTATCCTTTCTGGTTCGAGCAAGGCGACGTGAGTCGAGCGCTGGCGCAGTAGCAGGCGTTAACCAGCCTTGCTGTGTGCGTTGAATGTTGTATGCATTTACTGTACCGCAACTCAAAAAGAATTAAACCTACCTGCACGAACTTTGCACGCACATGCCATAATAATTGCAAGAAATGCGAAAGACGGAGCGCTGTGACAAACGACTTTTGGACACCACGATTTCATCTCTTCCCACCTCAGGGCTGGATGAATGATCCCAACGGACTTTGTCAGTTTAAGTCCGTCTACCATGCGTTTTACCAGTACACTCCCGAGTGGCCTGCCAACGAGCTGCGTTACTGGGGACATGCTGTGAGCAAGGATTTGCTCTCTTGGAAGACACTTCCTATTGCGATTTCTCCAGACGCAGCTTGCGATAAGGACGGGGCGTTTTCGGGTTCGACCTGGATTGAGACACGCAACGCGGCGGCCGGCAACGTAGCGGACGACGACTGCGGTCACGGCGACGGTACGGCGGCCGGCAACGGTACGGACGGCGACTGCGGACACGGCGTCGACGGCAACGACGGCGCCCACGGCAGTGCAGCGGCTAGCAGCGGTACGGACGGCAACGGTGCGGCGGCCGGCAAGGTCATGCGGCTCTTCTACACCGGCAACGTTATGGACGAAACGCGCCCAGAAGTCGACGGCATTGACGCCGGTCGAGAGGCCTATGAGGTCATGGTGACCTCTGAAGATGGACTGAATTTCTCGCCAAAGCGCGTTGTTTTGAAGCCAGCCGACTACCCCGATACCTGCACAAACCACGTGCGCGACCCGAAGGTTTGGGAGCAAGACGGAGCTCTCCGCATGCTGTTAGGCGCTCGCGAGAGGGACACTGCGGCTGGTAACGAGAAATCCGCAGATGAACGGCATGATTCAGGGGCAGTTTTGATTTACAACTCAAATGATTGTGGCGAGTCGTGGACGCTCCACTCGGTTATACGCGGGACTAATGCCTTGGGTCAGCGCGAGGCGTTTGGCTACATGTGGGAATGTCCTTTTTTGGTACAGCTTGATGGCCAGGAGTTTCTGTCTGTGTGTCCGCAGGGGTTGAGAGAAAGCGCTGGTACGGAACCAAGCGCCGATGCGAAGGCAAGCGCCGGTGCGTCCAAGGGGTTGCGCTTGAACGATTCCGCAAACTTACAAGAGAACGCTTCAAGCGAGCCTCTCGACAGGTGGCAAAACATCTGGCAGTCGGGCTATTTTCCGCTTTCAGAGGGCCAAAAGCTCATCAATGTTGGAACTGTTTCCACCGAAAACTTTGTGCTCTGGGATCACGGTTTTGACTTCTACGCACCTCAAACGTTCGTCGACGATTCTCGCCGAACCATTTTAATCGGATGGATGGGCATCATCGATCCGACTTACCATAGTTATCCTGAGGGCATTGATTTTTGCCACAACTTAACACTGCCTCGAGAGCTTTCGCTGTCTGATGATGGTGTTATCCTGCAACGCCCAGTTAAAGAGCTTGATGCAAGACGACGCGAATGTGCGGAATTTGACGCCGATAACCTCGTTGAAATAGGCCAACTATCTGCAGATATTGAGATTTCGGACATCTGCGGAGACGGAACTCTTGTCCTCAACGACGCACTTGTGCTTTCTTACTGCAAGGGCATTTTTACCTTGCAATTCATTGACGAGGACACCGCTGCAGGTAGAACTCAACGCTCTATAGAGCTAAAGCAGCTCTCTGACCTGCGTGTTATTGTTGACAGCTCTACCGTGGAGATTTACCTGAACGATGGTCGTGTAGTTTTCTCGACGCGATGGTTCCCTGCGTCCGAGCGTCTAACGTTGAACAGCACTTTTGTTGCTTCTGGCTCGCGAGCATACAGCCTAATCGCATAATTCAGTGGATTTGCTTGTCGTAGTCTGGCTTCGACACCAAAGGAATACTACTTGTAGCCACGGATTGACGACGTTATGCATGAAATTGCATATTTCATGCGTTTTATAAGCAAAATATTCACAGAACTTGGAAAATTACGGTTTTTGAGAGCTAAAGCGGTAAAAAATCCGTTTAGTTGGAGATCGAGGAATTTGATTCAACTTTTTATATTTATATTTGCCCGGGAAAGGAGAAAAAGTTTTAACTATTTCTTTTACTAATTGAGTCAAAATAGCTCATTTTTAAAATGAATACTCCAACTAAACGCATTTTTTACCTTTTTGGGGCCAAATTCGCCAAAAATGAGCCCCAAACCAAAGTTTGGGACTCATTAACGTGCAAATCTCAGTGTTCACGTCTAATCGCAGGCCGTTCACGGCCGTTCGCGCTGGTCGCAGCCATTCGCGCTGACCGCGGCCGTTCGCGCTGATCGCGGCCGTTCGCGCTGATCGCGGCCGTTCGCGCTGACCGCGGCCGTTTGCGCTGGTCGTGCTCGTTCGCCGCACCGTTCGCGGCTGATTGCGCGGCAGATCGCGCTACTCGGAGAGATACTTGGAGAACGCAGCGACCATACCTTCTGCGGTGGTCTGGCCAAAGACGTCGGCGGACTTTGCATCGTCCATGAAGATGCCCATCAGGCTCTGAAGCATCTCCACCTGGCCGCCGTCACGCATAATGCCCAGGTTAACGACGAGTTTTGCTGGAACGGTATCGCCGTCGCCACCCATTGGCTCAAAGTTGATTGGGCTAGATGGCTTCACGATTGCGATGTAAGGCTTCTCAAGGTTGACCGGATCAGTGTGTGGAATTGCAATCTCACCTGCAGGAAAAGCGAGTCCAGTTGGATAGTTTTTTTCGCGAGTTGAAATTGCCTCTTTCCAGGTGTCCTTGATGTAGCCGAGGTTGCTCAGGCGGGTCTCGAGCTGGTCAAACAGCTCAAAGGCGTCCTTGGCCTCAATGTCAAAGAAAACGAGCTCGGGCTTTAGGAGCTCAGCGTCGGTTGTAGCCATTGCTACTCCCCTTTCTGTTGCTGGTTGCGCGCTCGCACGCGCAATCCGTTGGGATCTAGTTTTGCCTCGAGGTCGAGCAGCAGCTTGTAGACCTCTCGGGCGTCGTTGCCCTGCGCGTCGGTCATATCGCCGCAGGTCAGATAGAAGCGGCCCTGCAGCGGCGTGGCCTTGTTGATACGCACGTACGAGCGCAGTCCTTGCGGAGCCTCTCGCACGCGAATCTGCGTGATCTGGGACAACTTGTAGGTTGATTTGTGCTTACCCGTCACAAACGTAATTGAGTCTGGGGCGAGAATAACCTGTTCAGGATAGGCATGCGCGAGAAACGCGTTGAGAATCGAGTACAGGCAAACCACAACCAGAAAGAGCATCAACCAGCGGATAAATCCGAGTGCAAACAACACAACTGCCGCGATGAGCACGACTATCGAGACGTAGTTGGGTAGCAGCACGTCAATGAGATAGCGTCGGCGGTCGTACGTATACGTGACCGGCTTGGTCGCAGCTGCGGCGTCGGCGCGGGTCGCGGTCGCGGCGTCGATGCTGGGCGAGGCTGCGACATCGATGCGGGTCGCGGCGGCGGCGCGGTCGTCGGCCGACGGGCGCCTGCTGGTTGTATGAGACTTTGAAGTGGACATGGTTTCTCGCCTTTTGGGTCAAGCGGTAAACAGAGAGGCTCGCCAAGCGAAACCTAGACGAGCCTCCTTGCAATTTTTTGTAGGCAACGAGGCCTGCTTGGGGCTAAGCCTACTGAGCCTCGTGCATTGCTGCAGCCTCCTTGAGGATGCGGTTGCGGTTCCACACAGCAAGAACGACTGCGATTGCGCCGGTTACTACAACGCCAACGATTGGGTTGATGCTGGAGAACAGGACAAACAGACCGGACAGTGGGCTGCCGCCGTCGGAAAGGACGGTAATCAGGGAAGAACCAGCAACGCCGGTGCTACCAACTGCAGCTGCGATATCAAAGCCAGCCTGAGTTGCAGACTGTGTGATGAGTGGAGCAAGAGCGGTGGAGATCAGCAGGCCGATGATGACGGAAACAATGCCGATGATCAGGCCGCGGAAGCCGTTACCCTTGCAGACAGGTACTGCGACTGCGAGCATGTAGGTGCCAGCAGCAAGGTCAACAAAAGGCAGAGTCTGGTTGCCAACTGGCTGAAGCAGAAGTGCAAACAAAACCATCAGAGGAATGCAGATCAGAGCCAGGGACAGGGTGACTGGGTGGCCAACTGCAACTGCAGAGTCAAGGCCGATCCAGATATTGCCGCGGTTCTTAACGCGCTGCTGGATGAAGTTAGAAGCTGCCTCGGAGATTGGCAGGAGGCCTTCCATCAGGAGAGCTGCCATACGAGGGATGAGGATCAGAACGGAGCCAAGGGTGACGCCAATGGTCAGGATCTTGGTGATGGAGCCTGCGATGTCAGCAGCGTCGAAGTATGCAACGCAGCCGATGATGAGGCCGATGACGGTGCCGATGAACAGTGGCTCGCCGAAGACGCCAAAGCGCTTCTGCATGGACTCGACGTCGATGTCGATGTCGCGAACGCCAGGGATCTTATCGATCAGCCAGTTCAGACCCATAGCAACTGGTGCGTAAGCAAGCGAGAAGCCCTGGGAGATAGAAACGCCTGGCATGTTGAGTGCCTTCTGGACATCCTTTGCGGTTGCGTCAGCAAGAACAAGCAAGATGACCTCGTCGATGATTGCTGCGGCAAAGCCAAGCATGATGTTGTTGGTAACGTTTGCAACAAGGGAACCGACAAATGCGTAGTGCCAGTAGTTCCAGATGTCGACGTTGACCGTCTGGGTGAAGTTAACCAGGACAAGAAGCAGGTTAACGATGAGTGCCAAAGGAATGATAACCAGACCAATGGTGGTACCGAGTGCAATTGCTGCACCTGCTGGCCAACCAACGTCGATGACGTTGAGGGTCAGACCAAAGCGGTGGATCATCTCCTGAACTGCAGGTCCAATTGCGGTACCAAACAGCTGGTTGATGACGAGGTTAAGGCCGATAAAGCCAACGCCTACCATAAGGCCGGCTTTGAGGCTCTTACCAAAGCCTGCTCCCAGAGCGCAACCGATGATGGTCAGGATGATTGGCATCATGACTGCAACACCGAGGCCCTGAAGGAACGAGAAGAATGAAATTACTGCTTCCACACTTACCTTCTTTCGAACAAAACACAAACACCCGTCGCCGTTGGCGAGCGGGTGTAAATTACCGAACTACTTACTTGAGGATGTCAAGAATCTGCTGCTCAGCAGCTGCCTTACCAATGGTGGTCAGAAAAGGAACGCCGCTGACATATGGGCAAGTAATGCTTGCAGGTGCCTCAGTAGTTGCAATGAGGATATCTGCGTCTGCGCACTGGCTGACTGCCTCGCCAATGGAGCACTTAACAATGTTGTAAGTTCCAGCAAGGCCGTTGGAATCGAGAAGATCCTTGACCTTAGCCTCAACAGCAGTAGAGGTTGCGATACCGGAACCACAAGCTACGACTACCTTTTTCATGTCTTCTCCTTCGAGACAGAACGAGATTTTCTCGCCCTGGTATGTGGCTGATGTGCTGGCAGTTGCGCCGGCGGCTGCGTGCGGGGCGCGCGGCTGCCGTGCTGGTGGCTACCAAGCTGGTGGCATCAACCGTTGTGCCGATGTTACCTGTTTAGTGCCCAGGTTTCTCGGCGTCTAAACACTTAACGTTGGTATTGTAAACAAATTAAACAAGATTGTCCACGTTGTTTTATCTATACAATTTTTATATAGTTGATGTATTAGTTTTATGGAGTACTTGCAGGTAAAACATTTTTAACGTATTAGTTGAATTGTTTATTTTGACGTTTGAGGGGGACGCCATGACAAGGGTAAGCATCCGAGATGTAGCTGCAGAAACAGGCTACTCTCCTGCAACCGTCTCAAATGTCCTCAACGAAAAAGGCAACGTCGGCGCTAAGGCAACCCACATCATCCTGGAAGCCATTGCACGCCTTGGGTACAGCCGCTCGGCTCAGATTTCCCGCATCATTTTTGCGATTGCGCGCGTCAACGGCCGCATTGTCGACGAAAGCACCTTCCAAACAGGTGTTTATACCGGCATCGAACGAGCTGCTCACAGACTTGGGTTGCCGTCGGCGATGGTAACGCTGGACCTCCCCGACCCCGCTACCAGCAGAAAAAACATTGCAGAGCTGGAACAAAACGAGGGAGCTGGCGTCGTTCTTCTCGCCACCGAGATTGTCTTGGACGATCAATTTTCCTTGCTGGAAGAATTTAGCCTGCCGCTGGTGATTCTGGACAGCTGGAGCGACAAGCTGCCGTTTGACTGCGTGGTTACCGCTAATGAAACCGCAGCATATCGCGCGTGCACGCTTCTGGTTGAGCACGGCCACGAGGTCATCGGGTACGTCGGCCACGTCGAGCGCTGCAAGAACTACCCCCTGCGTGAGCACGGGATGCGTCGCGTGCTGAACGACATGCGATTCCCGTTTGACGAGAACAACCGTGTGCTTGTTGACTCGGCGCCCGAGGAGGCCTATCACCAGCTGGTTGATTGGCTGGAACAAAAGCGCGACTCGCTGCCCACCGCGTTTTTCTGCGAGAGCGATAGCCTAGCAGCCACCGTTGTCCGCGCCCTGCGTGTGCTGGACATTGATGTTCCAGGCGATGTCTCGGTTGTGGGTTTTGACGACGATCGCATCTGTAAGCTGATCCAACCGTCGCTAACCTCGGTGCATGTTCCCAAACACGAAATGGGAGAAATCGCAGTTAAACGCCTTATTGACCAGACGACTGACGCCCATTACGCACCTTGTATTTCGCAACTCCACACCACCGTGGTTTCACGCAAGAGCGTCAAGCAGCTGTAGCGGGCGGACGGCGTGAGGCGGGCGGGCGAACCGAGTGCTGCGGCGAGCAAAACGCAGGTAGACGGCGCGGTGTGGGCGCGAACAGGTGCGAAGTGCGTGCTAGCATGCGCGGCACACAGGGTTTTGCGGTGCTGTCACCGTAACGATACGTACTTTTCGCGGTTAGAAGTGTCAATATGCACGAAATTGCATATTTCGTACGTTTTATAAGCAAAATTTTCACAGGATTCGGAAAATTGCCGTTTTTGAGAGTCAAAGCGGTAAAAAATGCGTTTAGTTGGGGATCGAGGAATTTGATTTAACTTTTTATATTTATGTTTGCCCAGGAAAGGCGAAAAAGTTTTAACTATTTCTTTTACTAATTGAGTCAAAACATCTCATTTTTAAAATGAATACTCCAACTAAACGCATTTTTTACCTTTTTGGGGTCTAAAATCGCTAAAAATGAGCCCCAAACCAAAGTTTGGGGCTCATTAACGTGCAAATCTCAATTTCCACGGCCAGCCGATGCAGCTGCACGGCCGTTCGCCGCAGCGTTTGCGCTGGTCGCAGCCGTTCGCGCTGTTCGCGCTGGTCGCTCGCGTTCGCCGAAGCATTCGCGCACGCGTTCGCAGCTTCGCGTCCGCCGGCGCGCCGGCGGGCC
>ERZ773035.276-NODE-276-length-43181-cov-73.333442_pt1 | contig 43181 bp, 40 predicted proteins | sample MGYA00511487_ERZ773035 | MGnify/ENA primary metagenome ERZ773035 (study PRJEB29015, sample SAMEA2737985) | human oral metagenome | biome: human oral; feature: human-associated habitat; material: dental | place: China | collected 2024 ... | reverse complement strand
CGAGGACCACGGAGCGGCCGTGGGGGTTCGTGACGGCGGACTGCGGCTCGCACTCTACGACCGTGAGCCCCTTGTCCTCGAGCAGCACCCCCAGGAGCTCCCCGCAGAAGGCCTTGTCCCTCGCCATCACCCGAAACATCAGGTCGTCTATGGGCCTCAGCTCGCCCATGTCCCGCCTCGCCTGCGCCATCCGGCCACCGTCCTTCCGTCCTCCGCCGTGTCTTGCCCTTTATCATAGCACAGAACGGTAAGAAAGGGAACATATGTTTTAATCTCTTGGAGGGATTTCCTTGTCGGTGCGACCATCTGCTGAGTCTACAGGGAGTCCCCGAGTCATACAGCTGGCACTGATATGACCGATCGCGTACAGCGTCAGCGCTTATAGAGACGATGGACGAGCGGCTGCCCGGGACACTCCTCCACGATGGCGTTGGATCCCGCAAGGGACTCGTCCGGCACGCAGATACGTCGGGAGCGTAGATCAGGGTGTGTCCTATCGCTTGGCGCGTGCTTATGTTGCGCTAGATGGACTATCATCTCTTCGGAGCTGCCCCTGCAGATCAGAAGGTGACCCCGCAGATTCTGGGGCACCAATCGACCGGTCCTTTACAAGTCACTTTGTACATCCGGCTCCAATCGGCCTCCATAGTTTGTGCATAAATCGTCTGTCTTTGTTGCCCTCTTGAGGACATCTTCTCAGCAAGGCCGATTGTTTGCAGGTAGTATATAGCCGGTACTAGCACCACGCTTACGTATGCACATCCTCTGTCCGTCGACAATCAGAGCTGGTACGGAGAACACATGTTCAATCCCAACATCCTGCGTACGCTTCTCGAAAACCACAGGCGGCTGCGTCTGTGCGCAGTCATCATGGCAGCCATCGCCATTCTCATGGTAAGTGGAGCAATTATCTGGACGCACGGCTCGCCAAGACCTGTCACCGGCACAACAGGCCAAAACTCTTCGGACGATGGGGGACAAGATGCCCCGGCCTCGTCCCTTCCCGCCGTCATGGACCCACGCGCCGAGGCGCCCGCCGAGGCCACCAACCCCGAGGAGGGCGCCCGGGTATCCGATGCGCCTCCCGAGGCCGTAAGGTCCGACGAGCCTGCCGTCCACGACAATCCCACTCCCGTCGATTCCGGCCGGGATAGTGCCATGAGAGCGGCTGTCGAGCAACTCGTTAGTCCCTATGGCGATGGGGTTGCCGTAGTCTACACGCCTGTGGACGCCCCTGACGGTGGCTTTGCGATAAACGGCGATGAGCGAATGCGCTCCGCGAGCATGATCAAGACGCTCATCATGGCGACGCTTTTGCAACATGAGGCAGACGGCTCGATCTCGCTCAGTGACAGCTACACCATCAGGGAGAGCGACATCGTCGGTGGCACGGGGTCCGTCCAGTCCATGGGGGCGGGAACGAGGCTGAGCCTTTCCCGCCTGGCAGAGCTTATGATCTCCCAGAGCGATAACGTGGCCACCAACGTGCTCATAGATCGGTTGGGTATGGGCGCCGTGAACGACGAGTGCGCTAGGCTGGGCCTCGAGCAGACCGTCCTTGCACGCAAGATGATGGACACGGCGGCGGCTGCCGCCGGGCGTGAGAACTACACGAGTGCAAGTGACCAGGCAAGGATTCTCAGGCTCGTCGCATCAGGCGATCTCGTGAGTCCTGAGGCAAGCCAGGCCGCGCTGGCCTGGCTCAAGGAGCAGGAGGATTCAGAGGGTATTGCTCAGGGTGTTCCCTCGGGCACCGTCGTTGCCCATAAGACCGGCACGCTCGATAGCGTGCGACACGACGGGGCCATCGTGTACGGCAAGAGGCCCTATGTGCTCGTGATCATGACGCACGGCATGTCCGACGGCGCGGCAAACTCACTCATGGCGAGGGTGTCGAGGACGGTATGGGACGCCGCATAAGTGTTCGACGTACCTCCTACGCCTGGCCGGCACCGTCTGCCATAGCGATCGCCCTTTCCGCCTGGGCGATCTACGTAGTTCCGATCTACGTAGAGCTCATGACCGTTTAGCTTGGGAGGGTCAGGCAGACCGGTCCCTATCCCCTCACGCAGTCTCGTTGGAACTCCTCGTCACTCTTCACGAGGTAGATGATCCCCTCGATAAAACATACGAGCTCTATGATGGCTGGCACGATGATGGTCCACCAAAGGAAGAGATTCAACAGCAGTATGAGAACACCCGCACCCGTATGGCCAAGGTAGAACTTGTGGGCGCCGAGATAGCCAAAGAATATCGCCAGCAGCCCAGCCGCCACCTTGCTCTTTGTGGGGCCTCCTCCAGTGGGCTGTGAGTTTGTGAAGACCTGTACCTGTGTGTAGGATGTCTGCTGCTGCGGGGGGTAGGGCTGTGTGTACGGTGCCTGCTGCTGCGGGGGGTAGGGCTGTGTGTACGGTGCCTGCTGCTGCGTTTGCTGTTGTGCCTGGTGCGGGTAGGGTTGTCCGTATTGCATCGTCGCCTGTGCCTGTGCCTGTGGCTGTGGCTGCTGCTGCGGGGATGGTAGCTGTGGCTGTGCCTGCTGCTGTGGATATGGTAGTTGTTGCTGTGATTGCGCGTACGATGCATGCGTCAGTACTTGTGCAGGGGCAGGGACTTGGGTGTGGGAGGGGCTCGGTGCGTGCGATAGGGGGTATGTCTGCGTTTGAGTGTACGGTACCTGTGATTGCGCCTGCGAGTACGGCTGTGCTTGGAAGGTCTCTGTTTGGGGCTGGAGCGAAGGTGAGCTGTCCGTACCCTCGGGATGTTCCCCATGGCCGATTGTCTCCGAGAACAAGGGCTTCTCGTCTTCTTGCTTTGTCTCCGACTCGCCAGTTACCTCGCTATTTGTGGGCGTAGGCTCATTGGGCGTAGGCTCATCGAGTTCCGAGGGCCTTGTGTCGACCAATTCCTCGGGGTCTGTCGATGGTGTGCCTTCGTGCCCTCATCACCCTCCGCTGATTCTGCTACGTCGTTAACGGTGATATCCTGGGTATCCACTCCCTCGCTGGTTGCAGAGTCTGTGCCCGTCTCCTCCTCAGGAACTTGTTCTGCCATAGGGGGAGTGCTCTGGACAGTCGACTCGAGCTCCTTGTATGGCGTTGGAATTGGCTCGGCCACTACAGGCGCGGTGGCCGTTGTAACTGTGGTCATAGATGCTGATACGACGCCCATCGTGTCAGACGTGCTTGTTGGTGCCATGGTTTCTGCAGTGGGTCACATGATGTGAGTGGGGCTACCGCACTTTGGGCAGAAGCGTGCGGAATCTGGAACGGAACCTCCGCAGTGTGAGCAAAATGGCATGGTCTTCCTCTCTGTTGTAACGTGTGCTGCAAATGGCTGAATGCAGGCATGTGAGATAAAAGACTTTAAAGTCTCATGAAACAAGCATTAGTTTATATCTGCTGGGTGAGATGTCAATATCGATGGCTTGGCTTTGTCATCGACAGGAGGGCACAACGGGCCAAAGCCGAATAGTTCTGTCGGCCGAAAAGTCTCCTCTCGCATAAACCACATTCCTCCAAGATTGTCGGTGGGCGCTCAATGCCATCATGGCAGCGATCAAAGGCCAAATCCCGCTGGCGCCCCCACTGGGGCTGCGACATTCCTGTGCCTCATGGCTTCCTCGTTGACCTGCTGGAGGCCCTGCTGCATGAGCACGACGAGCACTATCCACGCGACTGCGATGAGAAGTGCCGTCTTGGGGGTCATATAGAACAGCTCAAGATTATCGAGGATGGGAATGTCCATGTCCCAGACACCGTGGAGCACGATGGTAATGCCAAAGATGCCCAGCAGCTGTGGTTGGGCAAGATACGAGAAGTCGAGTCGCTCGTCCTGCCGAAAGAGCGCTATCGCACCCCCTTCGATGGCGGCCCAGGCCACGTGGCCACCTATGGTTGTCACACCCCTTAGCAGGGTGATCTGAATTGCGTCGCCCACGCCTGCCATGTAGGCGCTTGCAAGCTCATCGTACGTACTGGATATGAATGTCTCAAGGAAGTTGACGAAAGCATATCCTGCAGACTCAAACATGTCGAAGCCCGCACCGACCGCCGCACCTATGAGGATGCCTCCAAGAATGTATACGCGCTTGTTTCTGCGCATTAGGAATACGATAACGATGCAAATCTTTGCCAGCTCCTCGATGAGGCCGGTGAGGAGTGAGGGTATCACGTCACCCACTCCCGAGCCGGGAAAGAGGGCGTCTATCGGGTATGACATGAGTATGGACGCCACGCCCCCAACAAAGAAGATTGCGACCACCTCGACGATGCTGATGTCTCGGGGTGCGTTCGTCTCGAAGAAGAAGATGACCGTCGCGAATGGCACTGCCATGGAGCCAATGAACAGCAGTCCGGGAAGGCTGCTCGGGTCGCTCATCGCATAGCTGAGAATAACGAGACCAAGAAATACGATGCCAAGCACGAGAAGGACCCTCGAGTAGAGCCAGGGATGGGGCCATTCCGTGACGGCCTGGGTGATGCTTGGGGTCGTGCTATGGGTCCCGCACATGAACAGGTCCTCCGCCTCGCCGCGCGCATGGTGCCTCGGTACGGCGTCAAAGAAGTCCCTAAACCTTAGCTCGACGCGACTCGTACCGCCCACCAGCTTGTTGACCTGGTCGGCAATGCCCTGTGCCGCCCACGAGAGGGCGCTTTGCTGCGCCTGTGGGGTGCCTGGTCCCTGCAAGACCGACTGCGCCTGTGGGACGCCCTGTCCCTGCCAGGTGCCCTGCCCCTGCCAGGTCCATTGGGCCTGTGGAGTTGGTCTTCCCATTGACGCACCCGCAGCCATGAATCCGCAGTTCGGGCAAAACGCTTGGCCGGGCGGAAGCTCGCCTCCGCATCTCGGACAGCGTGGCCCGCTTCTAGGCTGAGGTGTAAGGGGGACTCCACATCTTGGACAGGAGCTCGTGCCGTTCGCAATCTGAGCTCCGCAGTTCATACAAAACATGGGCGCCTCCTCAGGCTGTCATGTGGGGTGTGACACGTCTCCGGTTGGCGTTGTCATGTGCTGGCCCCCGATCGAATCTTACTCTACGGTCTGCATCACGAAGGCCATAACGCTTGCCTTGTAGAAGGGATCGAGGTCATAGGGGTCGTCGTACCAGCCATATTGACCATTCACCTTGTAAACGGCCAGGTAGTTCTCTGGGCCGACCTTGTTGGCCTGGTAGTTGGGCTCGCCTGCCGCCCATGCCGTGAAGGAGAATGTCCGGCCATCCACCCACGTGAAATTACCTCCATCTATCTCGCGACGCCCACCAATCCAGTACACTTCGCGGCCGTCTGCCCTCATGGCTGCGAGGACCTGATCCCATTCCTCCTGTGATGTGACCGTCGCGAGGGTCCCACCATGCTGCTCGCAGTATGCCTCCGCATCGGGCCAGGTCATCTGTCCAGGGACGACCGTATAGACCCTTCTGCCCGCAGAGACGACCAGGTCGATCGTCGCACCCCTCTCAGCCTCTCCGCTGATTGCCTGGGTGAGGACAACCCCCTTTGCCGATCCGCTTCCCTCCTTCGTCGTAACTGTGCCGACGTTGAAGCCAGCGCTCCTGAGTGCGGAGCTTGCCTGCTCCTGCGTCATGCCCGTGACGTTGGGCACGGCGGCCTTCGTCCCCAGGTCGCTTCTTGGGGAGCTGGTCCCTTCCGCGCCTCCAGAACTCTGGGTACGTGCGGCAGGATCTGCTCGCGTTGGCAGGAATCTCAGAAACGCGGGATCTCCCAAGACACCAAAGTAGTGCAGGATGACTATCGAGAGTGCGGTCACGGCCATCAGACCAGCGATGGTGAGTCCGGCTACTGCGGCTCCGCTTTTGCGCCGTCTGCGTTTTCCGGGGCTGACAGAGACGGGGTTCGCGTAGGGCTCGAAGCCCTGCGCCGCAAGGCCTCCGGAGGCCTCCCTACGGGGCGCAAACGTTTGGGTTGCCGGCAGGGGAGGCTGGACCGGAGCTGCAGTGGCCACCTGAGTGGTACTGACGGAGGGCTGCGCGCTGAGCGGGGAGGCAATGGTGGTGGCCGCTCCGTTCTCGTTCGCGCCGTCATCCTGAGCGTCTGCCCTGCATCCGCACTGTGTGCAGAATAGCGTGCCATCTTCAAGCTGTGCCCCACAGTTGGTGCAATACATGAAACCACCCCCGTACGTCCGTGCCTAGGCCCCACCTGTGGGTTAGCCCTTGGGGTCCGAGCCATGTCACCCTATGCGGATGCATCCATCAGGCGAAACTTTGTCTTGATGATCCTTCTCAGGGAATCGTCGATTCTCTCCTCACTAAGCGTCCCATCTCTTACAGCGGAGAGGACCCCTTCGTATGAGGCTGAGAAGTCAGGCGTCATCAGAAGCATGTCTGCTCCGGCCTCAAGGGCCTTGACGCCAAGCTCTGTGGCATTGTAGCGGTCGCCGATCGCACCCATCTTGAGGGAGTCCGTGATGATAATACCCTCAAATCCTAGTTGTGCACGCAGAATGTCCGTCTGGATAGTCCTCGAGAGCGAGGCGGGTGTGTCGTCGCCAGTCAGCTTGGGGCATGCCAGGTGCCCCACCATCACAAAGGGTACGCCCGCCGCGATGGCACTCCGAAAGGGCAGGAGCTCTTCTGCCTGCAGTTGCTCCACCGTCTTTTGCGTGCTGATGGGCTCTACCTCTGGGTCGCCCTCCGCACTACCGATCCCTGGGAAGTGCTTTGCGCAGCATAGGATGCCACCCTCAGTGAATCCCCGTACGGCTGCCTCGACCATCTGGGCGACTGCTTGGGCATCCGTGCCAAACGAGCGCCGGGCCATGGTCTGGCCCGATCCATTGACGACGTCGGCAACCGGGGCAAAGTCTAAGTTGAAGCCAAGCTCAACAAGGTACTTCGCCATGGTCTGCGAGACCTCGAAGACCTGGTGCGTGTCGCCGCTAGCGCCGACATCACGCATGTCACCTACGTTCGGAATGTTGAAGCTACCCTTGCCCCCTATGCGCGAGACGGTGCCGCCCTCCTCATCGACCGAGATGAACGGGGGTAGGCCCACAGCGTCCTGCGAGTACTGCCTGACGCTGGAAAGCATCGTGCGAGTCTGGTCGGGACCCCTGAGGTTCTGACCAAAATAGCAGATGCCACCTACTGGATGCTCCGTGAGTGCCCGACGACTCGCGTCTCCTGCTGATACGACGGGGCTTGCGGGAAAGATCGACTCGGGCTCAAGGAAGAAGAGCTGGTTGATCTTCTGCTCGAGTGTCAGGGCAGAGAGGGTGGAATCGATTCGGGTGGTCATAGGGTCGGCGGGTGTGCTCTGCGCAGGGACATCTCCATTCCTTGAGGCGCTATCAGCATCGCTCGCGTCATTCCCCTTAGGCGTGGTGTCCTTTGGAGAGCAGCCAGCGAGCAGGGTATCTCCCGACGTTGCTAGGATGGCGCCCAGTGCAATGGCCGACCTTCGAGTTACAGGCCACGACAACATAGATCCCATAGATCCTCCCTCCCTACAAGCTTAGAAGCAAAGAAGCGTTAGCCTATGCCCTGCGACATGCCCCTCCAGTATGAGGTGTGACACATGTCATGCGGGTTGACGCAGGCCGTGGTACATGCAGAACAACTTCATTTTACTCCATATCGGGCCAAAATGCGCTTTTCCGTGAGGGCATCGGCGCAGAATGCGCTTTTGCGTGAGACCGTCTGCGCAGAATGCGCTTTTGCGTGAGACCGTCTGCGCAGAATGCGCTTTTGCGTGAGACGGCTCGACGTTTGCCCAGGTAAGGAAAAGCGCATTCTACGGAAAAGCGCATTCTGGCCTCAAGCCCTCACGGAAAAACGCATTCTGGCTGCAGCCCCGTACGGAAAAGCGCACTCTGGCCCCAAGCCCTCACGGAAAGACGCATTCTGGCTGCAGCCCCTCACGCAAAAGCGCACTCTGCGATTCCCGAGATCGTACAAACTGCGCTTTTTCGTTGCGCTACCACTCGGGAGGCGTGGGACAACCGCCCGCCAGGCTGCGGGGCACTATGAAAAGAGGCTCAACTGGGCAAATGCGCTCGAGCAACCCCCCGCCAGGCTGCGGGGCGGGTTGCGCCAAGGTCCGAAGCCTTTGGTTTGAAACCTGATAGTATTCTGCTATAGTGGGTGACCGAGGTGCTTAAGGTGCTTATGCGTGTCGTCGAGCACTGTCTTCTCATTGACAGGGACGTTCTGGGGACGTATCTGCTTGGCGGAAGAAGGCGTGAGTCCAAGGAGCCTGGGGCTTAGGCTCAACGCCGACTCGAGAGCGAGGCATGACTATGGCAACTGGTGAGTTTTGCACAAACTGCGGAGCACAATTGGATCGGGACGCGCAGTTTTGCGTGTCATGCGGACAGTTGAGACAGGACGATGAAGGCCAGCGGGCTGCCGTGGCCAACGCGACGGTCGTGCAGGAGCCTGTACAAGCATCCGTAGATCCTACGGCATCGACCGACCCCTCTGTGCCCTGTGGCGCCGTCGACTATGCTTTTCCTACCCAGGCGGCAAGTCCCGTTTCTGTCCGCACGGAGGCAGAGCGAGCTGAGCCTGACCGCACTGGGCGAGGAGGCAGGGGACCTGTGATCGCCGCCACCGTAGCAATCGTCTTCTCTGTGCTCTCCATCTCCCTGTCCCTCCTGTACCTCTTTGTCTGGCCAGCTGCCACCAACCGCATCGCCTCTGTGGGGTGGCGGCAGGAACAGTCTTCAGGTGCTGATCTGACGAGCAGTAGCCCATCAGGAAACGCAGGTAGTCAGGATTCCAGATCAACTCACACGAGCAACCCAGGACGTCCCTCGCAGGAACAGCCTTCGGACGCTGATCTGACGAGCAGTAGCCCATCAGAAAACGCAGGTAGCAAGAGTTCAGGTTCCGCCAGCGACCAGGGCGCAGCGGCAAGCGGTGCACCAAAGAACTCACCTACCGAAGGCGAGCGAGACCCAGGATACCGTACAGGGTATCACGAGCCGTTTTGGGGCGTATGGACGTTTGCCTCGAAGTCGGCAAGTGAGGCCATGGAGCGTGCCACATCTATGACTGCCAAGGGATTCGACTCGACCATCGAGTTGACCACCGATTGGTCAAACCTGAATGACGAGGAGTGGTACGTGGTTACGACAGGCATGTGGAGAGATAGGGAAGAGGCAGAGAGCATGGCCTCGTCTTTGCGGTTGGCTGGCTACTCGGATGCGTACGCCAAGTACTCGGGCGAGTATGTGGGAGACAAGAGGTAGGAAATCCGACGCCGCCGCTTCTCCCGATGTGGAGCAGCGCCTTTGGAGCATGGATTTTAAGCTCGCTGCGTGCGGTACCAGATTTTGCTCTAGATGTGGCAACCCCGTCTTTGGCGTGCAGCCTGTGGTGCCGGTAGCACCAACCATCACGCCGGCGACCCAATCAGCAGCATCCTACCATCCAAGACAGAGCACGATATCGGGCTCTTCGGGGGTTTGCGTGGGTTGATGCCTCGGCGAAGATGCCAACCTAGCGGCGGCGCCGCTCGCTCAGAGCCTGTCTTCCCGACCAAGCGAGAGGGGCCAGCGAGGAGGCGCCGCCGACACGCCATGACGATTGAGGTGCTCGTGCCACCTGGCGCAGATCGAGTCGCGATTCGTATCGCGACTCGCGTCGCAATAGTGTACACAAATGCCCCAAAACGGCCCCGAGAGGCCATTTTCGGCGATCTGTGTACACTATTGCGTCCCCCTGCGTCACCACGGGGCACCTCGCGAGACGCAACAGTGTACACAAATGCCCCAAAACGGTGCGGAGAGGCCGTTTTCGGCGATCTGTGTACACTATTGCGTCCTCGCGTCTGTCCACAACAGCGCAACAGCCCAACAGTGTACACAAACGCTCCAATCCGGTGCGGAGAGGCCCGATCCTCCCATTTGTGTACACTATTGCGATCCCAAGGCCACCCACAACCCAAGCCCACGGCGCAACAGTGTACACAAATGCCTCAAAACGGCGCCGAGGGGGCCATTTCCACCGATCTGTGTACACTCTGTGTCGTCACCGCCAGGGCGGTGACGCCCACGCCGCCAGGGCGGTGACGCCCACGCCGCCTTGGTGGTGACGCAACTACCCACCCACACGAACTCACGAAGTCTCTTCTAGACGTAGCCCCTAGCGATTACTCCACGCTCCCTCGCTGTCGGGTCAGACCGTTGGCGTCGGGTCAATCTGACTCAGGTACGGGGGCCAGGAACGACCGTCGGTCTGTTGGACATCTCGAACGTCTCTGCTGCTGTATCGTAGGAGGTATCGGCGAGGCACAAGAACAGGGTGCCTCGCCCCGATGCCGTGCGCTATAGCCGAGGGGGACGTTCATGCTTCACATACGCTGCGACACACATACGCATACGATCTACTCGCGTCATGCCTACTCCACTGTCGAGGAGAACGTCCGGGCTGCCGCCGAGCTCGGCATAGGGCTCCTTGGCTCCACCGACCACTACTCGTCGATGTTGTTTCCTGAGGTCGAAGGCACGAGGCGGGCGCATGTGCATGATCTGCGCGACCATCAGTACTTCATCAACTACCACTGTTGGCCACGCGAGTGGTGTGGCGTACGCCTGCTGCATGGCTGTGAGGCGGACATCGTGGACCTCGAGGGTCACCTCTTTGGCTGGGACGTTGCGGTCGAGCGGGAGATAAACGGCAAGCTCCTTCCCGAGTCCACCACGCTCAAGGAGCGCGTGTTCAAAGACTGTGACTACGTGATCGCCTCGGTTCACAACGATGACTTCACCAAGGGCGCGACGCTCGCGAAGACCACCGAGATGTACCTACGGGCGCTCGAGGACCCAAAGGTCCTCATCCTGGGCCATCTGGGACGATCGGGAGTTCCCTTTGACGTTGACGCCGTGCTCATGTCTGCCAGGGAGCATGGCAAGATGGTCGAGATAAACGAGGCCACCCTTGTCAACCATACCGAGGCTGCGGCCTCGTGTCGTGCGATCGCGAGTCGGGCGGCCGAGCTTGGCTGCATGGTCTCGACGGGCTCCGATGCCCACATCAGCTACGACGTTGGTCGCCTTGGACGGGTGCGCGGCCTGCTTGAGGACCTGCACTTTCCGCAGGAGCTCATCGCAACAACGGACGCGGACAGCTTCCTTGAGGCGCTACGTCGCGCCGTCGTGCCGTGAGTCGCGCGTGACGTGCCCGCATACCCCTGCCTTCGTTGCGCCGCCCCACGCCCTGAGGAGCACGAACGGTTGCGTCGAGCACCCGCCCCACGCCCGCCCCACGGCCCTACAGCCTGATGCGTAGCTCCACGGGGCAGTGGTCGCTGCCGTAGACATCATCGAGTATGGATGCCCCCGTAATGCGATTGGCTGCGTCGTCGCTCACAAGGAAGTAGTCGATGCGCCAGCCCACGTTTCTCTCGCGGGCGCGCATGCGGTAGCTCCACCAGCTGTAGGCATCCGCTCGATCGGGGTAGAGCTTACGGAAGCTGTCCGTGAAGCCGGCGTCCAGAAGGCGCGTGAAGCCCTCGCGCTCCTGGTCCGAGAAGCCAGCGTTCTGGTGATTGGTATCGGGGTTTCTGAGGTCTATCTCCTCGTGTGCGACGTTGAAGTCCCCACAGCTCACGACCGGCTTCTCTTTGGCGAGTTCGGCTAGGAAGCTACGGTAGCGCTCGTCCCACAGCATGCGCTCGTCGAGGCGGGCCAGACCGTTCTTCGAGTTAGGCGTGTAGACATTCACGAACCAGTAGCCTGTGAACTCCAAGGCGCAAACGCGACCCTCGTCCTCTGCCACGGGAGATCCTATCTGGCGCACCACCTGCAGGGGCTCCTCCCTGCTGAAGACCGCCGTGCCCGAGTAGCCCTTGCGCTTGGCGAAGCTCCAGGTCTGCACGTAGCCCGGGATGTCAAGGTCCACCTGCCCCTCTTGGAGCTTGGTCTCTTGGATGGCGAAGACGTCTGCCGAGCAGGAGTTGAAGATCTCGGCAAAGCTTGGCTCCTTCTTGAGTACGGCGCGCAGGCCGTTTACGTTCCACGATACGAGCGTGAGCTCGCGCGCGTCGGTGTCTGAGTCGGTCGTGGGGGTACTGGGCGTATCGCTCACAATGTCTCCTTCTGCTGGGAAGTTGTGTCTGGTTGACAAGGACGGTCTGGGTGCGCCTGACTTTCTTGCGGCAACCCCGGGCCTCATGCCCTACCGTCTGAGGTCAGGGAGGGTCCTCCATCCCTTTGCGTGTGTGGTCTCTCGCACAGGCCATGCCTACGGCTCGATGACGATGTACCCGTCATCACCATCCGCCTCGCGGATCTGGGCCTGAATCGCGGCGGGATCGGGATGCGGTCCCGCGTCGGCGGACCCAAAGAGAAACTCGCGCCATATCGGCAGGTCGCGCATGCCTTGCGCGTGACCCCGGTCGTAGGCCTCGGTCAGCCTTGCCGTGCTCAGCGTGTCGCTCTCGACGGGCATGGCGTCGGGATAGACGATGAGGCAGCGCCCCTCTCGTGCGAGCCGCTCCACGCGGGCGAGTTCCTCGTTATAGCGCTCCCAGCGGGTGAGCATGGCGTTGCGCAGATAGGGGTAGTCGCGTGAGACGAGGCTCTGCATGCGCAGCTCGCGCTTGGTGGGGGGTTGCTTGCGATAGCCCTTAGGACGCGTTGCCACAAAGAAGAAACGTCGATAGCCCGCCTCCTCAGCCAGTCTGACAGGGATGCCGGCCCCCTTGCCCAAACCACCGTCCAGCAGCACCCTGCCGTTTACGGGAAGCGGCTTCATGGCGCCCGGCAGGGTGGAGCTTGCGCGCACGAGGTTGATCATGGTCATGACATCCGGCATGTCCTCTTTGCCAAACGTTACGGTTCTGCCGGTGTCACGCTCGAACGTCTGAATGCGAATCTGAGCGGGGTTTGCGCAAAACGTCTCCCAGTCAAAGGGCAGAAAGCCGTCCTCGACGCAACCCGCATAGAGGTAATCGGCGTTGAAGAGGCCCGTGCCCTGGACGATCGACCGTATGCCGCCAATCTGTACGCCCGCTGGCTTCCGAGCGAGAAACGCCGCGCGTGTTCGATGCAGGTCGCGTGAGGTGTAATCGACGGTGTGGCTTGCCCCCGCAGAGAGACCGCACACGAAGCCGAAGTGGAACTGTTGCTCGAGGAGGACGCGGGCAAACCCTGCCGTATAGGCACCGCGATAGCCGCCACCTTCGAAGACGAGGGCGCAGTCCGATATGTTGGTGTCGAGTGCTGTCATGGGATAAGGCCTCTTTTCCTCGGTCTTGTTGTCTACAGTTTCCCCAATTTCCTCGACGAGGGGGCTGCCGTCTGCGCAAAACCGTCGAATGCCCGCGACGCGCTCGCTTGAGGCGCGGTAGGATACTGGAAGTGAAGGCTATGACGGGAGGCAGGTATGGCACAGACGATCACCAACGCGGCCGAGGCGGCAAAGCAGCTCAAAGAGAGGATCGAGCGGGCGAAAGACGTGGTTTTCTTTGGTGGCGCGGGTGTCTCGACGGCAAGCGGCATACCCGACTTCAGGAGTCCCTCCGGCCTCTACAACCAGCACTTCTCGACTAGCTACTCGCCCGAGGAGCTGCTGAGTCACCACTTCTACCTGCAACACCCCGAGGAGTTCTTCGACTTCTACCGCAAGATGATGTGCGCGCCCGAGGCCCGCCCCAACCAGGCGCACAAGAAGCTCGCTCAGCTCGAGGCTGAGGGCAAGCTGAGCGTCGTCATCACGCAAAACATCGATGGCCTGCACCAGGCGGCGGGTTCCAAGCACGTGATAGAGCTGCATGGCTCAACACACCGTAACGTCTGCCAGAACTGCGGTACCGTCTACTCGCAGGAATGGGTGCTGTCAACCGAGGGTGTGCCTGTCTGCGAGAGTTGTGGCGGTCGCGTGAAGCCCGACGTGGTGCTCTATGAGGAAGCGCTCGACGAGAGGGACATCGTGGCTGCAGTGGACGCCATCTCGCACTGTGACATGCTAATCATCGGCGGGACGTCGCTCGTCGTGTATCCGGCCGCAGGGCTCGTGCAGTACTTCTCTGGGGATGACCTCGTGATATGCAACATGGGGGGAACCCCACAGGATGGTCGGGCAGACCTCGTGTGCGACTGTGACATCGCAGGGGCGTTCGATTGGTAGTGACGGGCATGCGCGCGTGGCTCGTGTCGAATGGGCGTGAGGTGGTCCGGGGCATCGTGATTTTGCGATAGGGGTGTAAGAAGCTACAATCAGTGAGACAATTGTGCTGTTGTGCACGGTGCGCGGCATCCTTGCCCCGGGAGGTTCGACCCATGCTTCGAGAGGATTACTCAATCTGGTGCTGTGGCAGACATGAGCTGTCACTGACGCGTCCGCGCGTCATGGGCATCCTTAACGTCACGCCAGATTCCTTCTCGGATGGTGGGGAGAACCTCGATCCCCAGGCGGCCATTGCCCGGGCGCTCCAGATGCTCGATGAGGGCGCCGATATCATCGACGTGGGCGGTGAGTCAACGCGTCCGGGTCATACGCCCGTAGATCCCGAGGAGGAGGGCAATCGCGTCATTCCCGTCATTCGCGGTATCCTCGCGGAGGCTCCCACGGCGATCGTGTCCATTGACACCCGTCATGCCGCCATCGCCAAGATTGCGGTGCGTCTTGGTGTCTCCATCATCAACGACGTCTCGGGCTTTAGTGATCCTGCAATGGCGCGCGTGGCGGCCGAGTCGAACTGCGGCTGCATCATTATGCACTGGAGTAAGATCAGGGGCGTGAGTACCCGTCGTTCCGTGACGCTCGACTCTCCGCGCCTCCGTTCGCGTCGCCCGGTACAGCCGCGCACGGTACCCACCAGTACGCGCCGCTTCACCCTGCCCGAGGAGGCCCCTCTCATGCGTGAGGTCATGGGCTTTCTGGGCGACCAGGCCCGCACGCTCATGCGTGCCGGCGTGAGTCACGATCGCATCTGTATAGATCCTGGTCCTGGCTTTGACAAGTCTGCCGATGAGGACATCGTCATCGAGCGAGCCACGAGAAAGCTCGTCTCCATGGGCTATCCGGTCATCACCGCCCTCTCGCGCAAGCGCTCGGTCGGTGCGGTGTCGGGCATCCGGGAGGCACGGGAGCGGGATGCGGCCAGCGTCGGCATGTGCCTCTCTGCCATAGAGGACGGCTCGCGTATCGTGCGCGTACACGACGTTGCGGCGACGGTGCAGGCTATCAATGGCTACTGGTCCGTCGCCAAGGCCGACGCGCGTCAGGCCTTCGTGTCACTTGGGTCGAACGTTGGTGACCGCGTGGGTAACCTTACCCATGCGGTCAAGCTCATCAACAAGATTCCGCTTACCCGGGTCGTCCTGGTGAGCCGTGCGTACGAGACCGAGCCGGCCTACAACATCGCGACGCCGGTTGCCAACGCCGTGGCGGAGATTCGCACGGAGCTCCATCCGCTCGTGCTGCTCGATGCCCTGCTTGGCGTGGAGGATGAGCTCAAGCGTGTGCGCGATCCCAAGCTCGCCGGTCACGGGCCTCGCACCATTGACTGTGACCTCGTCTTCGTCGAGGGGGAGCAGCATGCGGGCAAGAGGCTCACGCTGCCCCATCCGCATCTGGGCGAGAGGGACTACGTCCTCGTCCCGATGGAGGATCTCCTGCATGATCCGGTGCGCTTCCTGATGCATGCGGGCGTTCCCGTCTATGCTCCAGAGGAGCGTGTGGGCCATGTGGTCTCCGAGCTGGGTGAGCTCGATTGGCGGGAGGAGTAGCGAGGGTCGCGATGGTGCGGCGGCGGCGGTTTAGGTGTGACCGGGTGGACAGGGCCTGCTGTGCACCCCTACCAGCCTAGCCCTCGCGTTTCTTGGCGCGATGCTCCCATATCTGGTAGATGCCCCGTACGGTGAGGTCGGGATCGAGGGCATCAAACAGATTTGTCGCCCGCGCGATCTCCCGCACGAGGCCCCCAGTGCCCACGATTGGCACCTTGCTCAGTCCGGGATCCTCCGCTCTCAGCTCATCTATGATGCGCCTGACGAGACCCTCCGCCTGCGCTGCCGCACCTATCACTATCCCTGACTGCACGGCCGTCTCGGTGTCGGTGCCCAAGGCGTGCGCTGGCACGACGAGGCTCACGCTCGAGAGACGTGCCGCCTGCGAGAAGAGCGCGCGCGACGAGAGCATGAGGCCCGGCATGATGGCACCTCCCCGAAAGGCACCGCGCCCATCCACGACGTCGATGTTCGTTGCCGTTCCAAAGTCGACTACGATGACCGGCGCCCCATAGGATGCCTGCGCAGCCACCGCGTTGGCGATGCGGTCGGCACCGACCTGGCGCGGGTCTGGCATGGCGACCTTGATTCCGCAGTCGCGTGTCGCATCTACCGTGAGCACGTCCTCTTGCTCGAGGATATGGCCAAGCATGTAGTGCCACTCTCGTGTCAGCACGGGCACGACGCTGGCAATGGCCACGTGCCTCACGTCCGCGAGGTCGAGGCCAAGCATCAAGAAGTAGCCGAAGAGCCTCTCGTGCAGCTCGTCAGCCGTGTCGGTCTTGTCCGACGCCATGCGCCACTGACGCAGGAGCTGTCCTGCCTCGTTAAAGAGCCCAAGCGTCGTCTGCGTGTTGCCAATGTCCACTGTGAGAAGCATGCTGGTCTCCAACCAGTGCGGGGCGCCACGTGCCGGCGCCAGGTGATCAAAAACGCTTCCGTTTCGCGTCTAGCTTAGCGCTCTGCACCCCGTCTTCACAATCTGACTACGTCTGCATCGGCATGAGCGAACAAATCTGATACAGTGATACGGCTCGAAGCCCGTGGGAAGGCCCCAAGGGCGTACCATCCTCGCCTGGTCGGAAACCAGGCCAATCAAGGGAGTTCCAACATGAAGCAAGGTATCCATCCCAAGTATGTGGAATGCACCGTTCGTTGCACCTGTGGCAACACGTGGGTCACCCGTTCCACGAAGAGCGAGATGACCATAGATCTCTGTGACAAGTGCCATCCCTTCTATACCGGCCAGCAGAAGCTCGTTGACACCGGTGGGCGTGTCCAGCGCTTCTCTGACAAGTTTGGTGGTGCCGCCGCAGCCCAGCTCAAGAGGGCCCAGGAGGCCAAGGCCGAGAAGGCCGCGAAGGCCGCCGAGGCTGCTGCCGCGAAGAAGGCCGCCAAGGAGGCCAAGGCTGCCGAGAAGGCCAAGCGTGCCGCTGAGTATGCCAAGAGGTCCGAGGCCAAGGCTGTCGAGGCGGATGCTGCCAAGGCCCCCGAGGCACCCGAGACCGGAGCTGCGGAGGCCGCCGAGGCGACGACTGAGGTCGCGCCCGTTGAGGAGACCTCCGCAGAGTAGCCATGAATTCCCGGGCGGCAGTCCAAGGGCTGCCGCCCGGGAACTTTGCCTGGAGTGTGCCCGGAGAGGTAAGCTTCTCGGGTGGATCCTCGGCGAGTTGTAGGTGAACTCAGGTCAGTCCCGTGCGTCAGCCCTGTCTGAGCGCGTGGGCAGGGTCCGTCTGTGTCGCACGCAAGGTGGGCGTAAGGCCCGAGACGAGACTTAACGTCATCCCCACTACCACCGAGACGGGGATGATAAGCGGTGAAGGGGATACCAGAGCTGCCTCTTTCGTTAGACTTTGGACGACGAGGGACAGCGGGACAGACAGCAACAGGGCAAAGAGTGCGCCGAGGATGCCCGCGCACATCCCCACGGTTACGTTTTCCCAGCAGAACAGCAAGACGACATCACGCCTCGATGCTCCCAGCGCGCGCAGGATGCCGATCTCTCGGCGCCGTTCGATGACAGCCACGGATGTCACCGAAAAGATCATGATGGCACTCAGTCCCAAGGCCAAGATCATGAGAATGATAAGTGCCCAGCTCACGAGGCTGATGACGCTCGTTACCTGATCGACCTCGGCCTGGTTGAGGCTGGCATAGGTCACGGGTGCCTCACCGTCTGCGAGGGTGGCGTTATAGGAGTCAAGCTCACGGATAATCTGCTCGCGCCCCTCCACGCTCGATGGGAAGATCTGGACTGATGTCGGTTCGTGTAAGTCGGCCACACCGAGCTTGTCCATGTTCTCTTGATAGGCATGATTCAGGGTTGCGGGTGCATATGACTCGATGATGGCCGTGAACTGGTCGTCAGGAAGCGCGGCGACCTTGCGCACGTCATCCTGCGACACATAGAGTCTGCCTGAGGCGTCAAAGTAGTCCTTAAAGCGATCGCCCAGGGCCATGACCTGCTCGTCATTGAGGCTCTTGAGGTAGTCGAGCTTTCTTTGCGAGAGCAGGGAGCTGTCGATGGCCGAGAGGAGCGCATTTCTGGTACGCTCTGCCTCCATCGCGCGGTTGGAACCCCTCGACTCGGACGCGAAGTCCACTCCGGTGAAGACGTCCACGTTGGGGCTGCCCGCCTGCTGACGCGCTATCTCGCTCGAGCTGTTGTGATCTATGACCCATGGGATAAGCTCGGAACTGTAGCCTATGGCGCCTACCTCGGGGACACTGGCTATCTTGTCAGACGCACGTACGACGCCGACGATCCTGAGTTTCGGGGCGCTTGCGAGGACGTCCTTCATGCGCCTGGCGTTGCCATTGGCAAGGTCCCAGCCTCCGTCACCCTTGTAGTAGTAGTCGCTCTGGGGCACGATGCCAAACTCGAGTCCCAACAGCCTCTCGAAGGAATAAGCGTCATCAAGGCCCGGGATGCGGACATCCTTGCCCATCATAAGGTCAACGGACACCTCGCGGATGCCCTCGAGGTCTGCCAAGCCAGTGGCATAGGCGAAGTAGTCGGACACGCGTCCGTCATGGTCGCAGATGATGACGGCTTCGTCGTAGGAGTTGGGCATGTGGCCGGCCATGACCTCGTAGGGACTGGCGCCCGTTTCCTCGTTGTAGGGGATCTCGCGCAGCAGCGACGCTGCGTCAGGCAGGATGTCCGAGACGGCCCTCTCACCATCCTTGCCAAAGATGTGATCAAGCGAGAGGTTGTCGAGGATGGTCACCCTGCCATCCTGGACGATCTGCCTACCGTTGGCGTCATAGAGGTTGATGCCGACGTCATAGTGGCGCTGGACGTCATAGGCATTCTGCCGGATGTGCGAACGGTCTGAGTCCACGTAGCGCATGAACTGCTCGAGGTCGCTCTTCTTGCTGTGCGCGAGGGCTGTCGCCGCAACCTTCTGGGCCACATGGCTGAGCGTCACCTCGCTGGGGGCATCACCGCCTTGCTGGTCGTTGCCATGGAGCGTGTCAAGGGCACTGAGCGCGACGCCCACGAGCGACGCCTGCGTGCCGTTCTGCCTGAGGACCAGCGGGTTGCTGGCTAAGGAGGCGATGCCTATGCGGTCCATGTAGGCGTGTGCCCCGCTCTGGACGGCAAAGGTCAGGCCCGTGCCCGTGATGCCTATGGTTGCGACGAGTAGCGTGATGAGCGCGCGTTGGAGCTTGTTACCCAGGTGCTGTCGTATGAGACGGGCAAACATGCCAGCGCGCCCCGGATGCCTCGGGCGCCTTAGGCCCCCATCACCTGCGTCGTCAGCCTTTGCCACGTGCGACCCGCAGGCGTCAGACACTGGCCCGGATCGAGTCAGGTCGCTCTCGACCGTACCCTCTCCCAGCTTGATGATGCGATCGGCGTAGCGCTCGGCAAGCCCCCGGTCATGCGTCACGATAACGACGAGACAGTCTTGGGCGATGGTGGAGAGGGTGCACATAACGCCCTCCCCGCTCGCGAGGTCAAGCGAACCTGTGGGTTCGTCTGCGAGCAGGATACGCGGACCCTTGACTATGGCCCGGGCGATGGCGACGCGCTGGATCTCCCCGCCCGAGAGCTCGCTGGGCATTCTGTCCTGAAAGTCTCCCAGACCGACAGCCTCGAGCGCCTGGGCCACAACTGCGTCTGGATCACCGCCGACAGGACCCTCGACCTCAGGACTGCTGATGTTTTTGAGGTCGAGGGCGCAGCGCACGTTGTCGCCTACGCTCAGATAGCCGATGAGAGACGCGTCTTGGAACACGAAGCCGACGTCTTGTCCCCTGTACCTGTCCCAGTCCGTCTCGAGAAAGCCCCTCGTGGACCTGCCGTCGATTTCGAGTTCTCCCTCAAAGTCGCCCTCGAGGCCACCCAAGATATTGAGGAGCGTTGTCTTGCCGCAGCCCGAGCGTCCCAAGATGCAGACGAGACCGGTGTCTGCAAAGGAAAGGGAGACCTGATCTAAGACCAGGCGCTCCCCGTAGCCCTTGCATATGTCTGTGGCTTGCAGCATCGACTCGCTTTTCGTGCTCTAGCGCACGTAGTAATCAGACTGCATCGAGTTGTACAGGTCAGCGAAGCCCTTGAGGTCGCTGCTCTCCTGAATAGCCTCAGGTGTGCCACTTAGGAGTACGATGATGCTGTAGTTGTCGTACTCTATCGAGACGGCCCACCCCATGCTTGCGCGGCCCATAAACGAGGCTGTGTGGAAGCCCTTTGCCTTCGTGTAGTTGGAGATTTTGTAGTTTTCAATAGCCGAGTTGAGGCCGAGCTCGCGCTCATTGCTGCTGGAAGAGGTCTTGGAGGTGGAATCGATAAAGCGCTGCAAGTCAATTGCCGTGAGCCCGACCGCGCCCGCGTGGTCGAAGTCGAGGCCGGACTTCTGGATCGTATCAACAAGCTGCTGGCTTGTGAGGCCACTGGTCTTCACGACAGTCATGTATGCGACGATGCCCGTGCTCGATGCTGAGAGAGTAGATGAGCTTGAACTGCGGTAATCGAAGTTGGCAAGGGCCCACTGTCCATTGAGCTGGTCAAGCTCTTGGTCGCTCAGTTGCAGGAGCCCGTCGAGATCCTTTGGTGCTTGGCGCTCGAGGCCATTGGCCTTGTTGGTGATAAACTGAGCCATCGCTTCGTTCGAGAAGTACATGGGCTGATTCCCGGAAACGTTTTTGCAGATCGCGTTTGGCAGGACGGCACTAACGTCGCCGCTTCCCGTAAGCACTTGCGAGATCTTGGCGTTGGCTGCGGTTCCGGAGATGGCGGGGAGAACGAAAAACCAGACTGCAGCTATGACGGCGACGAGCGCGAGTGCCGCCACAAGGAGGGAACCGCGTCCCCTCTTGCGCGTCTGCGCGTTCGTATCCTTGGATGGCATGCTGGTTGGCATGGCCTGGTCGGGGAGGGAAGACGTCGGTTGCCATGTGGACTGCGTCGGCGTACCAAAGGGTGTAGCTTGGTCCGGGGTGGGCGAGTCCTGCGGCAGCTTCATGGTGGGTGTTTGCGCTGCTTGGGTGCCCGCTCCTGGCCGTGTCTGCGCGCCCGTGGGGCTGGTACTTGACTGCGCGGCCGTGGGCGGTTGGGCCTGTGTGTCTCGCGTCTTTGAGCCAGGTCGTGCTATGGGCGTTGACATCCACTCGTTTGCGTGCGTCTGCGCATCCTGTGTACCCGTGTCTGGCTCGGCTTTCGGAGCCGCGATCGCTTGGTCATCTGTGCCTGAGGGCTGGGTCGTGCTGGTATGTGGGCTCAGGCTCGAGGGAGCCTGCGCGCTTGCGCCTGGTTGCGCCCAGGGGCGTGCCTGTGCCTCTGTCTTTGGACCTGTGTCTGCTCCTGCCTGCGCCCATGGGCTTGGTTGCGGCTGTGCCTTTTGACTTGCGTCCGCGCCCGGCTGCGCCTGTGTACCCCATGCCCGAGCACTCATCGGCGTCTTAGGGGCAGGTCTCCACGGGGCCTTTCGCTCCTGCATGTCATGAGAATCGGCGTCTGACTCTGACGTGGACGCACTTAGAGATGAATGCGCTTTCCGCTCCTGTGTCAGGGCGTTCGATCGTGTCTTGGGCGCGGGCCTCCAGGGACTTGGCTGGTCTTCAGTGCTTGCACTCGGCCGTGCTTCATTTGCGTTTGTCTGGGCTTTTGCGTCTGGTTGTGTGCCTGTGCTCGAGGGGGCTTTCGGAGTTGTGGCTCCCCGCGCACCTGTCTCAGGTGGGACCATGGTGGCCTGCGGACCCATTCTTGAGGGACCCTGCGGCTTTGGACCCGCGCTCGGCTGCGGCCACGGGCTGGGCTGCGCCGGCGCGCCCGGGCCTGCCTGCGCCTTGGGCTGCGACGAGGGTTGCCACGCGCCCGCCTGCGGCTTTGGACCTGCGCCCGCGCCCCGCTGCGGCCACGGGCTGGGTTGCGCCGGTGCGCCTGGGCCTGCCTGTGCCCCACTGCCCGGCGTGTTCGCGGGTGCCCCTGTGCTCGGCGTAGTCGTGGGCCCCTGCGCCCACATGCCCGTCTGGGCTGTGCCTGCCTGTGCGCCCGGTTGGGCTGGCGTGCCTTGGACGCCTGTGCCAAACTGCGCCGTAGGCGTCCACATGGGTCCCTGGGCCGTAGGAGCCTCATGCCCTGCGCTCGGTTGCCCCATAGGAGCCTGTGGAGCAGCGCCCGCTTGGGCTGGTGTTGGCGTCGGGTTTTGCCGTGGCTTTATCTCCGTTATGCAGTGCGTGCAGAACGTGGCACCGTCTTCCAATTGAGCTCCGCAGTTAGGACAGAACATGTTCGCTCCCTTTACTCCGCTATCGATCGGGTCAAGCACCTGTCAATGGTATCCATGACCATTACAGATCATTTTACCAGAGAGACGCGCGGGACTGATGCGAAATGGCAGCAGTCAGGGTGCGCCGAGGCTCTGGGACATGCCCGGTCATGCCGTGAACGCGGCATGTTCCACTTGCCCCCATGCATGAAGCGCGCTTGTGCGTGGTAGACTGGCAAAGCTGACCAGTGCGAGGAGACAACCATGCGTGACAAGCTAGAGAGGCTCATCGCTGCGTACGAGGAGCTCGAGAAGAAGATGATGGACCCAGGGGTCGTCGCCGATCCCAAGGAATATGCACGCATTGCCAAGGAGCATGCCAGCCAGGCTGAGCTCGTGGCCAAGGCTCGCGAGTACCTCGGTGCTCTCAATGACATCGATGCCGCGAAGGAGATGCTGCACGAGGCCTCCGACTCAGAGGAGAAGGAGATGCTGCAGCAGGATATCTCAGAAAACGAGGAGAAACTACCTGCTCTCGAAGACGAGATCAAGGTCATGCTCATCCCCGGGGATCCCAACGACGAGAAGGACACCATCGTCGAGATTCGCGCCGGCGTGGGCGGCGACGAGGCGGCCATCTTCGCGGGTGACCTCTTTGACATGTACGGTCGCCTTGCGCAGGCGCGCAAGTGGAAGGTCGAGGTCCTCTCGGCGAGCCCGTCCGAGGCAGGGGGGTACAAGACCATCGAGTTCAAGCTCATGGGAGACAAGGTCTATTCCGTTATGAAGTACGAGAGCGGTGTCCATCGCGTGCAGCGCATCCCCAAGACCGAGAGCCAGGGCCGCATCCAGACCTCAACGGCCACCGTCGCCGTGCTCCCCGAAGCAGACGAGATCGACATCCAGATCAACCAGGAGGACCTGCGCATCGACACCTACTGCGCGTCAGGCCCCGGTGGCCAGGGCGTCAATACGACCTACTCGGCCGTGCGCATAACGCACCTGCCCACAAACACCGTGGTGCAGTCGCAGGAACAGCGCTCGCAGATACAGAACCGAGAGGTCTGCATGCAGATGCTTCGTGCCCGTCTCTACGAGATGGAGCTTGAGAAGCAACAGGCAGAGCAGGGGGCCAATCGCCTCGCGCAGATAGGCCATGGCAACCGCTCCGAGAAGATCCGTACCTACAACCAGCCGCAGGACCGCGTGACCGACCATCGCATCGGTTTCAATGGCACCTACAACGGCGTGCTCCTGGGCGATACCCTACCCTCCGTGATCGACGCCCTGGCAGCGGCCGACCGTGCGGATAAGCTGGCCAAGGCCGTCTGAGTCTGGCCTGTGCGCACGGGCAGGGGCACACGGCTCCGGTCAGTACCGTGCATGGGGTGCCCATGGTCGCCACATAGGAGCGCAGAGGGCCCAGCTCATTGGGAGGCTTCATGGCAGAGGAGACTTGGACCGTCAAACGCATCCTCGACTGGACGCGAGGCTACCTTGCAGAGAAGGGTGACGAACACCCGCGCCTCTCGGCGGAGTGGCTCATCAGCAATGCCTGCGGTCTCTCGCGCATCGAGATCTACACCGGCTTCGGTCGCGTTCTCACGCCCAAGGAACTTGCTGCCATGCACGATGGCGTGCTACGCCGTGGGCGCGGAGAGCCCCTGCAGTACGTGACGGGCGAGATGCCCTTTCGCCACATCATACTGCGCTGCGAGAGGGGAGTACTCATTCCGAGGCCAGAGACCGAGATTCTGGTGGATGCGGCGCTTCTCGGCGTTGATGCGGCCAAGGCTGCAGGTCACGGTGCCCAGGTGCTCGAGATTGGCTGTGGCACCGGCTGCATCTGTTGCTCCATCGCCTCGGAGCGGCCGGGCGTGCACGTGACAACAACCGATGTCTCGCAGCTTGCCGTGAGCCTTGCCATGCGCAATCGCGATGCGCTGGGTCTTGCGAGGGCGATTGACGTCGTGGAGTGTGACCTTGCCTCTGGCGTAGACGAGGGACTCATGGGTACCTTCGACTTGCTCGTGTCCAATCCTCCCTATATCCCGAGTGCCGTGCTGTCGACCCTGCCCTACGAGGTTGCGGGCTTCGAACCTGGCTTGGCGCTCGATGGGGGGGCGGACGGTCTGGACGTGTTTCGCCGTCTTTTAAAGCTGGCGCCGCAGGCGCTTCGCGCGGGCGGCATGTTCGTCTGTGAGCTCTTCGAGACCAACGTGGGTACTGCCGCACAGCTCTGCCACGAGCAGGGTGGCTGGGCTCGCATCGAGGTACGAGATGACCTTACCCACAGGCCGCGCGTGCTCGTTGCCGTGCGTGAGGGCAACCTCGCCGACGGGGGAACGCTCGTCGAGACCGACAAGGTCATTGCCGTGAGCCAGGAGAAGCCGAGCGCCATCGTCGTGCGCGACGTTGCCAAACTCCTTCTGGAAGGCGGTGTCGTGGTCATTCCGACCGATTCTGTCTATGGCATAAGCTGTGCTGCGATTCCGGGAAATCCTGGCCTGGAGCGCATCTTTGACATCAAGGGGCGCAACCGCGCACAGACCCTGCCTTGGCTTGTGGCCGACGCACGTGATCTCAACCTCTACGGCCGCAATGTCCCCGCATGGGCACAGGCCCTAGCCAAGAGATACTGGCCAGGGGCGCTCACGCTGGTCGTAGAGGCAAGCGCCCTTGTGCCAGATGAGTATTCGCTGCGTCGAGTCGTTGCGAGAGGCGACGCCGGTGACGCTCCTGCCCTTGCCACCATTGCCCTGCGCTGCCCTGACTCGAGGCTCGTGCGTGACATAGCGCGTGAGCTGGGCGTGCCTCTCGCCACGACAAGCGCAAACACGCACGGGGCCGCCTCTGCCACGAGCGCTTCTGATGTCGAGGGACGTCTGGTCAAGATGTCCGACCTCACGCTTGACGCGGGCCTTGCCCCCATCGCCGTCGCCTCGACCATCGTGGACTGCACGGGCACGGAGCCACACATTCTTCGTGAGGGCGCCATCGCGACTGCGGCCATCCTGCGGACCGCAGGGTTCTAGGCGCAAACACATACATTTAGGGACACGCGGACTACCTCAATATCGTCGCGGGAATATCGTCGCGGGATCTCGCCTACGGCCGTTGTGGGCCCTCAGGGGGCACCTGACAGTGCAATGTGCACTGCCACATGGCATCGAGCGTACCAAAGCGGTACGCTCAGGCCCGAGTGGCAGTGCGACCGGTACGCTCAGGCCCGAGTGGCAGTGCCACCCACACTGCCACTCGACGTTGAACGTGTGGGGACGGTACGTTCAGGCCCGAGTGGCAGTGCGATCGGTACGCTCAGGCCCGAGTGGCAGTGCGGGTTGGGGTGACCTTTGGATCTGTGAGCGTTATGCCGACGTCGGAGCGCCTCGACAGGGGTGTGCCCCAAACCCTGCCCGGGACGGCCCCCTTGTAAGTGGCAGAGTGTCTCCATGCGGGAAGGACGGTTTCTTGGCCGGTCCGGCTGATCGGTGTAGCGTTGTTAGCGCCGGGCGACTACGGTGCCTCTCTGGGTGTGGACATGGAGCAGCACCCGTCGGCTGCTAGAATGGAGATGGCGGTCGAGGTCAGTGATTGGGGGGGTGCCGTGGCTGCGGCGATTGTCGACAGGACGGGGAGGCACAGGCTTCCCATAGGGAGCGAGGACTTCGAGAAGGTCGTCTCCAGATGCGTCTATGTGGACAAGACGCTCCTGATCAGGGATCTTCTCGACAGCTCCCTTGACGTAACCCTCCTTTGCCGACCGCGTCGCTTTGGCAAGTCTCTTGCCATGCGCATGCTCCAGTGCTTCTTTGAGTCCCCCGTGGAAGGATATGTGCCTGACCGCTCGCGCTTCTTTGACGGGCTTGCCATCGCTCGTGCGAAGGAGAGCTACCTCTCTGAGCGTGCCCGTCACCCCGTGGTGTTCCTGAGCCTTGGGGGCGTGGGTGGCTCTACGCGGGAGAGCTGCTGGTCAACGTTCGCAAGACAGGTCTCAGCCGAGTACGTGCGTCATCGCTACGTACTCGAAGGTGCGGCGTTGGCTGAGGTTGAACGCGAGTCCTTCGAGAGGGTCATGGGGCAAAGGGCCAGCGAGGCAGAGCTGCTTGCCTCGCTGGCCAGCCTCTCCGACTGCCTGGCTCGCCATCATGGCACGGATGTGGTCATACTCATCGACGAGTATGACCACATGGTGACGGAGGGCCATCTCAATGGATATCGTGACTTTGCCATTGACGTGATGCGTCGCTGGCTCACAGGCGCGCTCAAGGCAACGACCTCGCTTTTCCTAGCCTGCCTCACGGGCGTTCAGCGCGTGAGTTGCGAGTCGATATTCTCTGGGCTCAACAACGTCGTCGTGGACACCGCCATGGACCTTGGGTTCATCGAGGGGTTCGGCTTCACGCGCGCAGAGGCCGAGGCGCTTGCCCGCTACCAGGGTCTTGCCGAGGATAAGTTGCCGGAGATGCACGACTGGTATGATGGCTATAACTTCGGTGGCGTCGAGGCGTACAACCCCTGGTCTGTGCTCAACTATCTCAGGCAAGGCGGCGTCGCTCAACCATACTGGGGCAATACGAGCGACAATGCCATCGTGCATCAGCTCTTCCAGAAGGCGACGGGGGAGTCGATCGCAGAGCTCCAAGACCTGGCCGCAGGGGGCGTGGTGGTACGGCCGCTCGATCTCGCGACAGTCTTTTCGGAGCTTGACCAGCACAAAGGTCTGCGCTCTGATGCCGCCCTCTGGGGTCAGCTCTACCTGGCGGGCTACGTTACGACCGATGACGTCGCCATGCCTCACGATGACATGGTGCCCAGGCGACTGCGCAGGCCGAATCGTGAGGTGGGTTGGCTCTATCGTCGTGAGTTCGCAGAGCGCACCATCGTTGCCGTGGGAAACTACGACCTCTTGCTATCGCTCAAAGGCGCACTCGTCTCGGGTGATGCGACGGGCCTTGCGTGTGCGCTCGAACACATCCTTGTTGACTCGCCAAGCTACCTCGACCTTGTGAGCGAGAACAGCTACCATATACTGCTTCTTGGCTTGGTCTACGACATTGCGGGCTACCGATTTCCGCAGTCCAACCGTGAGTCCGGTGACGGTAGGCCTGACATCGCGCTTGAGCCAGAGCTCGAGAACCAGGGACTTCTGCCTGCTATCGTAGTCGAGGTTAAGGATGCGCACGATGGGCCTGCAGGGCTCGGCGCGCTCTCACAAGCCGCTCTCAGGCAGGCCGAAGAGAGGTGCTACGGGATCGATCTTGCGGGTGCGGGTCGGCTCTGCTGGGGCATCGCGTTTTCTGGCAAGCGGGCAAGCTGTGCCTCTCGCAGGCTTGAGTGACGTGCCTGGCTGACATGCCCCAGCCATATTCCTCCTTTGTCCATGGTTTTCGTGCGAACGGTCCAGGGACGCCGCCGCGCCGGGCGGGACAGGTGATTGACATGAAGTTAGCTAACGTGTACGGTACGACCGACCATTGACGTGCGAGACGGAGGCAACTGTGGACGAGGCGTTGGGTTGGGAGACCACGTTAACCCCCGAAGAGGAAGCGAGGCTGCGCGAGAAGGACCTCAAGCGCGTCAGCTTCTGTTTGAACACGTGCCCAGGGTGCAAGATCGCTCGTAAGAAGCAACGGGGCTTCTGGTACCAGGCCGTTCGCGCGAGCGACGACAAGCTCTGTCCATGGTGTGCCTCCTATGCTCGTGTGCTGGGTAAACGTGCCTATGAGCCCATCACTGAGGAGGATATCGCGGCGGTCCCAGAGCTCAAGAGGGCCAGATGACCCGCCTGGAAGACCACTATCGCCTTCATCCCTTCACATTCTTCATAACGCACATGGTGGGCATGGTAGCCTTTCTGGTGGTCGTTATCTCTGGTGTGGTCATGGCGGTGCACCCCGATGTCGGAGAGGCTGCCCGCAGGGCGCACGGCGTCTCGAGCGCCCTGCTGCTCCTCTGCTTTGTCGCAGAAGTCGTGGAGGTTGTCGTGGTGAAGCTTGCCAGCGCTGGGAAGATCAACCCCCCGCTTGGCTTCAGGTTCAGAGCCCTTGTCGCCGCAAAGGCCCGCAAGGACGCCGCCGTCTATGCTGCGCACAGCATTATCTCATGGGTGGCGTTGCCGATCACGCTCGTTATCACGCTGGTCTCGGGGTCTCGCTCTGCAGAGGCCCTGCACGCCGTACATCCAGCTCTTGGCGCGGTGCTCGTCCTTCTCATCGTGGCACATGCCGTCCTCACGGTCCCCGCACGTCGTATCCGTCTGGAGGTGGACGAGCGGGCGAGGAGACGATAGCGTCACATGGTGCTCGGTCGATGTCGCCCGTCGGATGACATACAAGATTCGAAGGCATGTCACCACCCGTTACGCTGACCATGGGTCGGTGCAGAGCAACTTGGCACAGAGTCCCCTTGACATATTATACTAGTAGTATACTCTACTAGTATAATATTCTACTTAGGGAAGGGGACCTATGCTCAAGTACGGCGTGCTCGGGTTGCTGAGCTACGGGGACATGACCGGATACGAGATCATGGCCATATTCAGGGACTCCCTCGCGTTCTTCTGGAACGCGAGCACCAGTCAGATCTACCGCGAGCTCCAGCATCTCGAGGATGGGGGGCTTGCGACCAGTTGCGTGCAGGAGCAGGACGGGCGGCCCAATCGCCGCGTCTACTCCATCACCGAGGCCGGACGAGACGAGCTGTCCTGTTGGCTCGACTGCGGCGAAGACGGTGCCCTCTCAGACATGCGTATGCGTTTTCCGCTCCTTTTGAGGCTCTTCTTCATGGGTGAGGCTGACGAGAAGGCGCAGCTTGGCTACGTGCGGGGGCTGGTTGCAGCCTCTGAGCGCTTCGCCTCGGCGATGTCAGAGGTGCCCGACATCGTAGGCGGCTACGGTGCGCGCACGGGCAACGCCGACAAGTCGCCCTTCTGGGAGATGACGGCTGACTTCGGCCTGCGTTACGCTCGCATGCTTGGCGAGTGGAGCCAAGCCTGCAGGGAACGACTCGACACGATGCAAGGAGACCAGCGATGAATGTCCTGCTCATCAACGGTAGCCCAAAGGGTGACGCCAGCAACTCCATGAGGCTTGCATCTGCGTTCCTAGATGGCATGAGAGACGCTATGCCCGACATCGAGCTGCGTACCATGGCCGTGAGCACGGCGGACATTTCTCCCTGCAAGGGTTGCTTTGCCTGCTGGAGCAAGACGCCCGGCGAGTGCTGCATGCACGATGACATGACAGGCGTGCTTAAGAGCGAGAGATGGGCCGACGTGACCATATGGAGCTTTCCCCTGTACTACTTTGGCGTGCCCGGTCCCCTGAAGACCCTCATAGACAGGCAGCTGCCTACCATGCTCCCGTTCATGGTCGAGCGAAGCGACGGCGTGGGAAACGGGGCGCACCCCTCGCGCTTCGACCGGTCGAACAAGCGTAACGTGCTGATCTCCACCTGCGGGTTCTACACCTCAAAGGGCAACTATGACGTCGTGACGGGCATGTTTGATCACATCTGCGGGCGCAGCAACTACGAGACCGTGTTCTGCGGGCAGGGCGAGCTGTTTCGTGTGAGGGAACTTCGCGGCAAGACCGACCCATACCTGGCAACTGTGCGCCAGGCGGGAAGAGAGTTCGCAGCTGCTGGCGCGATCGGCGCAGAGACAAGAGGCCGCCTGAGCGAGCCCATCCTTCCAAAGGAGACCTACGAGACGATGGCGGATGCGAGCTGGGGCATCGAAAAGGACGTCGCCGCAGGCAAGGCTGAGCAGGGTGGGCAGGGTGACAAGGCCAGAGCCAGCGCTCCTCAGGCCCTCACCTTTACCCGCCAGATGGCCCTGCTATACAACCCGAAGTCATATTCAGGCACGCTACGCGTCGTCGAGATGGACTACACCGATATAGGCGAGGTGTACCAGATCAGCCTGACCGAGCAGGAGGCAACGGTCGTTGAGGGGCGCGCTGCCACCGCGACCACGGTGATCAAGACGCCGTTCGAGCTCTGGCAGAGGATAGCACGTGGCGAGATTGAGGGCTCGCAGGCGCTCGGGCAGGGCCTCTACACGGTGGAGGGGGACTTCTCTCTCATGCTTCACTGGGACAGCGTCTTTGGCACAGGGGATGGGTCCTCCGACTCCGCCACGGTGCGGGAATCCTCGCGTGCTGCCGCAAGACCTCCCCTAATGCTGGCCTCGCTGCTGCCACTGACGGTGTTCTGGTCCTGCGTTCCCATTGATGCGGCGTTGGGCAGCATGGTGGTGCTTGGCGTCTGCGCGCTCGAGCCCCTGCTGCTCCATCGGCATGAGCTGACCGTCTACGACGATATCTCCATGGCCATGGCATCCCTGCTCGCGCTGGCGATGCTTGCCGGCGTGGGAAACTTGTGGGCGCAGCCCGCATCATACCTGCTATTTGGGGCCATGTGGGCGGCATCGTGCGCGACGGGCGTCCCGTTTACCGCCCACTACGTCAAGGCTCTCTACGGTGGGGACAAGGCTCTTGGCAACCCTCTCTTCATGTCCTGCAACCGCATACTCACCCTTGCTTGGGCGGCAGTGTTCGCGCTGAACGCCGTCGTGGCGCAGGTTTTGTCCTTGACTCCCGCGCACGCCTACTCGGGTTTGGTGGTGAGCGGGCTGTCTTTGCTCATGGGGCTCTTCACCAAGTGGTTTCAGGGCTTCTATCCCGCGTGGGTGGCGGCGGGGCGCCCGTCTCCCCTCAAGGGGTAGGCGGGCCGCTCTGCACGTCGCTTCTGCGCGTCGCATGACCAGAGGGCATCCCTTGACATTCATATGATACTTAGTAACCTATTCATAGGTACTCGATATCACATGAAGTCGCAAAGGGGATGTCGTCCATGTCCGTCAGCCATGAAAACAGTCATCTTGCGCCCACCGCAGTGGGGCAGAGGCAGGTCTGGAGAGCCTTGGGGGGCCTGTGTCTTGGGACGCTCGTGTGCTTTGCCAACACGACGGCCTTCAACGTCGCGCTTCCGGCTATCTCGATCTCGCTTGGGGCCAACGAGATGGCGCAGCAGTGGATGGTGTCGGCGTACAACCTGGTCTTTGCGGCGTCGATGCTGCTCTCGGGAACGCTGGGTGACAGGTGGGGGGTCAAGCGGACACTCATCTTGGGAACTGGCATCTTTACCCTTGCCTCGGTCGCAGGTAGCCTCGCCCCTAACTGCGAGGTTACTATCGCCGTGCGTGGGCTCATGGGGCTCGGTGCCGGCCTGTACGTCCCTATGGCGCTTGCCCTCATCAGGCGCATGTTCGACGCTGACGCCCAGTTGCGTGCCTTGACGATGCGCTCCGTCGCCATAACGCTTGGCGTGCCGTTTGGCCTGGTTCTTGGTGGCTTGCTCGTCCACCTTGCTGACTGGCGCTCCATCTTTGCGTTCGATATCGCCGCCTTTGCCGTCGTCACGCTGCTCAGTGCCCTCCTCATTCCTCGGGATGAGAGTTCGCCTTGCGAGGCACCCGACACAGGGCGCCTGCCTTTGCTCTCGGCGCTGCTTGCGCTCTCTGGCCTCTCCCTCCTCTCGGCGGGCCTGATCAACGCCCAGGCTTCCCTGGCGGCTCCAGACTCCTGGGGCCTGGCTCTGGCCGGCATGGCGGCCTTGGCACTCTTTGCCCATCATGACCTGCGCTCGACAAATCATCTTGCCGAGCTTGCGCTCTTGCGCATTCCCTCGTTCGCGTCCGCCTCGCTGTCTTTGCTCGCACTCAACCTTGCGGTGTCGGGCATCATGTTCGTGCTACCACCCTATGTCGAGACGGCGCTTGGAAACGACGCGCTGACAGGGGCGCTCATGCTCATGCCCATGGTCGCCGCCGCCATGGCTGGCGCCGCGCTCGTGCAGCCTGCGGCGCGTAGGTTGGGCAAGCGGGGTGCCTGCATAGGGAGCCTCGCCATCATCGCCTGCGGCCTTATCATCATGGGCGTCTCGACGCTTGCCGTGGGGTATCCCCTCATGGCGGTGGGACAGTGCGTCTGCGGTATCGGTATGGGGGTGGGATTTTCCACGATGCAGGGCTGGGGCATGGAGCAGGTGCCGAGTGAGCGTAGTGGGGGCGGCTCCGCGCTCATCTCGACCTTTCAGCAGACCGGCTGCCTTCTGGGGATCGGCTGCCTTGGATCACTCGTGGGCACGGCCTATGCGTCGGCATGTGCGGGGAGCGCCGCTGAGGGGCCTGCGACCATCTCCATGGCCTTCGAGCTGGCGTCTACGCGGGACGTGGCTCAGGGGCAGGCGATGCGCGTCGCGGCGGGTGAGGCGTATGCCCATGCTATCCTAGTGACGTTTGGCGTGACGGCCGTCGTGATCATCCTCATGGCGGTTGTGATCGCGTGGTGGTCAGGTTCAAGACGGCTGGGACAGGAGGATCATGCGGGAGGATGAGCGGGACGACAGGCGCGGTGTCTCGAAGAGGGCAGTGCGGGCCAGGGAGGCCTGGCAGGGCAAGCGGCTTCGCTCGACGCGCACCCGGCTGCGCGCCTGCGGCATACGGCTCATCGCCACGCACGGCTACGAGAAGACGACGGCGCAGGACATCGCAGCTGCTGCCGGGGTCTCCACCATGACGTTCTTTCGTCACTTCCCGTCCAAGGAGGACGTCGTCTTGGGCATGCCGCCCGACAGCGATGGCGTCGCGGCCGCCGAGCAGGCGCTCGGCGCGATAGCCGCAGGTACGTCCCCGCTTGAAGCCGCGCGCGCTGTGTTGAGGGCCGCTGCGAAGGCGCTTGGACAAGAGGGCCTCTCGGACGTTGCCCTGAGGCTTGTTATCGTGCGCGAGAACCCACCGCTTCTGAGGGCCCTGTATGCGCGCGTCCCCCTCTGGGTCCAGATGGTGGGTCTGCTGCTTCCCGACTCGCTACGTGGTGCAGATGGCTTCTCGACGCGGCTGACAGCAGCTACGATTGTGCTGTACTGGCTTGAGGTCATGCAGGAGTGGTCCCGCCGTGGGGGAACCGAGGCGGACGCGGCATTGCTGTCTGCGGTTGCCGATGAGGCGATGGGGTCAATGGCGAACATCTCGACCGCACTAGCGCCCGCTGGAGGGGTAATGTAGGGGGGATCGTTCGGGTCTCTGTGACGGTTGCGTGCAGCGTACCGGGACCCGCACGCAGCGCATGCAGACTGCGCTTTTTGGCGAGGCGTACACACCAGAATGCGCTTTTCCGTAAAATGCGCTTTTCCTTACCTGGGCAAACGTGGCGCCGTCTCACGGAAAAGCACATTCTGTTACCTGCGCCTCACGGAAAAGTGCATTCTGCAACCTGCGCCTCACGGAAAAGCGCACTCTGCGATTCCCAGATCGCGCAAACTGCACCTTTCCGTCACGCTGCGGCGCCCGGGAAGTGTGGGGCAACCCCCCCCGCCAGGCTGCGGGGCACTATGGAGAATGCCTCAACTGGGCAAATGCGCTCGCGCAACCCCCCGCCAGCCTGCGGGGCGGGTTGCGCCAGGGTCCGCAGATCTCGGTTCGGAGTCTGATCTCACGGAAAGACGCACTCTGCCCAACCGGTGGGCTTCAGAATGCGCTTTTCCGTCACGACGCGACCGCAGAATGCGCCTTTCCGTGAGGGTGCCGGCGCAGAATGCGCTTTTTCGTAAAATGCGCTTTTCCTTATCTGGGCAAACGTCGAAGTCGCTTACGGAAAAGCGCACTCTGCAACCACGATGTCACCAAAAAGCGCATTCTGTACCCATCACCTCACGAAAAGGCTCAGTCTGGCTCTTGCCTCACCTCGACGTGCCACAGCATTTGACGCACTACGACATTAAAGCCTCTTCGTTGCATCCATGAAAGCCGATGACAAGGTTTGGGAGCCTTGAGTACATGTCCATGCTAGCGATATGGATTTGCGAGCTTTCCGTCCTTGTCCAAGATTCCTGCGGAGCGAAGACGGTTCTGGGCTACTTTCACTGCATCTGGTTTCGTCTTGGGATCATTGGCCAGTTTTTAAAGGAGGTGTTATACTTCCTTTGCTCTTCCCTTATGACCTCTATAATCATCATGACTCCTTTTATGAGAGCTGTGGGTGCGGGGGGCTCGCCACGTGGCAGTATGGCGAGAATACTGTCTGTGTAATGAATGTGGTGGCACAAAGTTTCTCCTCCATCCCTGCCTCGATGACTCACATAGAGGCGCGGCCTGGATGGATCGATCTCCACTCCTGAGGTCTCGGTTCAGGTGGGTGTTAGGGTCCAGTTTGCTCTATGCTTCTCTTATCCAGAACTATTTTGTAGGCGGGGGATCACGGCAAGGGAGGGTCACATGGCGCATGTGCTCGTCAAGTACTTCGCAGAGCGACGTGAGTCGTTCTCGGATGCACAGCTGACCGAGGTGGACAGCCTGGTCCTCTCGACACTTGCGTACCTGTACTTCGAGAGCGGCGTGCTCGGGCACACCGACCCTGCGCAGCGCGTGCCGCTGCCCGCTACGCTGCGCGGGGTGCAGCGCAGGGAGCTGTTTGGCGCGAACTGGCCCCTCTATTCACTCATGGGCGCCGACACTCTTCTTACGGCCCTGCTCGAGTCTCCGCGCTTCATGGAACTGGAGGTGGGCGGCTACGTTAGCGAGCTGTCCAGCCGTCCTGCGAAGCAGTTCTCTGCCATTACGTTCTTCCTGCCCGAGGGGTCGGCCTACGTCGCCTATCGAGGCACCGACAACTCGCTCGCAGGCGGTAAGGAGGATCTCAACCTCATGTTCGAGGAGGGAGTCCCCAGCCAGGTACGCGCGCGGGCGTACCTGGAGGACGTCGCGCGAAAGGGCGACTCGCGCCTCTATGTGGGCGGCCACAGCAAAGGAGGCCACCTTGCTGAGTACGCGGCGCTTACCTGCGACGACCAGACCTACGGCAGGATAGGGCGCGTCTTCAACCACGACGGCCCCGGCTTCGCGTTCGCCCCGAGTGCTCGCATCGAGTCGGACGAGTATGCGACAAAGTTGAGCAAGACGGTTCCGGGGAGTAGCGTCGTCGGCATGCTGATGGAGGACCGCAGCCTCGTTCGCGTGGTGCGCTCGTCGGGCTTCCTCTTCGACCAGCATGCACCCATGCACTGGGTGGTCAAGGACGGGAGCTTCGTCGAGCTCGACGCCATCAGCCCCGAGGCATCCGTCGTCGTCGCCACGCTGAACGGCTGGGCGGCGTCCTCTGGGGTGGACAGGCGCAGGCTGTTCGTGAACACGGTATTCGACGTGCTTGGCGCCGCTGGTGCCGAGACGTGGAACGAGCTTGGGAGAAACTGTCCGGCAAGCGTTGGGGCCATCGTCTCGGCACTGAGGCGGCTTCCATCCGACATGCGGGACGTGGTCTTTGGCACGCTGCGCGACATCGCGTCCCTCGTCGGCGCGGAGACCGTCAGGCACGTTCGCAGGGCGCTCCCGGTACCTCACGCACACTGAAGATGGGCGCCCCCTGCCAAGACTGACTTGACAGGCAGGTGGACATACCCCCCACATGCTGAAGGCGGGCGCCTGTGGGTGCCTGCCGACATCCCCAATGCCGGTGCAACTCGGTCGCCAAAACATGCGACTGGGTTGCACCGTCGCCCTTGGGCACTCCCCTTTGGATACAGTGACATTGTCAAGGTCTTGACAGGACGACTAGGCGACGGAGAGAGAAGGGTGTGGTCCGTGGAGGTGAGGCTGATAGAGGAGAAAGGCCGCTGCGGTATAGAGGTCACAATCCGCAGCGCGCCGGCAGACGAGGGCGCGCGCAGGCTCGTCGAGCGCCTGAGGGCGCTGAGGGGCCGCCTCGTGGGCTATCCCGAAGGCGGGTCGATCACGCGCCGTGTGGTTCCCCTCGACGAGGTGCTCCTCATCGAGACGAGCGAGCGCAAGGCGTGGATCATCCTGGTGTCTGGCGAGCGGCTCGAGAGCCCGATGAGGCTCTTCGAGCTGGAGGCTGCCCTCGAGGGCACCGAGTTCGTTCGCGCGTCGCGCCAGGCGCTCGTGAACTTCGATCACGTGAGGGGCATACGCCCCGAGCCCAACGGCAAGCTCGACCTTGAGGTGGGTGGCCGACACGTGCCCGTCTCGCGCGGCTATGCGACAGGTATCAAGAAGAAGATAGGTGTGACTCCTGACAGCTGATCAGCCTGATCGTGTGGGCTAAGGGTCAGGGATCGTGAAAGAGAGGCGATTGAGATGACAAAGACGGATGACGGAATTCTGGACAGCTCCGTGTTCTCGGTTGGTGATAGTCGAACATTTGTGGGTGCATGCAAGATGGGGGTGGTCTCGGGCTGCTTGGTGGCAACGATCGTGCTCCTGTGCATGATCGTCGCGAGCGCCTTGCTCAGTGGCATGACCGCATGGATGGTCTGGTGCCTGTCCTGTATCGGGGCAGGCATCGCAGGGGGTATCTTTCAGCAGCTGTGGTTCAATTACCTGCCAACACGGCGTTTTGCCTACAGTACGCGCCTTTTTCTCTTTGGGGTCACGTACTTTGTGGTGCTGGTTGCCTGCGCGTACCTTGGCAACTGGCTTCCTCGGGAGAACCCCTACGCTTGGGCGAGCTTTGCAATCATCTACCTTGGGATCTTTGGCGTGCTTACGGCAGCCTTTGGGCATGCGCTCAAGAAGCGTGGCATCGAGTATAAGGCTAAGCTTGATGACTACCGGCGCTCTCGCGGGCTCGAGTAGCAATGAGGAGTTGGCGTAGGCCCGATGCTTGTACCCGATCATAGGCAGGTGGGTGGTCGGGTCTCTGGATGCGCCGTGCGGGCAGGCAAAGCAGCTCGCCCGCACGGCGGGCATAATACAACATGATGTACCGTACTTTTTGACAAGACTATTTGAGTTGTGGATGTGACCTACGCCTCGGTGCCTCTCGTGGCCGAGGCGTTGTCCTGTGTGCGTACGCGAGCCCGGTGGTTGGATCCTCGGGATGGCTGCGGCTGCTCGTCCAGCTCTATGCAGGTCCATATCAGGCTTTAGCCCTCTCAATCTTCCTGCGTACCACGCTCGTCCGAACTCCTATAATCCCACCGTAGGTATTAGGAGAACTCACTGACAGGAGGTTGCCATGGGCTTCATGGAACTCGCCAAGGAGCGCTACACGGTCAGAAAGTACGCGGACAAGCCACTCGAGAAGGAGCAGCTCGACAAGTTGCTGGAGTGCCTGCTCATTGCACCGACGGCAAAGAACCTTCAGCCGGTGCGCGTGTACGTGATCGAGGGCGAGAAGAACCTCGCCAAGCTCGACGAGCTTACCAAGTGCCGCTACGGCGCCCCGTGCGTGCTGGCGTTTACCTACAACAAGGACGAGGACTGAAAGAACTCGATCGAGAGCGGCTTCCATTCTGGAGAGCAGGACGTGAGTATCGTTGCCACGCACATCATGCTGCGAGCGCAGGAGCTGGGCCTCGGCACCACGTGGATCAATTGGTACGCCCCCGTCGCGTTCGAGAGGGCCTTTGACATTCCCGTAAACGAGAGCAGCGTGCTCCTGATGTGTGTGGGCTATGCGGCTGATGACGCGCACCCCGCGCGGATGCACAGCGAGACCCGTCCCTTGGATGAGATGGTGCGCTACCTCTAAGCCTGGAGCAGCCCACGTGGCCGTGCTGCGGCAGGCATGCCCTGCGCGGCGCGTGCCCGTGGGCATAGGGCCTTATGGCCGTGCCCCCTGCCCTTTGCCCTGAGCAGAGTCTCCATACTTATGATAAACCGAAGAAGAGATCATCTGCCCTGTCGCTGTGGGAGAGTTCTTACGTGGGATTCCAGGAGAGCTCGATGTCTCGCGTGGCGACCAGTGGGAGAGGCCCTTCGGGAAAGGTCACAATGACATGAGGGAAACGACAGGCCAGACGCGAACAGCCATCTGCTACTGCTCGCTGCATCATGGGAATACGAAGAAGTTGCTTGACGCGATAGCCAGTCGGCATGAGGTCACGCTGATCGATGTTAAGAAGGGTCAGCGCAGCGACCTTGCGGGATATGATCGCATTGGACTCGCGTCTGGGATCTACTACGGCAAGTTCGCGAAGCAGTTACTCGAATTTGCGAAGGCCTGCCTGCCTGAAAGCAAGGCAGTGTTCTTCATTGCGACGTGCGGGGCCTGCAGGCAGAGCAACTTCAACTCAATCAAAAACGTCGCAGACCAGAGGCATTGTAAGGTGCTTGGGCAGTACCTGTGCCTTGGGTTCGACAGCTTTGGTCCGCTCAGGCTGATCGGTGGCATCCACAGGAAGAATCCCACGCAGGAGGAGATCGATGGGGCTGTGAGGTTCTATGAGGGGCTGCCAGCATAGGGACCAGGCAGCCTTAGAACCCCTCATCAACAGGTATCGCCCAGCTCAAATGGATCAACCTCACGTGGCCGGGCGCAGTCGAGGAGGCGCTTGGCCTACGTTTTCTCGACATGGTCCCAAGAGGTGGCTCGATCGTGGTTGCCATGTGAACGGGACGCGGTCGTTCCGTTGGTGAGCTGGCAGGGCGGAGGGTGGCGAGTTGACGGGTAACGAGAGCCTCCCCGCAGGCATGGAGCTTCGGCGCGAGCCGGAGGGACTGGTTCTTGCGGCAGACGGCATGAGCCTGCGCGCTGACTTCTCTCGCCTGCTGCCGCGCTTGGAGCTAAGGCGCCTAGGCCGAGAGCTTCTGCTGCGGGCGGCCCGTATCAGAGGCTGCGACAGGGGGCTGCGAGCAGCCGACGCGACGGCGGGCCTGGGTGAGGACTCGCTGCTTCTGGCAGCGGCAGGCTTTGAGGTGACGCTCTTCGAGCGCAACTCGGTGATCGCGGTGCTCCTTGCCGATGCGCTTGAGCGCGCCTCGCGCGAGCCAGAGCTTGCCGAGATCGTCTCTCGCATGCGGCTGGTGGTCGGTGATGGCGTTGCAGGCCTGCAGGAGTTGGAGGGCCCTGTCGATGCCATCCTTCTGGACCCGATGTTTCCGGCCAAACGCGGCAGTGCCGCAGCCAAGAAGAAGCTCCAGCTCCTCCAGCGCCTCGAAGGCCCTGCGACAAAGGAGGCAACCCTGCTCGACGCGGCGCTGTCCGTACGCCCGCGCAAGGTCGTTATCAAACGCCCTCTCAGGGGTCCGTTTCTCGCGGGAAAGAAGCCGAGCTATACCCTGCGAGGCAAGCTCATTCGCTACGATGTGATAGTGCGGCCCTGCTAAGTGCAGCCAGCTGCGAGCGCCGCTCAAAGTGAGGGCGGGCCGGTGGGGCCAAGGGAGGGTGCCGACATGCGTGTTGCGATCATAACGGGGGCGTCGAGCGGCCTGGGGTGCGAGTACGCGCGGCTCGCCGACGCGCGGGGCGGATATGACCAGATCTGGGCCGTCGCCCGTCGCGCAGGACGCCTTAAGGCGCTTGCCCGTGAGCTTAGGACACCTGTGCGGCAGGTCGTGCTCGACCTTTTGGATCCGAGTGCGATGGATGAGCTTGGGGACATGCTCGCGGATGCGGCGGCTCAGGCGAAGTCAGCGGGCGATGCTCTTGAGGTCGCCCTTCTCGTCAACGCTGCCGGTCTCGGCAAGCTTGGTACCTACGCCGTCGTTACGCGCCGGGAGGTCGATGCGATGGTCGGCCTCAACTGTCGTGTGCTCGTGGACGTGACGCAGCTCGCCCTGCCCTACATGCGGCGCGGTGCGCGTCTCATGCAGATAGCATCAAGCGCCTCGTTCCAGCCACTTCCGGGCCTCAACGTCTATGCGGCGACCAAGGCGTTCGTGCGAAGTTACACTCGAGCGCTGCGCTTTGAGCTTCGTGGTCGGGGCATACGCGTGACGGCAGTCTGCCCCCTGTGGATCAAAACCGAGTTCATCGAGGTTGCCCAGGACACCAGCAATGGCGCCACGGTCAGGCACTTCTTTCCCCTGCTTGAGGCCAGGCGCGTCGCGCGCTGGTCCTGGCGCATGAACTCGCTCAACTATCCCATTGCTACCTGCTGCGTCACAGGCTGCGTGATGCGTGTTGCCGACAAGCTCCTCCCCGCCCCCCTCGTCATGTGGGTCTGGGAGGGCCTGCGACGCATCTAGCGAACGCCTGCCATCCTCGGTGGGGCGCCCGTATGCCTGTACCGTGTAGAGGGAAGGTGCGCGGGAGGCAGTGGTCTTTATCGATCGAAAATCTGAGACGGTCTATATCTGACCTAACGAGAAGTTGTTGTCATAGCATGTTATGATCTAACGGAAAGTTGTGCCTATGGCATACTTTGATCTAAGGGAAAGTTGTATAAGAGTAGGTAGATACCGCATATGTTCAGGAGAAAGTGCTATGAAAAGCTTCTTGAGTGGAAGGCAAGCTCGAAAGGGAGGACTGCCCTCCTGATCGAGGGAGCGCGCCGCGTTGGCAAGACGACCCTCGCGGAGTCCTTCGCCGATGCGGAATACGATGCCCATCTCGTTATAGACTTCTCCAGGGCCAGCCGCGAGGTAAAAAATGCCTTCGACGAGCACTCCAACGACATTAATACCCTGCTTAGGATGCTGCAGCTCTACTATGGCGTCGAGCTACCCCGGAGGCAATCGGTCATCATATTCGATGAGGTGCAGCATCTTCCCAAAGCCCGAGAGACGGTCAAGCATCTCGTCGCAGACGGACGGTTCGACTATATAGAGACGGGCTCCCTCATCTCCATCAAGAAGAACGTGTCCGATATCGTTATCCCGTCGGAAGAGGACCGCGTCTATCTCAGGCCGATGGATTTCGAGGAGTATCTCTGGGCAGTCAAGCGTGAGGCCCTTGCAGATGAGATCCGAAGCTGCAGGGAGAGGATGGCTCCGCTCCCGAATCCCATCCACAAGCTCGCAAACCGCATGCTCGATGAGTACCTCGTGGTGGGTGGCATGCCGCAGGCAGTGACAGCGTTTGTTGAGGATGGCACGTTCGTCCAATGCGAAAGGACCAAGCGACGCATCCTTTCGCTGTATCGGGAGGATATCCAGAAGTTTGGTGGCGAGGATGCTCGCAGAGCGCTTGCTGTCTTCGATGAGATTCCTGGTCAACTCTCAGCTGCCAGTAAGAAGTTCAAGTTCGGGTCTTTGGGGAAAGGTTCCCGTCGAGAGCATTATGAGGGCGCGCTTAGCTGGCTTGAGGATTCCCACATAGTCAATATCTGTCGTAGGTGCAATGATCCGAATGTTGGTTACAGGTTGGGTGTAGACGAAACAGCCATGAAGATCTACCTTGGGGACACCGGGTTGTTGGTAAGCCATGCGTTCTCGGACGGCGAAGAATCTCTTGAGGTCCAGAAGGCTCTTCAGTTTGGCAGGGTCTCCGTTAACAAAGGGATGATCGTTGAAAACTATGTCTCACAGCAGCTCAAGGCAGCTGGAAGAAACTTGTTCTACTACACATGGGAAGAGCCGCCCAAGGACAAGAACGCGCATAAGCTGCGTCCACGAGAGATTGACTTCCTGATAACCAAAGGGTATTCCAATGCGGCAGGGAAGCTTCGTATTTGCCCAATAGAGGCGAAATCGACGAGGAGCTACTCCACGGTGTCACTCGATGACTTCGGGAAGCGATGGGCGAAGCGTGTCGGCGAGGAAGTCGTGGTTCATCCCAAGCAGCTCAAGTCTGAGGGGCATCGTGTCTACCTTCCGCTGTACATGGCGTTCTGTGTCTGAGCGGAGTTACCGAAGTCTCCTGTGGCGATAAGGGGAGCTGTAGTATCGGGACCGTGACCTTCCATGTCCGGGGGAGGATGATGCTGGCTCCGAGCAGGGCCGCACGCAGGTTTGTCGCCCCTCGATGACCGGTGCGGCATGGACCAGACATGGATCACTCGCACACGCGGGGCACTGGGTATCCCTCGGATCTCCCTGTTCGGTCTCGCATCGGATCACCCGTACACGCAAGCATTATGGTCAAATCTATTGACAAATATATTTGACATCCGAAGAGATGTCATATATACTTGTCATCAATCAACGGAGACTACGGCTGTGACGTCACGCACCGAAGACCATAGACCAACACAGGGAGCATACATGGAAGGTACGAAAAACACGCGCCTCAAAGAGGCGAGAAAGGCCGCAGGGCTCTCGCAGTCACAGCTCGCGGCGCATGTGGGCGTGACCCGACAGACCATTTGCAGCATTGAGTCGGGTGACTACAACCCAACGCTGCGCCTGTGCACCAACATCTGTCGGATGCTCGGCAAGACACTCAATGACCTCTTCTGGGAAGATTAGGAGACCACCATGGGAACTCAGGGACACAACACACAGGGCAACGGGAGGGACGAGCGACTTACGGCGATCCTCGGACCCATTTACAAGGTCGGGTTTCACATCATGGCGCTTGGAATACTCTTTGACCTCTACACCAGATTCAATTATCTTGCACAGACCAACGCGGAGGGCGGTGTGTTCGCACAGAGTCCCTTTGAGGCGCTGGTGCTCATAGCGGCTTGCCTCACCGTGGGTATCATGATGAGAAGGCGCAATGTGTACAGCGATTCCCTCCGCTACACCGAGGCCAGTTCGTTTGGAGAGACGGGTGGGGTTATCTCGTCGGCTCTCACCGCAGCCCTCATTGCGGCTGCGGCAACCCTTGGGCGTCTCCACAATGAGATCATCCGCTTTGGCTGGGATGGGGTGACTTGGCTGGGGGACCTCGCCATGTTCGTTGTCGTCTTTTTGATGTTTGGCGCGCTCATCCTGGTCGCGCAGTACTCCGTTTGGCGAAGCTACCGCAAGCGGGAGGACCTGGCCATCGAGCAGGAGGACTAAGGGAGTGACCGACCTCGAAATCATCCGCGCTTTTTGCTGGACACGCAGTCTCATATGAGTTAGTCTTCACTCACTCC
>ERZ773035.275-NODE-275-length-43186-cov-47.353319_pt1 | contig 43186 bp, 33 predicted proteins | sample MGYA00511487_ERZ773035 | MGnify/ENA primary metagenome ERZ773035 (study PRJEB29015, sample SAMEA2737985) | human oral metagenome | biome: human oral; feature: human-associated habitat; material: dental | place: China | collected 2024 ... | reverse complement strand
CGGCGGCGGTGCGCGCGGCGGCGCGGGCCAGGGCGTCCAGCCCCCCGCCGTCCACGGGCAAGGGGAGGACGGGCACGGGGGAGTCGACGCGCCCGACGAGGGCCGCGGGGAGGGCGAGGGCCACGACGGCGGCCTGGTGGTCGGCCGCCCGCGAGACGGCGGTCGCCGCCTCCTGTGCCAGCAGTTCGGCGCCGACGCCCTCCGTGTCGGGGGCAAGGACCACGCCGGCGCCCACCGAGGCGGCCAGGGAGAAGTCCCAGCCCGGAGCGTCGAAGGAGCGGTTCGCGCAGGCGGAGGAGGACTCGATGAGGACCACATCGGCTGTTCGCTCCCTGACCGCGCCGACCGCGTCCGGCAGCGCGGAGGCGGCGCCGAGGGCCGCGCTGTCCGCGTCAGTTCCGGCGAAGACCGGCACACGGGCGACCGAGGAGCTGGCCCCGAACGCGGTGGCGAGTTGGTCCAGCACGAGGGCCGCCGCCTCGTGGGAACCGGATCCTACGACGATGTAGCGGGAAGTCACACAAATCTCCTTCAATGCGTGCGGGTGTACGTAATGCGCGAACATTCTACCGCGAATGCGCAACCCGCCATGCCGTGGTCCGCCCGGGCGCCCCCGCCCGGTCGCGCGCTACAGTGGGCGCGTGGACAAGAGGAACGACAGGGGCCGTGCGGTGCTCGGCGCCCTCACGGGGTGCGTGATCGTCGGCGGCATCGGCTCCGTCGTGGGCCTCACCGTCCTCGACCACCCGCACCGCGCGGTGTGGGTGCTGGTCGCCACGCTCGTCGTCGTCGCGGGCGCCCGCCTGGCCATCCCGGGCAGGCCGTGGTTCGCCTCCCGGTACCGCGGCGCGGACGCCGCCGTTCTGCTGGCGGTCGCCGGCGCCATCGCCTACCTCTCCAGCTACACCTCCACGATGGCCGTCCACTGACCGTCCGTTCCGCGCGTCCGGCCGCGCGGGGAGGCCTCCAACGGCACCCGCCACGCGTGCTCCCCGGAACCAGTGGTGAAAGCCGGCGCGCCGGGGAGCTGGATCCGCGCGGTGGTGTTCGGCGGGACGGTGGCTTCGACCACCAAGCAGCCCCCGTCGCGGAACCAGCGGGACGCCAAGCGGCCGTAGTGTGTGTCGATCCACGCGCTCGCGGACGAGATCTCACTGAGCACAGGGGGGCGGATGAGGCTCGTGCGGTACCCGGGCTCGAGGGCGGACAGCCCGGCGACCGTCCTGTGGAGCCAGTCAGCGACCGCGCCGAAGGCGTAGTGGTTGAAACTCGTCATGCCGTTGCGGTTGAGTCCTCCGTCCTCCTTGATCGCGTCCCAGCGCTCCCACACGGTGGTGGCCCCAGCTGTGATGGGGTAGAGCCACGAGGGGCACCGGGTTTGGAGGAGAAGCCTCTCGGCGACGCCGATGTGCCCGGTCCGCGTGAGCGCGCCGGTGACCAGGGGAGTGCCCAGGAACCCCGTGGCGATACGGTGCCCGTTGTCTTCGACGAGGCGGGCGAGGCGGGCGCCCATCGTGCGGGAGAGGCGGGCGTCGACCAGTGAGAAAGCGATGGCCAGGGAATAGGCGGTCTGGGTGTCCGAGGTCAGTGCGCCCCCTCGTGTGACGAAGGCCCGTGTGAAGTCGCGCGCGATCCGCTGCGCGAGCCGCAGGTAGGCGCGGGCGTGGGAGTGGTGGCCCAGTTCGCGCGCCGTCTTGTGGAGGATCTGAGCGCTGCGGGCGGCGTAGGCGGTCGCCACCAGAGCCGGGTCCGTCATCGCCCGCGCGGCGTCGTCGGGCGGGGCGCTCGGGTCCAGCCAGTCGCCGAACTGCGGACCGGCGCGCCAGATGCCGTCGTCATCGAGAGCGTCCTCCGCCGTGCGCATCCACGCGCACATGCTCCCGTACTGCCTCCGGAGGATCTCCTTGTCGCCGTACGCCCACCACAGCGCCCATGGGACCGCGCACGCCGCGTCGCCCCAGCCCGCGGTGGGCGGAGCCGGGTCGAGGACGTTGGGGACCACCAGGGGGACGTTCCCGCGGGCGGCCTTCTGCTCGCAGGCCAGGTTGGCCAGCCATTCGCCCAGGAACGCGTGGACGTCGAAGAGACGGCACGCGGTGGGGGAGAACACCTGGATGTCGCCGGTCCACCCGAGCCGCTCGTCCCGTTGGGGGCAGTCGGTGGGGATGGACAGGAAGTTCCCGCGCGTCCCCCACACGATGTTCCGGTGGAGGCGGTTGACCAGGGCGTTCGAGCACGCGAAGCCGCCCGTCGCGCGCAGATCGGAACCGATCACCTCGGCGATGAGGTCGTGGGGGGCGAGCCCCGTGGGCCACCCCTCCACGCGCACGTAGCGGAAACCGTGGAAGGTGAAGCGCGGCGCCCACTCCTCGGCGCCCCCTCCGCGCAGCGTGTAGGAGTCCGTCGCGCGCGCGGTGCGCAAGGGCCACAGTGCGACATCACCGTCTTCGAGGACCTCTGCGTGCTTGAGGACGACTACCTGGCCGCGGGCGCCTTCGACGCGGATCCTCACCCTGCCCACGATGTTCTGGCCGAAATCGACGATGGGGGTCCCGTCGGGCGCAGTGAGGATCCTCCGCGCGCGCACGGTCTGGGTGACCGCGACCGGCGGGGTCGAGCGCGGCACGGGGGCGGCGGTTCCAACGACGTCGACGCCGCGCCACGTCCCTCCGCGGCACACCGGGCTGCTCCAGTCGTCGATGCGCTGGCGGGCGTCGTGCGCCTCCCCCGCGTAGATCCCCGACGACGTGGTGGCAGCGCGCGCCCACCTCCACTGCTCGTCGGTGTCGATGCTCCGCGAGGTCCCGTCGCGGAAGCGGATGCGCAGGTGCGCTGCGGCGGCGGGCGGCCCGCAATAGCGGCGGCGCGCCCCGCCGGGCGGGCCGTAGAGCTCCGTGTACCAGCCGCCCGCCAGAGCGATCCCGATGGCGTTCTGGCCTTCGCGCAGCAGGAGGGTGACATCGGTGCACTCGTGGAAGAGGCGCCACCTGTAGCTGGTCCATCCAGGTTTGAGCAAGTGGTCGTCGACCTCCGCGCCGTTCACCCACGCCTGGTGGACGCCGTGGGCGGTCGTGTAGAGGAACGCCCGTTCGATGGGCCTGTCGAGCGCGAAGGCGCGGCGCAGCAGGATCGGGCGGTCGGCGTCCGCCCCGTCCTGCGGGCCGTGGAAGTCGCGGCTGACGAGCAATGGCGTCCACTCCCGCCGGTCGAGCATCGCCCCCGCCACGGACAGGGGCGGGGACCACCCGGTGCGCGCGCCGTTGGCCGAGGCGAGGCGGACCTGGACGCGGACGCTCCGCCGGGGCCGCACCTCCTCGAACGGCCAGTCGACCAGGGCGGAGGCCCCGCCGACGACCTGGAACGTCTCCCCGGTGGAGCACCTCAGGACCGCCCGCGCCTGTGCCCACCCGGGGCCGGCCCCCTCTACCCTCCACGTGAGCCGGGGACGGCGCAGGTGGGTCAGGCCGTCCGCCCCGCGCCCCTCGATGGTGAGGACGGGAATCGGCGTGCCAGCGCGCCCTACCGGGTCCCAGTCGTCCATCCTGATCCCTCCAGCTCGTCTCCGGTGCGGGCCCGCGCCCGGTTGGCGCACCCGGGGCGCGCCCCTTCAGTCGCCTCCAGCGCTCGAACGGCGCACGACCAACTGCGGGGCGATCCTCAGCGCCTGGTGCCGGTGCGCCTCCGGGGCGTCCGCCTCCTCGACCAGCAGGCGGACCGCCGAGTGGGCGAGCTCGTCGACGGGCTGCCTGACCGTCGAGAGCGGGATCAACCCGGAAGCGGCGTAATCGATGTCGTCGTACCCGACGACCGCCAGGTCGGATGGGACGCGGATCCGCCCGTCCGCGACGAGGCCCTGCAGGAGTCCGAGCGCTAGGAGGTCGTTCGCCGCGAAGACCCCGTCGGGGCGCCCCTGCGGGCTCATGTCCGCGAGGATCGCGGCCGCCCTGTGGCCCTCGTTCATCGTTTGATCCGCGGTGTCGATGTGGACGAGGCGCGCGCCGCTGACCTCGGCGCACGCCTGCAGCGCGCCCGTCCACCTGTCGTCGACCTGGCCGAGGGGGCCGCCGAGGAACGCGATGTGGCGGTGCCCCGCCTCGATGAGGTGGCGCGTCGCCAGGTACCCGCCCCTGCGCCCGTCCAGGGTGACGGTGCAGAAATCAGGCTGTTCCTCGGAACTGAAGACCACCATCGGCATTCCACGGGAGTGGAGTTCGCGCATTCTCGCCGTGATGCCGCCCAGGGGCGCGATGAGGACCCCCTTGGACTGCTGCTCCTCGAACAGGTCCAGGTAGCGCCGCTCCCACGACGCCTTCTGGCCGCTGGAGCCCAGGACCGTCGTGCACCCGAGCGCCTCGGCGGCGTCCTCGACGGCGTGTGCCAGGGACGCGAAGAACGGGTTGGCGATGTTGAGGACGACCATGCCGATCGTCATCGTCCCCCCGGTGCGCAGTTGGCGGGCGAGTTCGTTGCGCACGAACCCCATTTGCTCCATGATCGCCAGGACGCGCTCGCGGGTCGTGTCAGAAACCCGTTCGGGCCTGTTGAGCGTGTTCGACACGGTCGCGATCGACACGCCAGCCCGTTGGGCCACCTCGCGTAGGCCGACTCTGGTGGGCATTGGATCTCCTGGGTTGATCTCATCCTGGCGGCTGGCCCGCCACTGCGGGCGCATTCTCCCAGTGTACCCTGTATCAAACGTTTTACAAGTGAGTTGATGGGGTTCTGCGCGACGGGGCGGGGCGGTCGCTGGCCCCATGGCTGCCGGAGTCTTCTTATGATTTCTTAGGTGAGTAACGGCTTGGGTTCTGTGCTGAGGGGTGCGCGTGGTGGACATTGACGCCCACGGGATCCCTTGATACGATGTAAAAGGTTTCACAGATGAATCCCATCGGAACGGGCTGAGCGCGCCGGCTGACACCGCCGTCGGCGCTGGCGCGACGCGGCCCCGCCTGACGATTCCGGTATGAGAAAGGAAGACCCGTGAACCGTACACATCGCGTCTGCGCGGCGCTCGTCGTGGGGGTGCTGGCTCTTGCGGGCTGCGGAACCGCGCAATCGGGCTCCGGCGGGGCCGAGAGCGACCCCTCCGGCACCACCCTCAAGTGGTGGGCGTGGAACGCGGCCGAATCCGAAACGACCATCGCCGAGTTCGAGAAGCAGAACCCCGGGATCACGGTCGAGTTCACCGCCTACTCCAACGACGACTACCTCAACAACCTGCGCGCCGCCCTCACGTCCGACAAGGGCCCCGACGTCCTCCAGCTCGCACCGGGCGGCACTGTCAACGCCTACGGGGACCTCGTCCAGGACCTGGCGCCGCTGGCGGCCACGGCGTGGGGCGAGGACTGGCGCAGTGGCTTCAACGAGCTCGGGCTCACGCAGTTGCAGAAAGGGGACAAGCAGGCCGCCCTGCCCTCGTACATGAGCGCCGCGGGCTTCCTCTACTACAACTCCGGGATCCTGGGCGAGGCTGGGGCCGAGGTCCCCACGGACCTCGACCAGATGGCCTCGGTGTGCGAGAAGGTCCGGGCCGCGGGCTACGACTGCCTGGCGCACGGCGCCAAGGACGCGTGGGCCAACCTGGACGTGTACCTGGCACTGATGAACTCCATCGAGCCCGGCCTCGTCTACCGGGCGATCGACGGGACGGAGAAGTGGACCGACCCCCGTTTCGTCGAGGGCATGGACGCCTGGCGCTCCCTCTTCACCGGCGGGATCATCGCGCCCGGGGCCGTCGCCGTCAGCGAGTACCCCGACGCCTCCACGGCTTTCTTGGAGGGCAAGGCGGCCTTCATCGCGCTCGGCACGTGGAACACGCCCGCGACGATGACCAAGACGGGGCTCGAGACGGCGCAGAAGAGCGTTTCGACGACGATCGACTCGACGTTCCTGTCGGCGGCCTTCCCCGCAGCCAGGGCCGGCGGCACGCCGACCAGGGCGTTCGGCGGGCCCGACAACGGATGGGCGATCAGCTCCAAGAGCCGCCAGCAGGAGGCGGCTTGGAAGTTCGTGTCCTTCCTGGCGGGCAAGGAGGGCCAGACGATCCAGGCGTCGGTCGGTAACTTCCCGGCGCTCACCTCGGTGCCGGTGTCGACCGACGACGTGATCGTCCCCGAGCAGGCGGCGGACATCCAACGCCAGGAGGAGGAGCTCGCTGGGATGGTCGGGTACCGCCAGATCCCCTACCCGGACCTGGAGGCCGCCCTCGGCCAGGCGCTGGGGGAGGTCGCGGCCGGCACCTCGACCCCCCAGGACGCCCTCGCTCAGGTTGAAACGGTGTCCTCGGCGCTGTCCCGTTAGAACCAGTCCGGGTCCCGGCCCCGCCTGGGCCGGGACCCGGGAGAACGCAGATCGGAAACGGATCGGACCATGCCCACCACACGCGCGGAGCGCGCCCGGCGTCGCGGTGCGGGAGCGGGCGCCTACCTGTACGTCCTGCCCGCGCTCGCCCTCATCTCGGTCACCGCGCTCTACTCCATCGCGGCCAACGTCGTGTACTCCACTTGGGATTGGAACGGGATCTCGGATTCCCACGTGGGCGTCGGCCTCCGCAACTACGCGGACTTGGTCCACGACCGCGTCTTCTGGAAGGCCATCGCCAACACCCTGGTCTTCGGAGTCGCGACCGTGTCCCTCCAAATGGTCCTCGGCTTCTCGTTGGCCGTGCTCGTGCGGACGCGGACCAGGGGCAGGGGAGTGCTGCGCACGCTCCTGTTCGTCCCCGTCGTCATCTCCCCCGCGATCATCGCCACGTCGTTCCGCGTCCTGCTCACGCCGGATGGCGCGTTCAACCAGCTACTGCGCGGCCTCGGCATGACGGGTTTCGACCACGGCTGGCTCACCGATCCGAAGACCGCGCTCGCCACCATCATCGCCATCAACGTGTGGCAGTACACCGGGTACAGCTTCGTCATCTACGACGCGGCGATATCCCAGATCGAGCCGTCGATCATCGAGGCCGCGCGGTTGGACGGGCTCGGCGCCCTGGGCATGTCGACCCGCATCGTGGCGCCGCTGGTCAAAGGGTCCCACATGGTCCTCGTCGTCCTCGGCCTCATCAGCGCCCTGAAGACCTTCGACGTCGTCTTCCTGACGACGGGCGGAGGGCCCGGGGTGGAGACTGAGTTCCTCAGCACTTACATCTACCGGCAGGTGATCTCCCAATTCCACGCAGGGTACGGCGCGGCCCTATCGGTGGTCCTCGTCGCCGTCGCGATGGTGTTCGCAGTGCTCCAAGTCCGTCTGGTCCAAAGGCAAGCAGATGTTTGACAAGCAAGGCCCCGTGCCGCGGGCAGCCAGCCAAACCATGGTCCTGGTGGCCATCGTCGTGCTGGTGGCGCCCCTGTTCCTCATCGTGCGCATGTCGGTCGGCGGGGAGGGGCCGGCCAACTACCTGCGGGTGCTGTCGACGACCCCATTCCTGCGTTTCCTCATCAACAGCGCCGTCGTGGCGCTGACGACCGTCCTGCTCGTCCTGGTGCTGGCGGTGTGCGCCGCGTACTCGCTGGCCCGTCTGCGCCCGCGCGGTTCCGGTGTCCTGTCGGGGCTGATCATGGCCGGGCTCACGGTCCCCGCCATCGCCCTCGTGGTCCCCATCTACTCCCTGGTCGACAGGGCGGGCCTGTTCGACACATACTGGGCGGTCATTGTCCCCCTGACGGCGCTGTCCATCCCCTTCGGCGTCCTCGTGGGATCGAACTACATCCGCGCGATACCGCGCGAGGTCTTCGAGGCGGCGATGCTCGACGGCGCCTCGGACCTGCGGATCCTGGTCTCAGTCGTCGTGCCGATCTCCCGGCCGATCCTGTCCGTCATCGCGGTCTTCACGTTCCTCGCGGCGTGGAACGAGTACCTGCTGCCCCTGTTGTTCCTGCAGGACGTCGACCTCAAGGTCGTCACCCAGATCCCCACCTACTTCCAGAGCCAGAGGCTGGTCGACACGCCGAAGATCTTCGCGGCCAACGTCCTCATCAGCGTGCCCATCATCCTCTTCTACCTCTTCCTGCAGAACACCTTCAGGAAGGGCCTGTCGAGTGGAGCAGTGAAATGAGAGCGCGTCCCAAGATCCTGGCGTACTACTTCCCGGACTACCACGTCGACCCCCGCAACGAACGGTGGTTCGGCGAGGGGTGGACCGAATGGGAGCTCGTCAGGAGCGCCGTTCCGCGCTTCCACGGGCACCGCCAGCCCCGCGTCCCCGAGATGGGGTACCAGGACGAGTCCGATCCGGCCGTCGCCCAGAGCTCCATCGGGCTGGCGCACGCGAGCGGGATCGACGGGTTCATCTTCGACTACTACTGGTACGACGACGGCCCCTACTTGCAGGGGGCCCTCGACCAGGGGTTCCTGCGCGCGCCCAACCACCAGGGCGTGGAGTTCTCCGTGATGTGGGCCAACCACGACCTGCTCGACATCTTCCCCCGCGCCGACGCACGGGCCAAGCCCCCCACTCTCAAGGAAGGGGCCATCGGCAGGAGTGCTTTCGAGGCCATGGCCCGGCACGTGATCCGCGAGTACTTCGCCTCGCCGCACTACACGCGCATCGGGGGCAGGCCGCGCTTCTCGATCTACGAGGTCGGGAACCTCGTGCGCGGCATGGGCGGAATCGACCAGGCGCGCGACGCGCTCGCCTGGTTCGACGCCCTCGCCCGGGCGGAGGGGCACCCGGGCGTCCATTTCGACGCCGTCGTCTGGGGGTTCTCAGTCCTGCCCGCGGAGATCCCGCTGCGCGATCCCCAGCGCCTGATCGGACGACTGGGGTTCGCTTCGGCGAGCTCCTACGTGTGGCTCCACCACCTCGACTTCCGGAAGCGCCCGTTCCCCGACGCCGGGCGCTGGGAGGGGGTCGCCGACGAGGTCTTCGCGCAGTACGCCCACTACGCGAGCACCCTGGGGGTCCCGTTCCACCCGAATGTGACCGTGGGATGGGACGCCTCGCCCCGCATCGCCGCCGGGGCGCCCTTCGGCGCGGGGGCGCTGGCCTACCCGCCGGTGTGGACGAGCAGCCCGGAGGGGTTCGAGGCCGGCCTGCGCCGTGCGAAGCGCTTCGTCGAAGCCGGGGCGGGGGGCTACGCGGAGATCACCATCAACGCGTGGAACGAATGGACCGAGGGCTCCTACCTGCTGCCGGACACGGTGAACGGGACTCGGATGCTCGAAGCCGTCCGCCACGTTCTCGGACCCCGGGATACCCGGATCCGCTAGCCACGACCGATGAAAGCGAAGGTGGTCTCCTTGTCCTCATGTTTGCGGGCCGTGTGCGCGTGCGCGGTGTCGTTGCTGTCCGCTTCTTTCATGGTCCGACCATCGGCGATCACTGCGCCGCCGCAGGCGCAGGACGCGGGAACGGCACGAGAGGCCGCTAGCGAGGTGTGGCTGCCGTCGACGGGCGTCGATTCCCTCGGCCGTGCGATGCCCCGAACCGACGAGGCGGGGGCGCACCGCCCCAACCGTTTCGTTGGGATCAAGTACTCCCCCTGGCACGGGCAGAACGACTCCCGCGACTACCACAATGTTGTGAACCTGCAGGAGACGATCACCAGGGATCCCCGCTCGGTTGCGGACTCCGATAGTCCTCTGTTCCCCGACGCCGGACATTTCGCGTATTGGGACGAACCCCTGTTCGGTTACTACAGGAGCGAGGACATGTGGGTGGTGAGACGCCATCTGCTGATGCTCGCCGACGCGGGGGTCGATTTCATCCAGGTCGATGTCACGAACGACCGTCGTTTCAAACCGCAGTCCCTGCTCCTGATGAAGGCGATCGCCGAGTTGCAGACCGAGGGGCTGGAGCCCCCCAGGATCGCGTTCATGACGCACAACAACTCGACGGAGTACATGGACGATCTGTACGGGACGTTCTACGCCCCGGACTCCCCGTACAGGTATCCGACGACATGGTTCCGCTTCAAAGGGAAACCGTTGATACTCGGCCAGGATCCTTCCACGACGGTGCGGGACTTCTTCACCTTCCGTTACGCGCAATGGCCGAACGAGGCCCAGCGCGTGGGGGGTTGGGACTGGACGAGTTTCGACACCCCGGTGCGGGTCAATCGGGCCGACGACGGGACTGCCGAGCAAATGGCGGTGTCGGCGGCCGTTAACGCGTCCGATCCGCCGGTGTTCAGTTGGATCGACTACTACGGGGCCGCCGGGGGGCGCAGCAGGGGGTACCACGACGGCCATGAGGACGGCTCCTCCTCCGCGATTCTCCGTGGTGAGAATTTCCAGGAGGAGTGGGACCGTGCGACCGCCGTCGACCCCGAAGTCGTGCTCGTCGAGGGGTGGAACGAGTGGACGGCGGGCAACTGGCAGGATGTTGAGCGGCAGGGGAGGCTCACGTTCTACGACGCGTCCTCCGCTCGTTACAGCCGCGATATCGAACCGTCGGCGGGAGTCCTCGGCGATACCGCCTACATGCAGCTGTGCGCGAACATCCGCAGGTTCAAGGGCGCGCGCCGGCAAGCGGGCGCGAGTCCACAACAAGAGATAGACGTCTCCGGCTCCTTCGACCAATGGAACGACGTGGCGCCCCACTACCGCGCTCCAGTCAATGATCTGGCGCGCGACCATGCCGGCACCGGCGACCAGCACTACTACAACGACTCCGTCGGCAACGATTTCACAGGAGCGAAAGTCGCCCGGGGTGAGGACTATGTCACGTTTCTTGTTGAGACGAGGGACGAGGTGCGGCTATCCGGATCGGGACGGACGATGACCCTGCTGCTCAACACCGACTCGGACCTCGGCACTGGTTACATGGGGTTCGACTACGCGGTGAACCGTGCAGCGCCGTCGGGCGCGGGGATGACTATCGAACGGAGCACGGGAGGGTGGCAGTGGGAACCTGTCGGCGACAGCGCCCGGTTCTCGGTCAGCGGGAATCAGATGATGGTGGCGGTGCCCCGTGCCCTTCTCGGTATTGATTCCCACGCGCGTATCGACTTCAAATGGGTCGACGGGTGGCGGGCGGACGGGGAACCGCTCGACTACTACCAGTACGGCGACGCCATGCCGTCCGGCAGGTTCTCGTTCAGCTACTCGGATCTGGATGAGGGCCCAGCGGCGGCCGTAGAACCTCCCGATGGCGACGACGGGAGCCTGCCTCAACCGGGGGGTGCGGGCACGCGGGCAGGGGGAGTCCATGTCATCGAGAACACCGATAAGCTCACCGAGTACGCGGATTGGAGCTCCCCCGGGACCGCGTGGGCGACGGATGTGCGGTCACCGCACGCCACGGATGGGAGCTACGCGTCGTTGCCCTCGTCCTCGTCGCACACGGATCCCTACTACATCAATACGGTTTCCACCGTCTTCGAGGGAACCGGGATCCGATGGGTGGCGCGACTGGCCCCGGACGGAGTGGAACGGGCGGAGGTGTTCATCGACGGAATGCCGCAGGGAAGCGTGAGTCTGCGGAAGAACTCCGTCCAGGACGCCGCGAGCGTCTTCGAGAAACACGGTTTGAGCGAGGGCTTCCACGAGGTCCTCGTGAAATGCGAGAATGCCGCGGGGTCGGTCTGCTACCACGACGCCTTCCAGTTCACCGCGGGCGAGGACGGGGTCCCCGTGGGCGTCAAAGGCGAGAACGTCGTGCGTCGCGCGGCGGTGGGGGCGTCGTCGTTCGTTCCCCGTCGATGGTACGCAACAGGTCCGGCGATGGTGTCTGATAACAACGAGACCACGGAATGGGTGCCGACGGATGCCGTCGAACAGTGGCTCTCGTTCGATCTCGGCCGCGAGAAGGCCGTCGACCGCATCAGAATCGTTCCCGGAGCTGAAGGCCGTGGCGGCGTGCGCTACCTCCTCGAAGCGCGTTCCTCGGACGAGTGGGTGCGCGTGCACGAAGGAGTCCTCGGGGGCGGGGTGGCAGAAGCGTCCTTCGACCGCACGACGGCGCGTTCGCTCCGGCTTCGTTTCGAGGGGGACGAGTCCCCCGGACCGATCGCCGAGGTCGGCCTTTCTGACGGCGCGAATTCCCTCACCTCGGACTCCGGCGTTCTCGCGTCGAGCGCCAACGCCGGTTACGAGCCATCCAAGACCGTGGACGGCCACGACGGCACGTACTGGTGCGCCACGTCCTCGCAGATGCCCCAGTGGGTTCAGTACGACTTCGGACGCAGTGCCGCAGTCGGGCGCGTGGACATCGACTTCTACGCCCATGACTCGTGGAGGTACAAGGTCGACGTGTCGGAGGACGGTGTTTCGTGGACGACTGGCGCGGACAGGACGAATGATCCCCTCAACGAACGCCACGCCACCGACAGGCTCGGACTCGTCGGCCGGTACCTGCGGATCACGATCACCGGCTCCGCTTCGAATTGGGCCGCTATTCGAGAGGTGAGCGCCGTTGCGGACGAGTACACGGGGTCCGTGGCGGCGTCCGGAACGTTCGTGTCCGCCTCGTCGGAGAACGCCGGGTACAACGCTGCGAAGGCAGTCGACGGAAGCGGCCAGACCTACTGGTGCGCAGCGTCGGCGGCGATGCCCCAGACGCTGACGCTCGACATGGGAAGCCTCCGCGTCCTCTCGCGCGTGCGCCTCGACTTCTACGCGCATGACGATTGGTACTACTGGGTCCAGGTCTCGCAGGACGGGAGCAACTGGAGCGTCGCGGCAAGCGTCCATGACGAGCCCGGACAGCGGTACGCGGTTCCGGTTCCGGGCACCTACCGTTACATCCGTATCAATGTGCGTTCGAGCCGTGGGAATTGGGCGGCGATTCGAGAACTCGTCGTGGAAGCGCGCCAGCAGTGATGAATCGGCGGTGCCCTCGAGGCCCGCTTCACCATCAAGGTGCCCGCCCCCGCGTCGGTGAGGGCGGATCAGGGGACCTTGCGCCCTGCGCAGGCGCACCCGGGTCGAATACAATGGGCTGGTGAGCGGCCCTTCGGGCCGGCCACCGCTCGCATGGAAAGGGACGACATGGACGCGTTCACCCAGCAGACCCCCACACGCATCGGAATCCTCACCTCGGGCGGCGACGCCCAGGGAATGAACGCGGCGGTGCGCGCCGTAGTCCGCACCGCCCTGGCGCGCGGCGCCACGCCCTACGCGATCATGGAGGGATGGCAGGGCGCCGTCGACGGCGGGAGCGCCATCAAGGAGATGCGGTGGTCCGACGTGTCGTCGATCCTCGCCGAGGGCGGGACCGTCATCGGGACCGCGCGCTGCGCCGCCTTCCGTGAGTACGCGGGCCGCCACACCGCCGCCCGCAACCTGCTGGAGCACGGCATCGACCACCTCGTCGTCGTCGGCGGCGACGGATCCTTGTCCGGCACCGACGAGTTCCGCCGGGAATGGGCGCAGCACGTCCAGGAGCTGGCCGCCGAGGGGGCCATCACCGAGGAGACCGCGCGGGCCCACCCCGCCCTGGTCGTCGTCGGACTGGTCGGCTCCATCGACAACGACATGGTCGGCACCGACATGACCATCGGCGCGGACACGGCGCTGCACCGCATCGTCGACGCCATCGACCAGCTCACCTCCACCGCCGCCTCCCACCAGCGCGCCTTCGTCATCGAGGTCATGGGCCGCCACTGCGGGTACCTGCCCCTCATGGCGGCCGTCGCGGGCGGGGCCGACTACGTGTTCACCCCCGAGGACCCCGCCGGACCCGGGTGGGAGGACGAACTCGCCCGGCACCTGCACTTCGGGCGCGAGGCGGGGCGCCGCGAGTCCATCGTCCTGGTCGCCGAGGGCGCCAAGGACCGGGAGGGGAACGAGCTCACCACCCAGCACATCGCCGACACCATCAAGGAGCGCACGGGCGAGGACGCCCGCGTCACGATCCTCGGGCACGTCCAGCGGGGCGGCACGCCCTCGGCCTACGACCGCTGGCAGTCGACGCTGCTCGGCTACGCGGCGGTCCAGGAGGTCCTCGCCAGCACGGGCGAGGACGAGCCGTGCATCCTGGGCGTGCGGCGGGGCCGCATCACCCGCATCCCCCTCATGAAGGCGGTGCGCGACACCCGCGCCGTCAAGGACCTCATCGCCGCGGGCGACTTCGAGGCGGCCCAGGTCTCGCGCGGCGCCTCCTTCCGGGCGATGGTGGGCGTCAACCAGATCCTGTCCACGCCCCCCCAGCTCGCCGCGGGCGGAGACGGGGGCGGCAAGCGCGTCGCCATCCTCCACGCGGGCGGCCTGGCGCCGGGTATGAACACCGCCGCCCGGGTCTCCGTCCGCCTCGGCATCGCCAAGGGATGGACGATGCTCGGAGTCGACGGGTCCTGGTCGGGCCTGGCGGACGACCGCGTCCGGGAGCTGTCGTGGGGCGACGTGGAGGGCTGGGCCTTCAAGGGCGGCGCCGAGCTGGGCACCAAGCGCGACGTCCCCCCCGTCGAGCAGTACTACGCGCTGGGGCGCGCCATCGAGCGCAACTCCATCGACGCGCTCATCGTCATCGGCGGGCTCAACGCCTACCTGGGCGTCCACGCGATGACCGGCGAACGGGACCGCTACCCGGCGTTCAAGATCCCCATGATCCTCATCCCCGCGTCCATCGACAACAACCTGCCCGGGTGCGAGCTGGCGATCGGCACGGACACCGCCATCAACAACGCCACGTGGGCGATCGACCGCATCAAGGAGTCCGCGGCGGCCTCCAAGCGCTGTTTCATCGCCGAGATCATGGGCCGCCGCTGCGGCTACCTCACCCTCATGACCGCCCTGGCCACGGGCGCCGAGTACATGTACATCAACGAGGACGCCCCCTCCCTGGAGCGGATCGCCGCCGACTCCCAGCGCATGGTCGCCTCCTTCAAAGGGGGGCGCAGGCTCTTCCTCACCCTGGTCAACGAGTCGACCAGCGAGTTCTACGACCGCGAGTTCCTGGCCGACGTGTTCAACGCTGAGGCGCAGGGCCTCTACGACGTGCGCCACAGCGCGCTGGGGCACCTGCAGCAGGGGGGCGCGCCCACGCCCTTCGACCGCCTGCTGGCCACCCGCCTCGTCAACCGCGCCCTGGGCCATCTGGAGGGCCAGTTCGAGCGCGGCGACACCAACGCCACCTACATCGGGCAGATCGGCGGCGGCATCGAGGCGCGGCTGGTGAAGAACATGTTCGACGACCTCGACATCGTCAACCGGCGCCCCTACGACCAGTGGTGGCGGGACCTGCTGCCCGTCCAGCGCATCGTCTCCCTGGCCAACCCCGGCATCGAGGCGGCGCCGATCACCATCGACGACCCCGAGTCCTGAGACGGTGGCCGCCCAGCGCGAACAGCGCGCACGGGCGGCCACCGCCCCATTCGTCGTACACTGCACACACAACCAACGACAGGAGAACCCATGGGTGACATTCCCGCGATCGATCCGACGAAGGCCCCCGCGTGGGACACGCTCGACCAGCTGGCCGAGGAGTTCGACCCCGACCTGCGCAAGTTCTTCGCCGACGACCCCGGCCGCGCAGAGAGATTCACACTGGAAGCGGGCGACCTCCACGTCGACCTGTCGAAGAACCTCGTGTGCCCGACGCTGGTGGGGCACCTGCTCGCCCTCGCCGAGCAGACGGGCGTCGCCGACCTGCGCGACCGCATGTTCGCGGGTGAGCACATCAACGTCACCGAGGACCGCGCCGTCCTCCACACCGCGCTGCGCCGCCCCGCCTCGGACTCCCTGGTCGTCGACGGGCAGGACGCCGTCGCGGACGTGAGCGCCGAGCTGGCGAAGATCTACGCCTTCGCGAACCGCGTGCGCTCCGGGCAGTGGGTGGGCGTCACCGGCAAGCCCGTGAGGACCGTCGTCAACGTCGGCATCGGCGGCTCGGACCTGGGCCCCGTCATGGCCTACGAGGCCCTCAAGCCCTACGTGCAGGAGGGCCTGGAGTGCCGCTTCATCTCGAACATCGACCCCACCGACGCCGGTGAGACCACGAAGGACCTGGATCCGGAGACCACCCTGGTCATCGTCGCCTCGAAGACCTTCACCACGCTGGAGACCATCACGAACGCGAAGGTCGTGCGCGCGTGGCTGCTGGGCGCACTGCGCAGCCGCGGCATCGTCACGGACGCGGCCAGCGAGGCGGCCGCCATCGCCAAGCACTTCGTGGCCGTGTCCACCGCCCTCGACAAGGTCGCCGCCTTCGGCATCGACCCGGCCAACGCCTTCGGCTTCTGGAACTGGGTGGGCGGGCGCTACTCCGTGGACTCCGCTGTCGGCACGTCGCTGGCCATCGCCATCGGCCCCGAGGGGTTCGCGGACTTCCTGGACGGCTTCCACAAGATGGACCGCCACTTCGTCGAGGCACCGCCCGAGCGCAACGTCCCCCTGCTCATGGGGATGCTCAACATCTGGTACTCGAACTTCCTGGGCGCGGACACGCACGCGGTCCTGCCCTACTCCCAGTACCTGCACCGCTTCCCCGCGTACCTGCAGCAGCTGACCATGGAGTCCAACGGCAAGTCCGTGCGCCGCGACGGCAGCCCCGTCACCTACGAGACCGGCGAGGTCTTCTGGGGCGAGCCCGGCACCAACGGCCAGCACGCCTTCTACCAGCTGATCCACCAGGGCACTCGCATGGTCCCCGCCGACTTCATTGCTTTCGCGAACCCGACGTGGGCGCTGGGCGACGGCGACGCCGACATGCACGAGCTGTTCCTGTCGAACTTCTTCGCCCAGACGAAGGCCCTGGCCTTCGGCAAGACCAGCGAGGAGGTGCGCGCCGAGGGCACGCCCGAGGCCATCGTTCCCGCGCGCGTCTTCACCGGCAACCGACCCACCACGTCGATCATGGCCCCGGCCCTGACCCCGTCGGTGCTGGGCCAGCTCATCGCCCTGTACGAGCACATCACTTTCGTCGAGGGAGCGGTGTGGGGCATCGACTCCTTCGACCAGTGGGGCGTGGAACTGGGCAAGGTCCTGGCCAAGCAGATCCTGCCCGCCATCGAGGGGGACGCCGGTGCCCTGGGCGCGCAGGACCCCTCCACGCGCGCCCTCATCGAGTACTACCGCTCGAAGCGCACGAGGTGACGCGCCCGCGGGCCGCCCCCGGAGGCGGCCCGCGGTGTTCGTGGTGGTTGTTTGCGGGGTGTGCCCGCCGCACGGTTCTTGAGGCGCTGGCCAGCCGCGAGCCGCGCGCCCGCATCGGTTACGCGCACAAGGGCCGCGATTACGCAACATATGGCCGCGCGCAAGGGCTTGATCCTGCCGTTGTGTGCGGGCCGTGTTATCTAGTTCCGGTTCCTTGTGCGCGTAGTTGAGGGGAGGGGCCGCGCGTGCGGTCCATTGTCGGCGCTTTGCGTGACTTTCCGCACCACGCTGCGGGATTCAACCGCTGCTGTGCCGCTTGGTGTTCCGTTGCACCACTTAGCGCGCCGCTGCGCCACTTGGGCCGACGTGGGCCCTGGTTCTCCCGGCGTGTCGGGGGCCTAAGTGGTGCGGGCAGTGTCCAAGTGGTGCGGGCGCTGACTCGAGTGGGGGGTTGGCCCATGAGGATTCGTGCGGACAGTGCGAGCTGCCGGGTTCTGCTTCCACCGCGCCTCAGGCGTTGGGGTCGGTGTGGGGTTTGGGGTCTTTGGTCCAGTCGGTGGTGCGGGTTGGGTATGTGGTGGGGGTGGCGATGGTGTAGACGGTGCCGGTTTGGAGGTGCCGGGTGGTGGTGGCGGCCTGTTGGGCCTGCTGGATGCGTGCGGGGGAGGCGGTGTGGGGCAGGTAGATCTTCCATCCGGGCAAGAACATGTCCCACTCCCTGTCCACGCTCACGTCCAAGTCGCAGAGGGACAAGTACACGGGATCCAGTGCCTTCACTGTCGTGTCGATGAAGGCATCCGCGAAGTCTTCCAGGACTTCGGGGGCGATGTCTGCGAATCTCGTGTTGAGTATGTGGATCCCGGGGTGGCCGGGCCCGACGTAGACGCCCGTGTTGATGCTGAGGATGGCTAGGCCCTCGTCGATGTCCCCGGCGAAGGCGGGTGAGGCGGCGTACTCTGGAGCATCGGCACCGTAGCGGCCCGCCCATAGGCGGAAGCGGAGTGCGTTGAGTGTGAGGGGGCGGGCGACCAGGCACTCGTAGTAGGAGTTGCCGAGCAGTTTCCAGTTGGCCAGCAGGGGGCTGACCCGGGCCAGGGAGTCCAGCCACGGCATCACCCGCTCCGCCGTAACGGCAGCGTCCAACGCCCACGACCCCAGACGAACTTCTGCGTACCAATCCATATGCCTCCTCGTTCTTAGCCGGATTGTCTTCCCCGTAGACGGAGTACTCGACGCGATAGCACGGGGGCGGGCCGCGGTCAGGACCCGCCCCCGTGTGCTCAAAAGCCGCGGTCACGCCCGGCGGCGGCGTGAGCGGCGCTGGGCGACGAGGAGGCCGGCGCCCGTGCCCGCAGCCAGGAGGGCCGCGCCCAGAGGACCGGCGCTCGCGCCAGTGTTCGCCAGCCTGGCGGACTTGTCCGGTTCCGAGGGCGCCTGGCCCTGCCCTGAGGGGGGCGCCTGGTCCTGGTCGCCCGGCTCGGGCTGGCCGGGCGCCGACGGCTCAGACCCCGGGAAGCGCAGCCGGGTCCACACCATGCGGTGGTCCGAGGTCGGGAAGGGGTGGACGCCGGTGAGGCGGAACAGCTCGTCGTCGCGCGTGGGCCAGAAGACGTGCGCCTCGTCGACCTGGGTGCCCGTGTTCGGCAGGACGTAGTCGATGCGCAGGTTGCCGGGCCTCGGATCATCCGTGAAATCGCCCGTGTCGTACTTCGGGTCCGTCTTGTGCGCGAGGTTCGCCCCGCCCTGGAGCTCCGCCTCAGCGGGCCCGCCCGCCGAGGTCGGCATCGTGTCGACCACCCTGGGGCTGGTCAGGAGCTGGTCGATGGCCCCCGGGTACGAGTCGCCGTCGAGGGGGTCGGAGTTGTAGTCGCCGAGGATGACGAAGTTCGCGTCGGTGGCCAGGCCGCCTCGGACGCCGTTGTCGTCGTAGAGGTAGTCGGCACGGTTCGCGATGTAGTCGGCCCACACGCGGATCTCGTCGAAGTTGCGCTTCTTGTTGCGCTGCTCGGGACCGTCGAAGGAGGGCGGGGTCGGGTGAGCGGCGAGGACGTGGACGGTCGTGCCGTTGACATCGACGGGCAGGTCGGCGTGCGTCTTGGAGGACAGGGGGAAGCGCTGGAGCACCTCGTCGGAGTACCAGCCCGTGCCGTCGTCGTTGGACGGCAGGAGAGCGCCCGGCATGTCCTTCCACAGGAAGTTGCGGAAGGTGCGGATCTGGTCCGTCTTGATGGGGTACTTGGAGTAGACGGTGAAACCGTACTGCCCCGGGAACTTGCCGAAGCCCCAGGCGTCGCCCGGGCCGGTGGTCGTCCCGTCCTTGTCCAGGTCGAAGCCGCTGGGCACGCCGGTGTTCACCGGGCCCGACCAGGCGTAGGGGTACGAGACGGGGGCAGCGCCGTTGTGGGCGACTTCGAGGTAGTTCGTGCGGAAGAGGTCGACGGCCTTCCCCTCTGCGTCGTAGTCGAACTCGTTGATGAGGAGGATGTCGGGGTCGACTCTTTGGATGGTCTCCGCGACGTTCGACGCCTGCTCGTTGCCGCCGGTGGCGAGGTCGGCGAGGAGCTCCCCGTCCGCGTTGCGGTTGAGACTGGCGTTGAAGGTGGCGACCGTCAGAGCCTCGGTCGTGGGAGGCTGGGCGGCCTCCGCCAGGGCGGGGCCGGCAGAGGCGGCGCCGAGGACCAGGGCCAGGCAGGCCGCGGCGGCGACCGATCGGGGCTTCATCATTGAATCTCCTTATCACCGTTCGGGATGGGTACCACAGATACTAGAACCGCCTGCGGAGGCCGCACAAGCGCGGCGGGGCCCTCTCAGGACGCCGTCGGGAGTCGGTGGCGGGAATCGCGGGCGCCCGAGCGGAAGGGCAACGGCTCATAACGCCCTCGGGGCCGCCGAAGCGGGTATACCCTTGATGTGCGGCGCGACACGTTCTGTCCGCCGCTACTGGAGAAGGACTGCGAGGCCGTCATGGTTCCAACCGCATCACTGGTCTGCATGGGGGCGGCCGCTCTGGCCGCGTTCGCCCTGCCCGTCGTCCTCATTGCCGTGGGGCGCCGCAGGTGGCGTTTCTCGGCGCGGTCGTGCGTGGTCGGCGCGTTGGTCTTCGTCGTCTTCGCGCTCGTCCTCGAGTCTGCCGCCCACGCGGCGGTGTTCACCGCCCTGCCCGCGCTCCAGCGCAGTGCCGCGCTCTACGCGCTCTACGGGGCGCTCGCGGCGGGGGTGTTCGAAGAGCTCGGGCGCGTGAGCGGGTTCGCGCTGCTGCGCAGGATCGACCGGGGGCCGGACGGGGTCGAGCGGGCGCTCGGCGCCGGCGTCGGGCACGGGGGCATCGAGGCGGTGGTGGTCGCGGGCTTCGGAATGGTGACCAGCATCGTCCTGTCGGTCACGGTCGTCAACGCCGGGGCCGCTGACTCCTTCCTCTCCCAGCTCCCGGAGGCGCTGCGGGGCGGCTACGCCCAGCGCCTCGACGCCCTCGCCGCCACTCCTGCGCCGCTGTACCTGCTCGGCGTCGGCGAGCGCGTGATCGCCATCGCCCTCCACATCGCTTTGTCGGTCCTGGTGTGGATGGCGTTCTCCGGGAGGATCGGGCGCTGGTGGATCCTCGGGGCCGTTCTCGCCCACGCCCTGTGCGACGTGGGCGCCGCCCTCTACCAGGGCGGGGCCATCAGCGTCTTCGCTGCCGAGGCGTGGGCGCTGCTGACCACCTGCGCGGTCGTCGCGCTGGTGCGGCGGCTGTACGCGTCCACGCGGACCGGTGGGGCGGGGGAGGCTGAGCCCGCCCCGTGAGCGAGGGGCACGGCCCTCGACGCGGCGGGGGACCCGGAGCCGTACCGTGCCCGCCCCGTGAGCGAGGGGCACGGCCGCTGGCCCGTGCTACGGGTCCCGGCAACGGGCGGCCCCCCATGGGCGAGGGGCACGGCCCGGTTCCCCACGGCCACCCCCGCGGTTCGGTGGGAGCCGGAGCGCTCGGAGCCCGTCCGCGTCCCTGGACCTGATATCCGCGGGCGGTCCTGCAGGATTGCGCGGCGCTTATTTTCCGCCTTGTGAATATGGAATAGTCCGTTTTGCGTATTTGAATCAGTTGCTATTCCAGTCCTTATTCGATCCGCTGGGCGGCCAGTGGCTTCGGATGGTGATCCAGGATCCGTTTCCACCGCTCCCGATTCGTCAGATGTGCAGGGTCTTCCGGGGGCGCGCCCGGGAGGTCCGCGTGCATTGTGACACAACGGTGAAATGGACCCGGATCGTCCAGAATGGGCGGATCGGTGCGGAATCGGCCCTATGGCGCGCGGGGGCGGCTTTTGGACGAATAGGGTCCACAATCCCCGGTTGAAGTCGTGGGACCAAGGTCAGGACAAAGCCGGCGGCGACCCGGTAGTGTTGATTGTGCAACGCCCGCTTGTGCTGCTGATGGCACTGCTTCCTGGTTAACGCTGATCAGAAGAGCAGTGCCTCGGGAATATCAGGAACAGAGGGTTCCTTCGGAATCCCTATGGAAATGAGCGAGACGGTCGCGGGCGCTTGAGACAAGTCGATCCCCCTGTCCCTTGAATCATGAAAGGCGGTCGCAGTGCTGAGTCTGCTCACCAAGGAGCGCCGTGCGAAAGACCTCACGAGTTTCCACCGCGTCTTCCTGCTCGTCCTGGTCTCCATCGGCAGTTCCATCGTCTACACGCCCGCGTATCTGCAGTACGTCTTCGACAAGCCCCTCGGCAAGGCGCTGATCGCTTCGGGTGTGGCGACCCAAGATAGTGTTGCGACAACCATGGGCGCCCTCCTCTCCGCGTACTCGTGGACGGCCCTCGTGTGCTACCTGCCCTCGGGCATCATCGCGGACCGCGTCCGCGTGCGGACCCTGGCGTGGGTGGGATTCGGCTCCACCGCATTGCTCGCCTACTGGTACGCTTTCTTCCCCTCCTACACCGCCCTCATCGGGCTCTTCATCGCCATGGGCATCACGACCATCCTCATCTGGTGGGGAATCCGCTTCAAGCTCGTGCGCCTCATCTCCGAGGAGGAGGAGTACTCGCGCAACATCGGGATCTCCTACGGCCTCTACGGCCTGGTCGGCCTCCTGCTCGGCTTCCTCAACGCGTGGATCATCTCCCTCCTCGCCGGCCAGGGCGATGTCATCCCCATGCGCGCCGTCCTCATCGTCCTCGGCTCCGTCATCATGGTCCTCGCGGTCCTCTCCTTCTTCCTCATCCCCAAGTTCGAGGGCGAGTTCGGCTCCGGCGACGAGGGCTTCAACTTCAAGCAGCTCGGACAGGTCCTTTCGAACCCGGTCGTCTGGCTGGCGGCGGCGACGCTGTTCTTCGTCTACTTCTTCTACACCGGCGTCAACCAGACCACGGGCTACATGAACGACGCCATGCACCTCAATGAGGACACCGTCCTCATGGTCGCGACCGTTCGCACCTACGGCGTCTCCCTGATCTCGGCGCCCGTTTTCGGGGCCGTGGCCACGAAGCTCGGCTCCCCCTCGAAGGTCATCGGAACGGGTTCGTTGGTCGTGCTGGTCGGTCTAGTGGCCTTCGCCTTCCTGCCCGCGCAGGCGTCTTTCGCCGTTGCGGCGGTCGGCATGGCGATCCTCCTCGCCTTCATCGCCAACGGCGTTTTCGGCATCTGCTCCAGCCAGCTCACCGAGGGCAAGGTCTCCGTCAAGGTCTTCGGCACGGCCACAGGCTTGCTGTCCGTCATCGGCTTCCTGCCCGACACCTTCTCCTACATCTGGTTCGGTTCCATCCGCGATGCCCACCAGGACAACGCCTCCGTGGCCTACAACCAGATCTTCCTCATCCTGGCCGGCGCCGCGCTCATCGCCGCGGTCTGCGCCTTCGCCCTCGTCGTCGTCGCGCGCAAGCGCAACGCCAAGAAGGACGCGTGAGGGCGGCTATGGGCCACAAATACGATGTGCCGCGCCTGTGGACCGAGCAGATGGGCGCAGTCGTCGCCAAACAGGACGAGCTCGCCGCCGGCGCCTACGTCACCGGCCAGAGCCTCGAGGAGATGCGCCAGGCGTACCGCACCGAGCGCGCCTTCTGGAACGAGGGCGGCCCCTCGGTGGCCTCGTCCACCGACCGCCAGGTCCCCACCCGCTACGGCCAGGTGCGGGTGCGCCACTACCGCCCGGACGCCCAAGGGCCCTCGCCGCTGATCGTGTTCGTGCACGGGGGCGGATGGGTCATCGGCGACGTCGACACGCACGACCGCATCACCCGCACCCTGTGCCACCTCACAGGAGCGGCGGTCGTGAGCGTCGACTACACCCTCGCCCCCGACGCCCGCTTCCCCCAGCAGATCCACGAGTGCCGCGACGCCGTCGTCCATGTCCGGGAGCACGCCGGGGAATGGGGCGTCGACCCCGGGGACGTCTCCTTCGCCGGGGACTCCGCCGGGGCCAACATGGCGGCGGCGACGATGCTCATGCTGCGCGACGAGGGCCTGCTCCCCACTGCGCGCGCGATGCTCCTGTTCTACGGCGCCTACGGGCTGAAGGACTCCATGTCCATGCGCCTGCTGGGAGGGGCGTGGGACGGGCTCACCGAAGCGGACTACGCGTACTACCTCGGCCAGTACTTCGCCGATCCGGCGGACGCCGACGACCCCTATTTCAACATCCTCGGCGCCGACTTCAGCGCGGGCGCCCCGCCCTGCTACATCGCCGCCGCCGGCCTCGACCCCCTGCGCGACGATTCGCGCACCCTGGCCGAGATCCTCAGATTGTGCGGCGTGCCGCACCTGTACAACGAAGTCGAGGGCGTCATCCACGGTTTCCTGCACCACTCCAAGATGCTCGACCAGACCATGGAGGTCCTCGCCGAGGCCGCGCGCTTCCACACCGAACACCCCCTCCACCGCTGAGCACGACGCTCACCAACAGAAAGTGAACCGACATGGATTTTTCGCTCAATGAAGATCAGCAACTCATGGTCGATGCCTTCACCGAGCTGATGCGCTCGCGCAACTGGGACGCCTACTTCCACGAGTGCGATGAGAAGCACGAGTACCCCATCGAGTGGACCGAGGCCATCTGCGAGCTCGGCTTCGACCGCATCCTCCTGCCCGAGGAGTACGACGGCCTAGGCGCCGACTGGGTGACCCTGACCGCCGCCTACGAGGCGCTCGGCCGCGAGGGCGGCCCCACCTACGTCCTCTACCAGCTTCCCTGCTGGGACACCGTCCTGCGCGAGGGCACCGAGGAGCAGAAGGAGAAGATCCTCTCCTTCGTCGGCACCGGCAAGCAGATGCTCAACTACGCGATGACCGAGCCCTCGGCCGGATCCTCGTGGGACGACATGCGCACCACCTACACCCGCAAGAACGGCAAGGTCTACCTCAACGGGCACAAGACCTTCATCACCTCCTCGCTCTACGCGCCCTACCTGGTGGTCATGGCCCGCGACTCGGAGAACATGGACACCTACACCGAGTGGTTCGTCGACATGAGCCTGCCGGGCATCACCAAGGAGCCCCTGGGCAAGCTGGGCCTGCGCATGGACTCGTGCTGCGACGTCTACTTCGACAACGTCGAGCTGGAGGAGAAGGACCTCTTCGGCAAGGAGGGCAACGGCTTCCGCCGCGGCGTCGCCGACTTCGACCTCGAGCGCTTCCTGGTCGCCCTGACCAACTACGGCACCGCCTACTGCGCCTTCGAGGACGCCGCCAAGTACGCCAACCAGCGCATCCAGGGCGGCCAGGCCATCGCCCGCCACCAGCTCACCCAGCTGAAGTTCGCCGAGATGAAGGTGCGCCTGACCAACATGCGCAACATGCTCTACGAGATCGCCTGGAAGCACGACAACGGCCTGCTGTCCCGCGGCGACTGCTCAATGGCGAAGTACTACTGCTCCGAGGCCTCGTTCGGGGTCGTGGACCGCGCCCTGCAGGTCCTGGCCGGCGTGGGCATCACCGGCGACCACCGCATCCAGCGCTTCTACCGCGACCTGCGCGTGGACCGCATCTCCGGCGGCACCGACGAGATGATGATCCTCGCCACCGGCCGCTCCGCCCTGTACCCCTACCGCTGACACCATCTGGCAGAAAGGAGCTCCAGCAATGGCACTGCCCACACAGAAGCCGTCGTTCGGCGTCCTCGATGGCGTCAAGGTCGTCTACTCGGCCGTCGAGATCGCGGCGCCCACCGCCGCGGCCATCATGGCCGAATGGGGGGCCGACGTCACCTGGATCGAGAACGTGTGGACCGGCGACTCCATGCGGGACACCGCCTGGGTCAAGGAGATGGAGCGCCGCAACATGCGCTCGATCTCCATGAACCCCTTCACCGACGACGGCAAGGAGGCCCTGCGGGCCATCGTCAAGGACGCCGACATCTTCATCGAGGCCGGCAAGGGCCCCATGTACGCCCGCAAGGGCATCACTGACGAGTTCCTCTGGGAGGTCAACCCCAAGCTCGTCATCGTCCACGTCTCGGGCTTCGGACAGTGGGGCGATGAGGAGCAGATCAGCTCTGCCGCCTACGACCTCACCGTGGCCGCCTACGCGGGCATCGTCGCGCAGAACGGCAGCGCCGACCAGCCGATGAACATCTCCCCGTACCTGGGCGACTACATCAACTCCCTGATGATCATCTCCTCGGCCCTGGCGGCCCTGCACCGAGTGGGCGTCACCGGCGAGGGCGAGAGCATCGACATGGCGATGTACGAGACCCTGCTGCGCGTGGGCACCTACTACATGATGGACTACATGAACGCGGGCATCACCTACCCGCGTCCTGGAGCCCGTCACCAGAACCTGTGCGGCATCGGCATCTACGAGTGCGAGGACGGCTTCATCGGCCTGTGCCTGTACGGCGTGGCGCAGAACAAGTACCTGCTCGAGACCATCGGGCTGGGGCACCTGTGGGGCACGGAGGAGTACCCCGAGGGCACGTCGGCGCTGTGGCTCAACGGCCCCAAGGCCGACCTCATCCAGGACACCCTGGAGGAGTACCTCAAGACGCAGTCCAAGTACGACGTGCAGCGCGACTTCGTCGCCCACCGCATCGCCGCCCAGGTCGTCAACGAGTTCCCCGACATCCTGGAGGCCGAGCACGTCAAGCAGCGCGAGTGCTTCATCGATTCGGAGAAGGCGGACGGCACTCCCGTCAAGGTTCTCAACACCTTCCCGAAGTTCCGCCGCAACCCGGGGGCCTTCTGGCGTCCGATGCCGGCCCTGGGCGAGGACACTCGCGATGTTCTCAAGCGTGCCGGGTACTCGGACGAGGCCATCGAGGCCCTGATCGAGTCCGGCACCGTCAAGGCCGGCGACGAGGACTGATCGGTTGTGACCCACTCGGAGTTCGCGCCGGAGAGCACCACAGTCCCCCAACTGTGGGAACGGCAGGTGGAAGACAGGGGGGACCACGAGTTCCTCGTTTTCGAGGACGCTCATTCCCACGAGATCCGTCGTTTCACCTACCGCGAGTTCGACGCGGCCGTGAACAAGTGCGCCAACGCCCTCGCAGCAAGGGGCGTCGGCGCGGGGAGCCGGGTCGTGCTCTACCTCGACAACTGCGTCGAGTTCGTGGAGTGCACTCTGGCCCTGGCGAAGATGGGCGCAGTGTCGGTGCCCGTCGACGCCACTTCGGCGCCCTTCGAGTTGGGTCACATCCTGGGCACTTGCCGGGCCGGCACGCTCATCACCCGTGCGTGCAGCGCCGACGAGGTGCTCCCCCATGTGCCGGACACCGTCACGGACGTCATCGTCGTGGGCGGGGACGGCGCGGTGGGCCGGGACGGCATCGGCCTTCCCCGCCTGCAGGAGCTGGCGTCGCGCGAGGCCGACTCCTTCGCGTCCAGTCCCCGGGTCCGGCCCTCGGACCTGTGCGAGATCCTCTTCACCTCGGGCACGACCTCGGAGCCCAAGGGCGTGATGATCACGCACGCGAACTTCGTCTTCTCGGGGAACTACGTGAACTGGGAACTGGATATGAACCCCGAGGACCGCTACATGACCTCCATGGTGGCGGCCCGGGTGAACTACCAGCTCTCGGCACTCGCCCCGGTGCTGACCGCGGGGGCGACGCTCGTCATGCTGTCCCGCTACCGGGCGACCCGCTTCTGGAAGCAGGCGCGCGCCCACCGCGCGACACTGGTCCAGGGGATGGCGATGATCGTGGCGACCATGCTGCGCCAGAGCGTCGATCCGCACGAGCGCGACCACCAAGTGCGGGAAATGCACTACTTCCTGCCCCTGAGCACCCAGGACAAGGAGGCGTTCGAGGAGCGCTTCGGGGTCTCCATCCTCAACAACTACGGGTCGACCGAGTGCCTCATCGGGGCGATCACCGATCCTCCCCACGGACAGCGCCGCTGGCCCTCCATCGGCAGGGTCGGCCCCGGCTACGAGGTCCGCATCGCCGACTGCCAGGGGAACCCGCTGCCCGAGGGCGAGGTGGGGGAGATCATGCTCCGCGGAGTCCCCGGCGTGAGCCTCATGGCCGGCTACTGGGACGACCCCGGGGCGACTGCCGAGGTCCTCGACGAGGACGGCTGGTTCCACACGCACGACTACGCCTACATCGAGGACGGGTGGGTGTACTTCATGGACCGGCGGGTCGACCTCATCAAGCGCTCGGGGGAGTCGGTGTCATCGGCCGAGGTCGAGTGCACCATCGAAGACCTCCCCGGGGTGCGGGAGGTCGCCGTGATCGGCGTACCCGACGGCGTGCGGGGCCAGGCGGTCAAGGCCTTCATCGTCCCCGAGCCCGGCTCCGGGCTCACAGCCGCAACTGTCATCGACCACTGCGCGGGCCGCCTCGCGGCCTTCAAGGTGCCCAGTTCCGTGGCGTTCGTCGACGGGCTCCCGCGGGGCAGCTACGGAAAAGTGCGCAAACACATCCTCGCGAACTATTGAACCCGACCCCATGAAAGGACAATGAACAATGGCAATCAACACCGATATGGTCGGCCAGACCTTCGGGCCCTTCGTGCGCGACTACACCTTCCGCGACCTGGAGCTCTTCGCGCTGGGCTGCGGCGCGGGCATCGACGGCAAAGACGGCCTCGAGTACCTCAACGAGCACGACGAGCGGGACCCCAAGCTCAAGGTGCTCCCCATGTTCGGCGCCATGCTGATCGTCGACTCCGAGGTCACCCGCACCATCGACTACGGCTACAACTACGCCGGCTCGCTGCACTGGGGCTTCGACATCCGCTTCCACCAGCCCATCACCAAGATGGCCGATCACCTGGAGACCAAGGTCCGCCTCGAGGGCCTGTACGACCGCGGCGAGGGCCGCGGCCTGCTCGCCCAGCACATCGGCGACACCTACGACTCGGACGGCAACCTGCTCTTCACCAACGAGTCCTGGGACTGCCTGATCTACGACGGCGGCTGGGGCGGCCCCAAGCCCCCCAAGGACATCGTCGAGATGCCCGACCGCCCCGCGGACGTGGAGACCACGGAGACCATCCCGGAGAACCAGGCGCTCATCTACCGCCTGTCGGGCGACTACCACCCCCAGCACATCGACTGGGACTACGCCGCTGAGAACGGCGAGCCGCGCCCGATCCTGCACGCGATCTCCTACGCGGGCGTCGTCATGCGCCACGCGATCAACGCGTTCGTGCCCGGCGAGCCCGAGCGCATCACCCGCTTCAAGACCCGCATCACCTCGCCGGTCCACCCGGGCAGCACCCTGACGACCCGCCTGTGGAAGGTCAAGGAGGGCGAGCTGCGCTTCGCGCTGGTCGACGCCGACGTCGATCAGACCGGAGCCAAGCCGCACCTGAACTGGGGCATCATCGAGTACCGCTGATAGCGCCCGGCGGGGGCAGGGGGACACGGCCCTCGGGGCGCGGGAGAGGGCCGCCCGTCCCCTCTCCCGCGCCGCCCCCGCGGACAACGGACATCCTGCGCTCAGAAACGGAAGGAGAACATTGTGGCGGACGACAACAACGTCATCGACCTCGAGGACCTCGAGCTGACCCCGCTGCTCAAGCGCGTCATCGTCTTCTCCTCGGGCGGCCCCTTCCTGGAGGGCTACGTCCTGTCGATCATCGGCGTGGCGATGCTGAAGATGGGCACCGAACTGAACCTGGACGCGCACTGGCAGGGCATGCTGGGCGTGGCCTCGCTGGTCGGCCTGTTCCTGGGCGCGTCCGTGGGCGGATGGCTGACGGACATGATCGGCAGGCGCAAGATGTTCGTCATCGACCTCGTGGTCATCGCGGTCCTGTCGCTCCTGTGCGCACTCGTGCAGGAACCCGTCTCGCTGCTGGCCCTGCGCTTCCTGGTGGGCGTGGCCGTGGGCGCGGACTACCCGATCGCCACGTCCATGATCGCCGAGTTCTCCCCGCGCAAGTACCGTGCCGGAGCGATGGGCGTCATCGCGGCCGCGTGGTACCTGGGCGCCAACGTCGCCGCCCTCGTGGGTTTCGCCCTCTACAACACGCCCAACGGCTGGCGCTACATGCTGGCCTCCTCCGCGATCCCCTGCGTCCTCATCCTGGTGGGACGGTGGGACATCCCCGAGTCCCCGCGCTGGCTCGTCTCGAAGGGCCGCGCCGAGGAGGCCCAGGCGATCGTCCACAAGACCCTGGGCGCCAACGTGCGCCTGCCCGCGGCCGAGGAGGCAGCCAAGACCTCGGTCATGAAGGTCCTGCGCGGCGTCTACCTGCGGCGCATCATCTTCATCGGCGTCATCTGGCTGTGCCAGGCGATCCCCATGTTCGCCTTCTACACCTTCGGCCAGCAGATCATCGGCGGCGCCATCGGCGTGGACAACGAGCGCTACGCCCTCCTGGTCGAGCTGCTCATCGGCACCTTCTTCATGCTGGGCACGTTCCCGGCCATGTACCTGTGCGAGCGCATCGGCCGCCGCCCCCTCATCATCGCCTGCTTCGCCGGCATGACCGTTGCCCTGGCCGTCGTCGGCTTCTTCCCGGGCGCGGGCGTCGGGCTGGTCCTGGGCTGCCTCATCGCCTACGCGCTCCTGGCGGGCGGCCCCGGCAACCTCGAGTGGCTCTACCCCAACGAACTCTTCCCCACAGAGGTCCGCGCGACCGCCATGGGCTTCGCCATGTCGCTGAGCCGCATCGGCACGGTCGTCTCGCTCTACATCCTGCCCGCGTTCATGGCCGCGCACGGCTTCGCCAAGACGATGCTCGCAGGCGCGGCGATCTCCGTGCTGGGCACGGTCGTCTCCGTCATCTGGGCGCCCGAGACGCGCGGCTACACGCTGGCCGAAACCGGATCCGTCGACTTCAAGGGGCGTTGACAATGTTCACTATCAAGCAGCTCACCGTCGGCTCCTGGCGGGCCGTCTGCTACGCCCTCACCAACGAGGAGGGCACCATCGTCATCGACCCGGGAGCCGAGCCCGACAGGCTCGAGCGGTGGCTCGGGGACGCGGAAGTCATCGGCATCGTGCTCACCCACTGCCACAGCGACCACATCGGCGCGGTCAACGAGCTCGTCGACCGCTACGGGTGCTGGGTCGCCTGCGGCGCCGACGACGTGGACGGGGTCGCCGACGTCCACCGCTCCGGCTTCGACGAGGAGGGCGTCGACTACACCGTCGACCACGTCGACCGGTCCCTGGCGGAGGGGGACACGATCACCTGGGGCGGCGACGCCCTGCGGGTCCTGCACACCCCGGGGCACACGCCCGGCAGCATATGCCTGCTGTCCCAGGCCCAGCGGGTCCTGTTCAGCGGGGACACGCTCTTCGCCGGGGGAATAGGCTCCACGGCTTTCGTCCTGGGCAACTACTCGGACATGGTCCGCTCGTGCGCCCGACTCGCCCAGATGGATCCCGCGCTCACGGTCCACCCGGGGCACGGGCGCGCGACGGAACTGGGGGTCGAACGGCCGATGCTCGCCCACATCGCCCGGAGCGCGCTGCGCGGCCCGGGTCAGTCCTCCAACTGGCGCGAGGGCTCGTGGTGGTGGAGTTGATCGTCAACCAGGTCGGACACGTAGTCCGGGACCTTCTCCAAGAAGCAGCCGATGACGTCATCGGGCAGGCAGAACGTGCGCATCAGCACGCTCCCCTCGATGGCGTCCAGGAGGCGCACCACCGACGTGCTGCGGGGCAGGGCACCGCTGAGTTTGAACTCCCACAGGCGCTCGTGGATGGCCGACAGGGGAGTGACGAACAGATCCTCGTAGATCTGCCAGATCACCGGGTTCTCGGCCTTGCCCGCTTCGACGAAGAGCCTGCGCACGGCCGAGCGGTTCGGCCCCAGGTACTCCCGGAGCCGGAAGTCCGCCTCGTTGGCCAGGATCTCCCTGGGGGAGTCCCCACGGGGCCCGGGACAGACCACCAGGGCAGCGAAGGCGCGGTGGAGCAGCTCGTCGCGGTCGCTCCAGCGCGAGTACAGGCTCGACTTGCCGACCCCGGCCTCGGCGGCGATCTTCGTCAGGTTGAACCCCGCCCATCCCGCCTCCCCGTAGAGGTCGAGGGCAGCGCGGAAGACGCGTTCCTCCAGTTGGGGATCGCGGGGCCGACCTGCTTTGGCGGGACTGAGAACCGCGAAACGCGTCACAGCGCGCACTCCTTCCGCGAGGGGGGTCGTATGCCGTAATTCTAAGCGACCCTCTTCACATCCCGCAGGGGTTGGACGCCCCACAGACCACCAACAGCACCCTCGTGCAGAAAGGGCAGATGATGAGCATCATCGTCGCGTACAAGTACGCAGCAAACCCGCAAGACACCACCGTCGACGCCTCCGGCGCAGTCGACTGGTCGCGCGCCAAGGCCGCGATCTCCGAATACGACCCCGTCGCCGTGCAGGTGGGGCGCGCCCTCGCCGATTCCCTCGGCACCGATGTCGTCGGCATCTCCGTCGGCGGTAAGGCCGTCGCCTCGTCGATGGCGAAGAAGGGGGCACTGTCCAGGGGCATGGACCGCGCCCTGGTCGTCGCCGACGACGCCACCGCCGACTGGAACGCCACCACCGTCGCGAGCGCCCTGGTGGGACTCGTCGGCAAGGTCGAGGGGGCCAGCCTCGTCCTGACGGGCGACTCCTCCATCGACGAATCCGCGAAGATCGTCCCCACCCTCATCGCCGGCTTCCTCGGCTGGCCGTGCTTCCAGGAAGTCGTCGCGGTCGAGGCCGCGGGCGACGGCTGGAAGCTGACCCAGTCCACCGCGGGCGGCACCCGCACCATCAGGGTCGACGGCCCCGTCGTCGCCGCCGTCGCCACCGACGCCGCCCCCGTGAAGGTCCCCGGCATGAAGGACATCCTCGCCGCTGGGAAGAAGCCCCTCGAGAAGGTCGCCGTCGCCGATCTGCCCACCGTTGACACGGCGCTGGAGATCACCGGCCGCTCCAAGCCGGTCGCCAAGGCCCGCCGCAACGAGACGTTCACCGGAGACGACGCCGCCGCCCAGCTCGTCGCCGCCCTGCGCAACGCCGGCGCACTCTGAGAAAGGACAGCAGAACAATGACGAACACCTGGATCCTCACCACCGACGAGCGCATCGCCAACCTCGTTGAGGTCGCGGCCGCGGTCGGCGGGACCACCACCGTCATCGCCGTCGCCCCGTCGGCCCCCGCCGTCGGAGGCGTCGACAGCGTCATCCACGTGCCCACCGCCGAGAACGTGCCCGCCGAGGCCTACGCGGGCGTCGTCGCCGGGCTGCTCGCCGATGCGAAGGGCGACGTGATCCTCGCTGCGAACCGGCCCGCTGAGCGCTCCTTCGCGGGCGCCGCCGCGGCTGCCCTGGCGCTCCCCGTCGTCGTCGGCGCCACCAGCGTCAGCGCCGAGGGCGCCGAGGTCGCCCGCTACGGGGGCCTCACCAACGAGACCGTCGCCTTCAAGGGCGCCGTCCTGGTCCTCGAAGGGGGCGCCGCGGTGGAGGCCGACGGCCCCGCGGCCCAAGTCCACGAGGGAACCCCCATGGGCGCTGAGGTCGTCGACGTCCAGCCCTCGGGCTCGGGCCCCGCGAACCTCGCCGCGGCGCGCCGCATCGTGTCCTGCGGGCGCGGATTCAAGGCCGAGGAGGACCTCGCCCTCGCCCAGGCCCTGGCCGACGCCCTCGGCGCCGAGATCGCCTGCTCGCGCCCGCTGGCCGAAGGCACGGCGTGGATGACCAAGGACCGCTACGTCGGGGTCTCCGGCATGCGCGTCTCACCGGACGTCTACGTCGCCCTCGGCATCTCCGGACAGGTGCAGCACACCTCCGGCATGGCGGGCTCCAAGATCGTCGTCGCGGTCAACAGTGACGCCGAGGCCCCGATTTTCCAGATCTCCGACTACGGCATTGTGGGAGACATCTACGATGTCGTGCCCGCCCTCACGGCGGCGCTGTCCTGAAACGAGAAGAAGAACATGACCGAGGAAGTCGACTTCGACGTCATCGTTGTCGGCGGGGGCGTGGCGGGCGCCGTGTGCGCCTACACCCTGGCCGGACAAGGACGGGAGGTCCTGCTCGTCGAGCGCGGCGCGGAGCCGGGATCGAAGAACCTGTCCGGCGGGGTGTTCTACTGCCGCATCATGGAGAAGGTCTTCCCCGACTTCGTGGACGTCGCTCCCGTGGAGCGCAGGATCACCCGGAACTGCGTGAGCCTCATCAACGAGGGTTCCTACGTCAACATCGACTACTGGGATCAGCGCCTGAGCGAGCCTGCTAACGCCGTGACCGTCCTGCGCGCCAAACTTGACGCCTGGCTGCTCGAGCAGTGCGAGGAGGCGGGGGTCACCGTCATGCCCGGCGTGAAGGTCGATTCCCTCATCGTGGAAGGCCAGCAGATCGTCGGCGTCCGCGCTGGCGAGGACGAACTGCGCTCCCACGTGGTCGTCGCCGCGGACGGGGTCAACTCCTTCATCGCCCAGCAGGCGGGCATCCGCGCCAAGGAGCCCATGAAGCACCTCGCGGTCGGCGTGAAGTCCGTCATCGGATTGCCTCGCAAGGTCCTCGAGGACCGCTTCAACGTCCGCGGCAACGAGGGCGTGGCCTACGCGATGGTCGGGGACTGCACCAAGGGCGTCGCCGGCGGCGGGTTCCTCTACACCAACCAGGAGTCCGTCTCCATCGGCGTGGTCATGCGCCTGGACGACCTCGAGAAGTCGGGCCTGTCCTCGTCGGACGTCCACGACCACATGCTGGGCCACCCGGCCATCGCCCCGCTCCTGGAGGACGGCACCCTGCTGGAGTACGGCTGCCACCTCACCATCGAGGACGGCCCCGCGATGGCGTCCCACGATCTGACCCGTCCCGGGCTCATCATCGTCGGGGACGCGGCGGGGTTCACCCTCAACACGGGGCTCACCATCCGGGGCATGGACCTGGCGGCGGGCTCCGCGATCGCGGCGGCGGAAACGATCCGGAGGGCCTTCAGCAAGGAGGACTTCGGCCAGGAGGCGATGGACGCGTACCTGCGCCTGCTCGACTCCGGTTTCGTCGGCAAGGACATGGCGACCTACGCGAAGGCCCCGGCCTTCCTGGAGCGCCCCCGCATGTACACGGACTACGGCAAGCTCGCCGCAGAGGTGTTCTACGGGATCTTCAACCACGACCTGAAGCCCAGGCGCCATATGCGCAAGGTCGGATTCGACGCCCTCAAGGCGTCGGGGCTGAAACTCACGCATATCGCGGGGGATGTCCTGGCGGGCGTCCGCGCCCTGTGACGGCACTTTGTGAAAGGAGGACGGAGCAATGGCTGGATTCGTCATCGAAAGCGTCCCTGCCCGACTGGCTGGGAACACCTACAACCTGGATGAGGAGGAATCCCACATCGAGGTCGATCAGGAGCTGGCCCGCAGGCTAGGCGCCGGCCCCCTGCTGGAGCGCATCTGCCCGGCGCACGTGTACTCGGTCGAGGCCGATGGCACGATCGGCGTCGAGTACGCGGCGTGCCTGGAGTGCGGGACCTGCTTGGCCATGGCGCCGAAGGGCGTGCTCAAGTGGCACTACCCGCGCGGCAGCTTCGGCATCATGTTCCGCGAGGGCTGAAGCGGACGAAGGCGGAGCCCTGGCCCCACTTGGTCACGGCGGCGGGAGCGCTCAGCGCTCCCGCCGCCTGGCTGTCCGCGCCCCTGCGCGCAGCGGCCCGCGGTGTTCGCGGTGGTTGTTTGCGGGGCTTCCTGCGCCGCAGTGCGGGGCGGTGCGCCCGTCGCTGCGCCACTTGGTGTTCCCTTAGCGCACCGCTGCGCCACTTAGCGCGCCACTGCGCCACTTAGGCCCGAGCGGGCCCTGGTTCTCCCGGCGTGTCGGGGGCCTAAGTGGTGCGGGCAGTGTCCAAGTGGTGCGGGCGCGGACTCAAGCGAGGGGCGGCTTGGCTCATGAGGATGCGTGCGGACAGTGCGAGCCGACGGGTTCTGCTTCCACCGCGCCTCAGGCATTGGGATCTGTGTCGGGTTTGGGGTCTTTGGTCCAGTCGGTGGTGCGGGGTGGGTAGGTGGTGGGGGTGGCGATGGTGTAGACGGTTCCGGTGTGGAGGTGCCGGGTGGTGGTGGCGGCCTGCTGGGCCTGCTGGATGCGGGTGGGTGAGGCGGTGTGGGGCAGGTAGATCTTCCAGCCAGGCAGGAACATGTCCCACTCCCTGTCCACGCTCACGTCCAGGTCGCAGAGGGACAAGTACACGGGGTCGAAGGTGCCCACCGTCGCGTCGATGAGTGGGTCAGCAAGACCCTCAAGCTCCTCCACCTCAAGTGCGCCGAATTTGATATCCAGCATGTTGATTCCCGGATGATCGGTCCCGATGTAGATGCCCGCATCGATTCGAAGGATGACCGGACCCTCGTCGATGTCCCCGGAGAAGGCGGGGGAAGCCCGGTATCCGGGGATGGTGCGGCCGGGGAAAAGCACCTTCGATCTCCCCTCCCATAATCGGATGCGGAGGGTGTCGAGTGTGAGGGGGCGGGCGACCAGGCACTCGTAGCGGGACTTGCCGAGCAGTTTCCAGTCGGCCAGCAGGGGGCTGACCTGGGCAAGGGAGTCCAGCCACGGCATCACCCGCTCCGCCGTAGCGGTCGCATCCGACGCCCACGGCCCCAATCGGACCTTCGCATTCCAATCCATTATCGGCCTCGCTTACGTGGGGTGGTGTGTTGTTCTCGGGAGGGGTGCAGGGAGCGGTGGAGGGGTGTGCTGCTCGGGGGGTGGGGTGTTGGTTCGGGACTGGGGCAGGGCGGTGGAGGGGCGTGTGCCGTGCTCAGGGTTGGTGGACCGCGTGTGCTTGCGGGGAGCGGGCTTTAGGCGTCGGGATCTGTCTGGGGTTTGGGGTCTTTGGTCCAGTCGGTGGTGCGGGTTGGGTAGGTGGTGGGGGTGGCGATGGTGTGGACGGTTCCGGTGTGGAGGTGCCGGGTGGTGGTGGCGGCTTGTTGGGCCTGCTGGATGCGGGTGGGTGAGGCGGTGTGGGGCAGGTAGATCTTCCACCCGGGCAAGAACATGTCCCACTCCCTGTCCACGCTCACATCCAGGTCGCACAGGGACAAGTACACGGGGTCGAAGGCCCCCACTGTCGCGTCTATGAAAGCGTCGGCGAAGCCCACGAGGTCGTCGGGGTCGATATCGGCGAACTTCGTCGTGAGCATGTGGATCCCAGGGTGGTCGGGACCGATGTAGATGCCCGCGTTAATACTGAGGATGGCAGGGCCCTCATCAATGTCCCCCGAGAAAGCGGGCGAGGCAACGTAACCCGGAATATCGACGCCGTAGCGCCCCTCCCATAGTCGGACGCGGAGGGTGTCGAGTGTGAGGGGCCGGGCGACCAGGCACTCGTAGCGCGAATCCCCGAGCAGTTTCCACTCGGCCAGCAGGGGGCTCACCTGGGCAAGGGAGTCCAGCCACGGCATCACCCGCTCCGCCGTAGCAGCGGCGTCCAACGCCCACGACCCCAAACGAATCTTCGCATTCCAATCCATTATCGGCCTCGCTTACGTAGGGTGGGTGTGTCGTGTTCGGAACTGGCGCAGGGAGCGGCGGAGGGGACGTGCTGCTCGGGGGGTGGGTGTGTTGTTCGGGACTGGTGCAGGGAGCGGCGGAGGCTCGGGGTTGGGGGACCTCGGTGGACCGCGTGTGCTGGGGGGCGGGTTTTAGGCGTCGGGATCGGTGTGGGGTTTGGGGTCTTTGGTCCAGTCGGTGGTGTGGGTTGGGTATGTGGTGGGGGTGGCGATGGTGTAGACGGTTCCGTGGTCGAGGGTTCGGGTGGTGGTGGCGGCCTGTTGGGCCTGCTGGATGCGTGTGGGTGAGGCGGTGTGGGGCAGGTAGATCTTCCATCCGGGCAAGAACATGTCCCACTCCCTGTCCACGCTCACGTCCAGGTCGCAGAGGGACAAGTACACGGGGTCGAAGGTGCCCACCGTCGCGTCGATGAGTGGGTCAGCAAGACCCTCAAGCTCCTCCACCTCAAGTGCGCCGAATTTGATATCCAGCATGTTGATTCCCGGATGATCGGTCCCGATGTAGATGCCCGCATCGATTCGAAGGATGACCGGACCCTCGTCGATGTCCCCGGAGAAGGCGGGGGAGGCCCGGTATCCGGGGATGGTGCGACCGGGGAAAATCACTTTCGACCTCCCCTCCCATAGTCGGATGCGGAGGGTGTCGAGTGTGAGGGGGCGGGCGACCAGGCATTTGTAACGCGAATCCCCGAGCAGTTTCCAGTCGGCCAGCAGGGGGCTGACCCGGGCCAGGGAGTCCAGCCACGGCATCACCCGATCCGCCGTAGCGGTCGCATCCGACGCCCACGGCCCCAAACGAATCTTCGCATACCAATCCATTGTTTGCCTCGCTTCCGATCGTGTCTATTTGGGAGGAGTGTAGAATAACGTAATTGCTGGTGGCACGTTCAGTTTTGCTGCGATTTCCATCGCTCCCTTCTCGGCGAAGTGCCAGTGGATGGGAATGTCCAGGCCTCCGCGCGCGAGCGCATCCACTTGCCTGTCCATTTGTGTTTGCATTTTTTCAAGCGCTTTGGTGCTCCAATGGTGACTGATAATCACATACGTGCGCGGCCCCTTGGCGTCCAGGAGCACGCCGTCCCGGAAGCCGTCGAACTCGACCTCGGACAGGTCGCCTTCCACGTAGATGGAGTACTCGACGGGGTAGCCCGTGATCTGCTCCTCGTAGGCGCGCGCCGCTGCGGAGCCGTGGTTCTTGCCGCGTCCCTCGTAGAGGCCCTTGGGCAGGTCGGTGCGCCCGCTGCCCTTGAACTTGAGGGCGCGGCGACGGCGGAGGCGAGCACCCCCTGCGGGTCGTGGCGCAGATTGTGGGCGGCGGAGCGCAGAGAGCGGACAGCGCCCTTGAGGCTGGCGGCCGCCCCCGCGCGGTACCCGGAGGCCAGGCCCCGCAGTCCTCCCACGCCGCGCAACCCACCGGCGGCGGCCCCCGCGAGGCGCATGTACCGCGCGCGGTCGTCACCCCCGTCCCCGTCGGCGGGGTACTCCTCCGCCGAGGCGCGCATGCGCTCGGCCCGGGTTCGCGCCTCCATGGCGTCCGCCTGCGCGGACTTCGCTGCGGCCAAGGCGTTCAGCGAATCCGATTGCGCCCTGTCCAGCGCCCCCGCGTACTCCTCCAGGGCGCCTCCCGCCTCCCTGTACCGGCCCTCGGCGACCCCCACTTTGTCCAGCAGGTCGTCGCGGGTCTCCAGCAGCGCGGCAACGGCCTGGGACCCGCGCGAGCGGGGCCGGCCGGATCATTCGGACATGGTCAGGCTACAGCCAGAGCCGACCAGATGGAAGGGGTTGAGACGGAGGACCCCGGCACCACCGCAGTGGTGCCGGGGCCCTCTGTGCGGTGCCCGGGACTCAGTCGCCCCAGGCGGCGTTCACCAGGGCGCCCTTGTCGACGGGGTTGTCGGGGTTCAGGCGCATGGCCGCGGCGACTGCGGGGTCGAGGGCGGTGCCCGACTTCTCCAGGGGCCCGCCGGGGGCGGGGTGCAGGTCGGCGGCGCCGAACTGGTTCTCCTGTGCGGGCAGCTTCACGAAGAGGTTCTGCTGGGCGCGCGGGGCGATGATGTCCTGCCCGTGCGCCTCGCGGCCGTGGGCGTCGCGCCCAGGCGCGGTGTCCGTGCCCGCCTGCGGGTGGGATGTGAACTCGGCCAGGGTGGGGGCGTTGAACGCGCCTGCTCCGCCGCCGTCCTTGGCCCACTGCCAGTGGATGGTGAACCACTCGGTGTCCTTGGAGGTGCGGTAGTACGTGTTGTAGTCGAGGCCCTGGGCCTCCTGGGGCCCGTACACGGCGGTGCCGTCGCCGTTCACGCCGCCGGCGAAGCGCAGCAGCATCGAGTAGCGCCACGGGTCGCCTTCCTTGGAGTTGGCCGACTTGGTGAGCACGTTGTTGTAGATCTGGTTGTCGGTGGCGTTCCACGTCAGGCCCTTCTCAATGGACCAGGACTCGGGGGCCGTGCACTCGCCGGCCTCGTTGCGCGCGTTGCAGCCGTTGTAGCGCGTGTCCTCGCGGATCACCATGGGCGAGAGGGTGTCGACGATGGTGTTGTTGAAGATCTTGTCCGAGTCGGTGCCCGACAGGACGATCCCCTGGAAGGAGCTCTCGACGATGTTCGAGGCGATGATGTTGTGGGAGCTGACCTCGTCGAAGATCGCGGACTTGCCGACGTTGATGAAGTGGTTGCCCACGATCTGCGAGTTCATCACGCCCTCGTCGAACCACACGCCGATGACGCGGCGCGGGCTGTCCACGTTGGGGTCGTTGTGGTTGTAGCCGGCCTGGGAGTAGTCGTGCGTGTTGAAGGCATAGCGGATGCCGTCGGAATGGGTGATCTTCGTGTCGCCGATGGTGCAGTAGGCGCCGCAGTTGTCGACGATGAAGCCGGCCTGGTTGTTCATCGACCACGTGTTGTGCTCGACGGAGACGTTCGTGGACCGGTTGATGCCGAAGCCGACGCCGCCGTTGTGGGCGATGGTGTTGCCCGACACGGTGGAGCCGTCGGCGTTGGCCAGGCCCAGCGCCGTGCCCATCGCCGAGTACTGGAAGGTGTTGTTGGTGATCGACACGTTCTTGCCGCCCACGAAGAACATGGCGCCCCCGGTGAGGGTGCCGATCTCGGGGTCCTTGTAGTCCCACTGCTGCAGGGGCGAGTACTTCTCGACCGTGAAGCCGTTGAAGACGGTGCCCTCCCCGCCCAGGGTGAGCGCCCGGTGGTGCTGGACGACCTCGACGGTGTGCCCGGAGGGGTTGTCGCCCAGGACGTAGCCGACGCCGGTGTGGGGCTTGACGTTGTAGCCCTGGCGGTTGTTCTTGGGGTTGACCAGGGTCACGGGGTCGGGGTCGTTGACCCAGAAGGTGCCCGGGCCCACCTGGGAGCGTTCCGCCACCTGGGTGAGCTCCTTGCCGTCGACGAAGACCTGCTCGGGGTAGGCGGCCATGCCCTCGACCGCGGGGTTCGCGTTCACGGTGCCCACGTGCGAGAAGCGGACGAAGTCGCTGCGGGCCGAGGAGTAGGTGCCGTCGCCGTTGTCGTTCCAGTCCGCGACGACGTCCGCGCCGTTGAGCGAGACCTGCTGCCCCTTGCCGGCGGTGATCGTGAGGCTCTTGAACGAGGTGATCTCGCCCTCGCGGTAGGTGCCCGAGGCGACTTCGACAGTCGCACCGGAGGGCGCGGCCTTCAGCGCTGCCCCCAGCGTGGCGAACGGGCGCTCGGCACTGCCGTCGTTGGTGTCCGCGCCGGTCGCCTGGGAAACGTGGATCGTGGTGGGGGAGTCGGCGAGCGCGGGGCCGGACAGCAGTCCGGCCGCCGCCAGCGCGAGGGCGCCCGCGGCTCCGATGGTCTTGTTGAGGTAGCGCATGAGCTCACTTTCTGGGTATCCGGTGGTCATGAACCAACATGGACCGACTGGTAAATGTTGGCCGACCATTACGATACCCCCCTTCGTAATAAGAGGGAAGGCCCCCGGAGTCCCTGCGTGTCGCACTGGCGGACCGTTCGGCAGTGATTGACGCGCCGGGGCCCCCGCAGCGCCGGTGGTCCGCCGCGCGCTCGTGCCCTGCTGGGCGCCGGTCCAGTGCGGACGGGCCCCGCCGCCCTGGCGCTCCGTCGGCGACGCCCGGCGGGGCCGGGATCAGTGGGCCAGGTGCTCGTGGGCGGCGTGCTCCGCGCACTCCAACTGGAAGGTCGAATGGGCGATCTCGACGGGGAAGTGGTGCGCCGCGCACTCGCCGAGGCTGTGGACGATGAGGTCCCGCCCGTGGGCGTCGACGGCGGGGGAGACCTCGACGTGGGCGGTCACGGCCACCAAGCCGGTGGCGACCGTCGTGACGTGGAGGTCGTGGACGCGGGTGACCCCCGGGACCGCCAGCATGTGCTCGCGCACCTGCGCCAGCTCGATCCGGTGGGGGGTCCGCTCCATGAGGATCGCGACGGACTTGCGCAGCAGCCCCAGCGCCCGCGGCGCCATGAGGGCGGCGATGAGCAGTGAGGCGACGGCGTCGGCGCCGCTCCATCCCGTCGCCAGGGCGCAGGCCGCGGCGGCGATCACCGCGACCGAGCCCAGGGCGTCGTTGGCGACCTCCAGGAACGCGGCGCGCATATTGAGGGAGGAACCCCTCCCTCCCATGAGGATGAGCAGGGAAGCGCCGTTGGCGATCAGGCCGACGGCGCCGACGACCAGCATGGGGACGGGCTCGACGGCCCCGGGCGACACGAGGCGCCACACCGCCTCCCACGCGACGATGGCGCAGATGATCGCCAGCATCCCCGCCTGCAGGGCGGCAGCCAGCACCTCCGAGCGCGCCCACCCCCACGTGTGGCGGTCGTCGCGGGGCCGGGTCATCAGGTGGGCCGCGACCAGGGCGACCACCAGCCCGGAGGAGTCCACCGCCATGTGGCCCGCGTCCGCCGCCAGCGACAGGGAACCGGACACGTGGGCGGCGACGAGCTCGGCGGCCATGACGCCCGCGGTGACCCCGAGCGCCATGAGGAGCCTCGTGCGCGAGGCGCGGGCGTGGTCGTGCGAGTGGCCGCCGTGGGAGTGCCCGCGGCCTCCGCCGCGCGCCTGACCGTTCGTGGGCGGCCCCGGCCGTGCGCCGTCGGCCGCCGAGGGGGCGCACGGCAGGCCGACGGCCTGTTCGCAGTCGTCGTGCTCGCTCATGCGCCCATTGTATGCGGCGCCGCCGCGCCCCGACAGCCCCCGTCGGGCGCATAGGACCGGGTACCCGAACGCCCGCCGCCCCGAGCGCGTACCCTTGGTCCGTAGCGCGGGAACCACCGCGCCAGCTGCCCCACGGCAACATGGACAACAAAGGAGTGCCTCATGGCAACACCCCGCATCGTGACCGTCACGGGCGCAGCCGGGAACATCGGCTACGCCCTTCTCTTCCGCATCGCCTCCGGCCAGCTCTTCGGGCCCGACGTGCCCGTCAAGCTGAACCTCCTCGAGATCCCCCAGGCCGTCAAGGCCGCCGAGGGGACCGCTATGGAGCTGGACGACTGCGCGTTCCCGACCCTGGCGGGTGTGGAGATCTTCGACGACGCGTCCAAGGCGTTCCAGGGCACGAACGTCGCCTACCTGGTGGGCGCGATGCCCCGCCGCGCGGGCATGGAGCGCGCCGACCTGCTCGAGGCCAACGCGGGCATCTTCGGCCCCCAGGGCAAGGCCATCAACGACGGCGCCGCCCAGGACGTGCGCGTCCTGGTCGTGGGCAACCCCGCGAACACGAACGCCACCATCGCCCAGAACGCGGCCCCGGACGTGCCCGCGTCCCGCTTCACCGCGATGATGCGCCTGGACCACAACCGCGCCGTCGCGCAGCTGGCCCACAAGACGGGCGCCGCGAACGCCGACATCAAGGACGTCGTCGTGTGGGGCAACCACTCCGCCGACCAGTACCCGGACGTCTCCTTCGCCAAGGTCGCCGGCAAGCCCGCGACCGAGCTGGTGGACGAGGAGTGGCTGTCCAGCTACTACCGCCCCACGGTCGCCAAGCGCGGCGCGGCCATCATCGAGGCGCGCGGCGCCTCCTCGGCCGCCTCCGCCGCCAACGCCGCCATCGACCACATGCACTCCTGGATCCACGGCACCCCCGCGGGGGAGTGGGTCACCGCCGGCGTCATGAGCGACGGCACGCACTACGGCGTCCCCGCCGGCCTGAACTTCGGCTTCCCCGTCACCTCCGACGGCGGCGAGTGGCAGGTCGTGGACGGCCTGGAGATCTCCGAGGCGACCCGCGCGGGCATCGACCACAACATCAAGGCCCTGCAAGAGGAGTACGGCGCCGTCAAGGCGCTCGGCTTCATCAAGTGAGCGCGCGCCCGCAGCAGCGGGCGGCGAGGCCGGTGGGCGGTCCCAATGGGGCCGCCCACCGGCG
>ERZ773035.273-NODE-273-length-43624-cov-23.558792_pt1 | contig 43624 bp, 35 predicted proteins | sample MGYA00511487_ERZ773035 | MGnify/ENA primary metagenome ERZ773035 (study PRJEB29015, sample SAMEA2737985) | human oral metagenome | biome: human oral; feature: human-associated habitat; material: dental | place: China | collected 2024 ... | reverse complement strand
AGGGCGGCGCCTCCTGATTGCGGGCAAGGATGAGACCATCTACGATGCCAAGACCCCGCGTCTGCGTACGACACCCCAGTATACAGCCTATGTAAAGATTGCCGAAGGATGTGATCACCGTTGCGCCTTCTGTGCGATCCCTCTGATTCGCGGCAGCTTTCGCAGTCGAGCGATGGAGGATATTCTGGACGAGGTGAGGGAGCTTGCAGAGAGCGGTGTGCGCGAAATTGTTTTGATTGCACAGGACAGTGCGAACTATGGTCTAGATCGCTATCAAAAGCCTATGCTGCCCTCACTTCTGCAGGAGCTAGCGAAGATTGAGAAGATTGCATGGATCCGCGTGCTCTACAGCTATCCGAAATACTTCACGGATGAGCTCATCGACGTGATTGCGAGCGAGCCAAAGGTCGTGAAATATGTGGATCTCCCACTTCAACATGCACATGATGCAGTTCTTCGTTCAATGAATCGTCCAGATACAAGGAAGGGCGTGGAGAAGCTGATTCAAAAACTGCGTGAGCGGATCCCAGGCGTTGCTATCCGCTCGACATTCATTGTGGGATTCCCCGGTGAAACGGATACGCACTATCAGGCACTCCGCTCATTTGTTGAAGAGCAGCGTTTTGATAAAGTAGGAATCTTTACTTACTCAGAGGAGGAGGATACGCCTGCGGCAGTGATGGCACAGAAGGTTTCTGAGGAAGTCATGCAGGAGCGTTATCATGATTTGATGAGTCTGCAAAGCAAGATCTCTGAGGAAATCAATATCGCGCTCGAAAATCATGAGATCGATGTTCTGATTGAAGGACGTGATACCGAGCAGCAGTCCATTGCTGTGGGGCGTTCCTATCGTGAAGCACCCGAGGTGGATGGGCAGATCTACATAGAAGGGGATACGGAGAGCCTTGTGGGTGATATTGTGCGCGTTCGTCTGCTCCAAGGATTTACCTATGATATCGTAGGCGAGAGGGTAGTATAATGGTTGTTTCGAATGAAATATCCGCGGAGGAAATGGGCAGAGAACTGTGTGAAGCAGGGATGACCATTGCCTGTGCAGAATCTTGTACAGGTGGACTCCTCACGAGCACGCTGACGGACGTTCCTGGCAGCTCCGCCTATGTCGTGGGCAGCGTTATATCCTATGCCAATCATGTGAAATCGCGTATCCTGCATGTTCCGGAGCATGTTCTCACTGTATGCGGTGCCGTTTCAGAGGAGACTGCACGTGTGATGGCAGAGAGTATACGGCAGCTTATGCAGACGGACATCGGCGTGGGGATTACAGGAATTGCGGGACCCGATGGCGGCTCCGCGGACAAACCGGTCGGCCTGGTCTATATTGCCGTAACTGATCGGGGACATACAACGGTCAAAAAAAATATTTTTTCTGGAACGCGGATGCAGAATAAGCAGGCGGCTGTTGGTCAAGCGCTTGATATGATACGTGATGTGATCCGGGGCTCTACATGATGGAGAAGGATCGAAATCTTGTGAGCGCTGTTTTCATAGCGAGAGAGAATTGAAGGAGAATTGTCAATGAAGATGTCATCAAGAAAAACAATGCTTACCGCTGCGGTGCTTGTTACACTTTCCACGGGAACAACATATGCCGCTACGCCAGGTACGGTGGACACACAGGATCTCTTTCACGCCAACCGACTGGTTACAGATTCGGCAAAGGGCGCTACGCTAGAAGAGCAGTCTGCACCGGATCGCTATGAAGCCTCCATATCTGCACAGAAGAAAGAAGTCGCGACTGCTTCGGCGGCAGCCAAAGCGGCCCCTGCCAGAACGGTTCAGCCGGCGCGGCTTCGTTGGGAGAGTGTCGATACACGTCTTGCCGCACGCAATAATGATCCTTCGTTCAGCCTTTCTGCACAAAAGGCGAAGCCTGTTATCATTACGGCTGAGGACATCAAACGTGAAGAAAAACTCGCGGCAAAAGAAGGCCGTCCCGTGCAGGAGCTTGTCGGGGATGTAAATATGAACCGACCAGTACCGCCGCCGCGTCCTAAGAGATCCGCAGAGCCTCAGCATCCTGTCGATCAGGCTGGTACGAATGCATCTCTGCCTGCATCTGCGGCTGCTGTTTCTGGAGCGAATCGCCAGCCTTTTACGCAGGCAGAGATGTATACGCCGTCTGCTGTGGGCGCACCTTCACGCACATCACCTGCGGCATCAATGCCGCAGAGTCATGCTCAACAATATACACCGTCAGGCAGCGCACAGACAAATACGCCATACGCTCCTGCGGGGACGAGGGCGAGTGCCATAGAGGAAAGCTCCTCAGCTTTGCCTCAGACATCCATTTCTGCTGCTGCCGAAGCTCAGCAGAAACCTTCGCGGCCGCGTTACCCGCAGCTTCCACATGAGGAGTTTTCACTGACACCTCCCGCAGAGAATGGTGCTGTGCCGAAACAACCGGACCGCTTTGAGGTTGTTGGAAGCTCGTCTACACAACATCCTGTTGTCGCCGCTGTAAAAGACCAAACTCCTGTAGTTGAGCATTCTGTACGTCCTGAGGGTGTTCCGGCAATCCAGCCGAGGCAGGTGCTTCAGAATTCGAATGAAGACCTTGCGGGTATTTCGGATGAAGTGTGTCGTCATATCCTTGCCGGACAGCTTGCTATGGAGGTTCAGCTGCAGCGGGATCCGAGTGTTGCAGGAATGCGTGCGATCACGAAAGTTCTGCGCGAGAATACAACACTTACACGCCTTCAGAAGATTGACTTCCTCATTGGGTTTGGGCGTGCACTCCATCGGAGTGGGCTGCCGCGCCAGCAGGAAGCGCTTCTCATCAAGACGATTGCAGAAGCGTTTTAAGAAATCGCTGATAAAATGAAGCTCGCTGGTGCAGATTTTTGTTCAGTCGAGGAGACAAACTGGACACATAGCAAGGGCCATGTGGAGGATTTGTCGACAAAGAGAGGCCGGAAAAGATATGGCCAAGAAGGAAGCACTGAATTTATCAGTGCTTTCTTAACGTATTTGTTCTGAGCAGAGGTTCATACGGGGGAGAGTTATGAAACATCTTAATATCGCCGTGATTGCAGGAGACGGAATTGGCCCCGAGGTCATTGCCGAAGGGAAAAAAGTATTTGCGGGAATTGCGAAGATGGACGGCAATTTTTCGGTTGATTTTGAGGACTTCCCTTGGGGGTGCGAATACTACCTGAAGACGGGGGTGATGATGCCGGAGGATGGGTTGGCTCGCCTTCAGTCCTTTGATGCTGTCTATCTCGGAGCCGTAGGCTATCCGGGCGTACCGGATCACGTTTCTTTGGGCGATCTTTTGCTTCGGATCCGGCGCGGCTTCGATGAGTACATCAACTTGCGTCCCGTACGCCTGTTGAAGGGGGCACCGTGTCCTCTTGCCGACGTATCAACAGAAGAGATCAATATGATTGTCGTACGTGAGAACAGCGAGGGAGAGTACGCAAACGTCGGGGCACATCTCTATCCTGGGACGGAGCGCGAGGTAGCCTTTCAGACCGGAGTGTTCTCGAGGCATGGCTGTGAGCGCGTTATCCGATATGCCTATGAACTCGCCCGCCGTGAAAGGCGTTCGCTTACCTCAATTTCCAAGGGAAATGCGCTGCGGTACTCGATGGTTTTCTGGGATGAAATCTTCGCGGAGATTGGCAGGGAATATCCCGATGTGGAGACACATAGTCTGCTCGTCGATGCGGCAAGCATGTTCTTTGTCAAAGATCCTAAGCGCTTCGAAATCGTTGTGACGAGCAATCTGTTCGGTGATATACTGACCGATCTCGGTGCTGCGATTGCAGGTGGTATGGGGCTTGCAGCAGGTGCAAATCTCAATCCAGAGCGTAAGTACCCGTCGATGTTCGAGCCGATTCATGGGAGTGCACCAGATATTGCGGGACAGGAGATTGCCAATCCTCTGGCATCTATCTGGTCGGTCAGTCAGATGCTCGCCTTCCTCGGGGAAGAGGTATGGGCAGAGCAGCTTTTAGCTGCGATTGAGACTCTGCTTGTGGAACGAAGGACGTTGACACCGGATCTTGGCGGAAGTGCCAAGACCTCGGAGATCGGTGCCGCCGTACTTGAGATTTTGGAACGCTGATTGAGCAGTTGCATGAAGAAGCGCGAGGTTTTTAGCCTCGCGCTCTATTTAGATATTGGATGGAGTGTGTGAGATGAAAGAGCTACAACGCATACGCAAGGCGGTCATTCCTGCGGCAGGCTATGGGACACGCTTTCTTCCTGCTACGAAGGCAACGCCGAAGGAGATGCTGCCCATTGTGGACAAGCCGACCATTCAGTATATTGTAGAGGAGGCTCTTACAAGCGGCATTGAGGACATTCTGATCATCAGTGGTCATGGCAAGCGTGCCATAGAGGATCACTTTGATTCGGCTCCTGCGCTTGAGCATGAACTCGAGCGGAAGGGGAAGTCAGACCTTCTTGATCTCGTACGTGAGACGACGGATGTGAATGTGCACTATGTTCGGCAGAAATATATGCGTGGGTTGGGGGATGCCATCCTATGTGCGCGCAGTTTTGTCGGGGAGGAGCCGTTTGCTGTTCTTCTTGGCGATGATGTTGTCTATCATCCGGAGCGTTCAGCACTGCGTCAGTTGATTGATATTTATGAAGAAACGGGCGGATCTGTTCTTGGCTGTCAGGTGGTTGCGGACGAACAGGTATCCTCATACGGCATCGTTGCAGGAGAAACACTTGCGAATCCTCGCCTTATGCGTGTCTCTGATATGGTGGAAAAGCCATCGCTGGAAGAGGCGCCGAGCCGCATGGCCGTACTCGGGCGCTATATTATTCGTCCGGAGATCTTTTCCATTCTTGGTGAGACGAAGCCGGGAAAGGGTGGTGAGATTCAGCTTACAGATGCACTCAAGGTACTGGCACAGCGGGAAGCTGTATATGCCTATGACTTCAAGGGGAAGCGGTACGATCTCGGGGACAAGCTTGGATTTTTGCAGGCGACGGTGGAGTTTGCTTTGCGCCGCGCAGATCTCGGTGCTGACTTTCAGGCGTATCTGAGAGATCTTGTAAAGAGCATGTGAGGCGATCTGATTGCAGAAGGAAAACCAGGCAAATCTTGCGCTTATCCTAAGCGTGATTGGCACAATCGGTACCGTAGGGCAGGGCTCCTCTCTTGTTGTTGCCACCCTTCATCACGGATTTTTGGCCGCAACAATTGGGGGGCTTGCGGATTGGTTTGCTGTGAAGGCGATCTTCGGTCGTCCGCTCGGTATAGCACATCGTACAGATATCCTGCGTCGTAACCGTGCGCGGATTATGGAATCGCTTGTGCGGTTCTCTGCGGATGATTTACTCAGCAAGCAGAACATTATGGACGTTGTTGAACGAGAGCAGATCGGAGCGCTCCTCGTGGAGTATTTGCAGCATCGTGGGGGTGGAGAGCGTCTCATTGAGGCGAGCATCGACATTCTCCGTCACGTCGCCTCCGATGTGGACAGCCGCAGCATAGCAAAGGAACTAACACCCTATGTGATACAGGCACTTCATGAACTTCCATTGGAGGATAGCTTTGCGGAGTTGCTGAATGTTCTAACTGAGGAACCTCACGCTGATCGTATCTTTAATATGCTGGTTCGTATGGGATCACAGCTCATACGTACGCAGGTGTTTCAGGATATGCTCCGCGAGAATATTGCATCCATACGTATGGAATATGAAGGCGACGGAATGATTCGTGCCTTTGTCCTATCCTTTTTTGACGATGCCATGATCGCGGAGTGGCTGACTGGGCGGTTGGAGGAGATCCTAACGTCGGCAATGCGCTCGGATGACAGGCGCCACAAGGAGGGGGTTCAATTACTCATCTCCTTTGTGGAAGGACTGCGCACAAATTCGAAGTTGTACGAGGAACTGCATCGCTATAAGCTGCATGTGATTGAACACCTCGAGATTGAGAACCTTCTCGCTGAATTCATAGAGCGCCGTATGAAGGGGCATCATGCCTTTTGGATTCCATATCTGAAGGAGCTTCTGAATGAGAAAATAGATGCTTTTGTGCATTCGGAAAGTTGGCGGAACCGTGCAGATCGGTGGATGAAGGAGCTTGCTGCGGGAGAGATAGAGAAGCATCACGAGATGATTGCAGACTTTGTCAGGGAATATTTGAATCAAAAGACAGATGATGAACTCATTGCTTTTGTGGAGAGCAAGGTGCGCACCGACTTGCAGATGATTCGTGTGAACGGTGCCATCGTTGGTGCGTTTGTTGGAATGGGGTTGTCGCTTATCGTGAGATTTGCAGAAAGGATGTGGGGGTTATGACACGAACGTGGAACAAGGCGGATACGGCTCTGTTGACTTCCTTCGTATTCTTTCTGTTCGCCCTTGGATTACATCTATGGTTTTCTGCGGTACTTTGGGCGGAGGGTCTGCTCATGGTCAGTGAGGCGGCTCTGGTTGGCGGAGTTGCAGACTGGTTTGCCGTCACGGCACTCTTTCGAAAGCCTCTGGGGTTTCCTTACCATACAGCCATATTGCCGCGCAGACGGGACAACTTTATCCATGCGATCACCATTATGGTGCAAAAGGAATTTTTTTCCCGTCGGAAGATTTTTCGACATATTGAAAAGATTCATCTGATTCCGATGCTGCAGGAGTTTTTGCATAAAAAAAAGACGGAAGAGCAGTTGACCGGAACAGTCCTTCACTTTGTCCGTGCAGCATTTTTTCGAAAAAACAATAAAAAGGTAATTTCCTATCTGTCTGTACGGTTCAAAAATTTACTTTTGCGTGAGGATCCGTCAGAGCTCATGAATCGCTTTGCTGCGCTGTCCAGAACAAATGCATGGGCTCAGCAGATGCTCTCCCGCATTTCCCTGCTCCTCGCGCGAGAGGTATCCACAGAGGAGACGCGGCAGTCCATTCGGGAGGTGCTTGCGGAACTCGAGCGGGAAAAGATTGGTGTCGGTTTTTTATCGCGTCTGCTTGAGATGACGAATACAGTCAATCTCGACGAGGGCGCAGATCTGATTCAGAGACATACCTGCAACATTTTGGAAGAATTTGGAAGAGGCGGATCTCCATTACAGGAAAATGCGATTGCACTCATCCATGACTGCTTGTTGGAGCTGCAGCAGGACAATGAGCTTCTGCAGCTTGTACGCGAACTGCAGGAACGACTTTCTCGTGAGCTTCCAATTGATGAAACGCTCACGCGTCTCTTTCATGGTATGCGGAAACACTTCCAGATGGATTTAAAGCGGGAAGTCGATCCGATCGAGGAGCATATGCCGGAGTTCTATATGCATTTGCGGAGCATCCTACACGTTGAATATCAGCATATGCTCTATCTGGTTGAGACGCATCCAGAGCTGCAGAAGATCATCGCAAAGGTACTCTATGACCTCTTGGCACGCTCTGCGCTCCACGCACAGACGCTCGTTGGTGTTATTGTCGGCAATGTTCTGTCCCGTCTCACAGACGATGAACTCAATCATCTCATCTATGACAAGGTAGAGCAGGATCTCTTGTGGATTCGGGTCAATGGCTCTCTCGTCGGCGGCTGTATTGGACTCCTGCTTTTTATCTCTATGAATCTGCTTGCGTAATCAGATAAAGTACATGAGATTCTCATTGCTCTCCTCACGGTTCAGTGCCGTAAGGAGATCTTCCAATGAGATGCCATTCAGTGTCTCGTATATACTTTTATCCAGCACATCAAAGACCGTACGGGAGAGGATATGATTGAGCGGCTCCATTTTTTCGGATGCTGCTCCGGTCTTTTCGATCAGGGAGATCTCAATAGAGGAGAGAATGTCATAGGCTGTAATCTGACGCGGCTGGCGGGAGAGCTGATACCCTCCCTGAGAGCCCTTAATCGAGTTGACAAGCTTGCTGCGCTTGAGAAGGGAAAACACCTGCTCAAGGTATATTTTAGAGATACCAAGATGATCAGAAATGCTGATGATCGTAATGGGGGAGGAGGTTTCGTAGTTGCGTGCGAGATATACCATAGCAGCAATTCCATAGCGTCCTTTTGCGGAGATTTTCATTGACTCATCCTCTTTCCATAAAACATAGTTTTTCTATTGATATAATATGTTAAAAATAAAAAAATGTCAAACAAAAAATCCCTTCTCGTATGAGGAAGGGATTTTGTATTACAGATATAATCTCAACGCTTCGAGAATTGGGATGCCTTACGTGCCTTCTTGAGACCGTACTTGCGACGTTCCTTCTCACGCGGATCACGCGTGACGAAGCCTGCTTTTTTGAGAGCAGGGCGCAGTTCTGCATCCATTTCGATGAGTGCACGCGTAATGCCATGGCGAATTGCACCGGCCTGACCAGATGCACCACCGCCGGATACGTTGGCAATCACATCGTATTTATCAACTGTTTCGGTCAGATTGAGCGGCTGACGAACGATCAGTTCGAGCGTCTTCAGACCAAAGTATTCTGCCATTTCACGACCGTTGATCGTAACCTTGCCGTCGCCCGGAACGAGGCGAACGCGTGCAACTGAGGTCTTGCGGCGACCCGTGCCGTAGTAAGTGACTTGTGCCATCGAACAGATTCCTCCTTTTATGAAACTCAGCGAATATCAAACGCCAGCGGTTCAGGCTTCTGTGCTGCGTGGGGATGCTCCGAGCCAACGTAGACGTTGAGCTTACGGAAGATCTGAGCGCCGAGGCTGTTCTTCGGCAGCATACCCTTGACAGCGTGCTCGATGACACGGGTCGGGAAGCGGCGGAGCATATCGCCGGCGGTCGTAAAGGTCGTGCCGCCCTGATAGCCGGAATGACGGAAGTAGGTCTTGTCCGTCAGCTTCTTTCCCGTGAACTTCACTTTCTCAGCATTGATAACAATGACGTAATCGCCGGTATCGACGTGCGGTGTGTAGATGGGCTTATTCTTGCCGCGCAGAATTTTCGCGATCTCTGCTGCAAGACGTCCGACTGTCTGGTTCTCGGCGTCTACAACATACCACTTACGTTCAATATCGGCGGCTTTTGCCATAACCGTGGTTTTCACGTAATTCCCCCCTAGAGAGTAAGAGCATTCAATGATTATGAGTTGATGCAATATCCACTCATGTCTCCGGGGCTAATGGCTACATGAAAAATATCACACGTCGCTATTCTATGAGATTTTGAGCGGAATGTCAAGGCATTTTATCCATTGCGCGCTTGACTTTTTCTGCAATCCCGTGCATTTTTGTGCTTGGGACGGAGCACGCTGCAATGCGCACGCCCATTTTGAGCGGTACGGCAAAGATCAGATCCTCATGGAGCAGATCGCAGACTGCCTGCGGATCTGCTGCCGGGATGGCGAGGAAGAAGCCGCCCTTGTAGGGGAGGGCGGGGAGACCGCACGCCGCTGCCTCTTTCATAAAGATGTCCCCGCGCTCCTGTACAAGACGATAGAGGGCATCGCGCTCTGCCTCGTAGGAGGCATAGGCGGCCGCATCCTGCTGAATGCGCGTCAGGAGGGTCATTGCGCCGCGGTTGATGTTCGACCACGTGGCGCGTGCCGCATACTTGCTGATTTCGTTGAACTCATCGATGACCGTTTTGCTCGCGGAGAGTGCGATGAGCGCACCGCAGCGCTGTCCGTAGAACGTATACGCCTTGGACATGGAGAAGGCAAAAAGCGTCAGGATATTTTCAGGCAAATTGGCGAATTTCTGCATGAAGGCGCGCGTTTCATGCTTTTCTCCTGCGAAGTCGATGTAGGCAATGTCGACGAGCAGGTGTACCTTCTTGCCCGCGGCTGCGTGCTTCTTCACGCAGTCGAGTACATGGATCCAGTCCTCCGAGGAGAGGCTGTAGCCCGTCGGGTTGTGTGCCGGTGTGTTGAGGATGATGAGGAGGCTGTCCTGCTTCTTGAAGAGGGCATCGACCGCTGTGGAAAATGCCGCATGGTTGAAATTGTTTGCCTCGTCAAAGAGCTGGAAATTCGTCACGGAGCAACCGAGCTCCTGACAGATGACATTGTACGTCCCCCAGAACCAGTCCGAGGTGAGTACCTGATCGCCCTTTTCCACATAGTTGTCGACGGCTGTGCGCAGGGCACCTGTTCCGCCTGCAGTGGCGATCGCAGCGAGGTAGCCGTCCGGGCGATTGCCTGCAAACGTGATGTCGATTGCCGCCTCCAGATACTCCGGAAGTCCAGAGATCGGTGCATAGGCAATATAGTCCTCAATGGGCAGCGAGCGAAAGACGCGCTCGACAGTGGGGAGGTGGGCGAGTTTGCCCTCGTCATCCATGACAGCGCCGATCGTTGCATTCGTCACACGTTCCGCACCATGTTCTGCGATTGCAGCGCGGCACGCTGCATTGGCACCGAAAATCGCGTCCTTCAGTCTCCTCGAAGCCGCGTGGGATGCCGCCATCTGAATTGCCATTGTAATACGCTCTCCTTTTCGTTTTGAAAGCACGGACATCATGAAGTCCGCCAAGCGGCAGATCTTCATTCATCCGTGCTTTCTTTGGATTCATTATGATGATATCGTTTTGTTCCGCCCCTGTCCACCGAAGGGGCGGGTGTATACAAGTATTCTTAGCCTTCGGGGAAGAACTCGTCGTGAATGCGGTTGACTGCATCCTTTACACTGCCGCCCTTGATGAGGCAGGAAATGCTGATCTCAGACGTGCTGATGATCTCGATGTTGATGTCGGCACGCGAGAGTGCGCCGAACATACGTGAGGCAATCCCAGGATTACCGAGCATGCCCGCACCGACGATGGAGATCTTTGCCACATCGTTGTCGATGGCAACCGCAGAAGCCTTGATCTCAGCCGAGATCCCCTCGACCACCTGACGCGCCTCCTCGGCATCAATCGTGGCGACGGTGAAGACCATATCCGTCATATTCGACTCTGCGCTGCGAATGCTCTGAACGATCATGTCCACGTCAATGTTTGCCTCTGCAAGCGCGGAGAAAATCTTGTGCGCAACACCGGGGACATTGGATACGCCGAGTACGGTGATCTTCGAGACATGCTCGTCATGGGTAACGCCGCGAATGATAAAGGACTTTTCTTCCACTGTGTATTCCTCCCTAATGATGGTTCCCGGTTCCGAAGTAAAGGTCGAGCGGACGTGGATGGGGATGCCGTAGAGCTGTCCCATCTCCACGGAGCGCGGCTGCATGACGCCGGCGCCGAGGCGTGCCATCTCGAGCATTTCGTTGTAAGTGATCTCGCGCATGCGGCGTGCGCCCTTTGCAATGCGCGGGTCGGCAGAGTATATGCCGTCAACATCCGTGTAGATCTCGCAGGCATCTGCGCCGATTGCGCCTGCAATTGCGACCGCCGAGGTATCCGAGCCGCCGCGTCCGAGGGTTACGGGATTGCCCTTTTCATCCGTTCCCTGAAATCCTGCGATCACGACGATATTGCCCTTGTCAAGCTCCTCGTGGACGCGCTCCGGATGAAGTCCGAGGATGCGTCCCTTCGTGTGGGCGCTGTCGGTTTTCATGCCCGCCATCGCGCCCGTGAGGGAGACAGCAGGCTGTCCCATTGAGCGGAATGCCATCGCAAGGAGGGCAATGGAGACCTGTTCGCCCGTCGTCATGAGCATATCCATCTCGCGCGCGTACTGATAGGGGCTCTCTGCCACTTCTCCCGCGAGCGCAATGAGATCGTCTGTCGTGTCGCCCATTGCCGATACCACCATGACAATGCGATCATCGGGGGTTTTCTCGCTCAGAATCCGCTTTGCTACATTCTTGATCTTTTCAGGCGTCGCAACGGAGCTTCCGCCAAATTTCTTTACAATTAGTGCCATATAATGTCCCCCTATGGTATTGATATGATTCCCATAACGGTGAATGCTGAACGCATTATAGCGTAAAAATGAAGCACTGTCCAGCAAACAGAATGCGAATGGGGAGGATACGGGGATAAAAATATGACCTTATCTCATGTCATACACGAAATAAGGTCATATTGAATGCACTCTGTTATGAGAGTGGGGGGATATTACTTGTTGAGGAGGGCCTGGATTTCAGAAGCCTTGCCGTCAGAGCCGAGCACCTCTTTGATCTTGTGGGTGACGAGCTCCTTGATGTAGCTGCGGCCGTCGGTCAGATACTGACGCGGGTCGAAGTGGGACGGCTCCTTCTTGAAGTGCTCGCGGATGCCAGCCGTCATTGCAAGACGGAGGTCGGAGTCGATGTTGATCTTGCAGACGGAGGACTTTGCCGCGCGGCGCAGCTGATCCTCGGGGATGCCGACTGCATCCGGCATATGTCCGCCGTTCTCGTTGATGATCTTCACATACTTCGGAATGACGGAGGAAGCGCCGTGCAGCACGATGGGGAAGCCCGGAATGCGCTTCTCGATCTCCTCGAGGATGTCGAAGCGGAGCGGCGGCGGTACGAGGACGCCGTCTGCATTGCGCGTGCACTGCTCCGGCGTGAACTTGAACGCGCCGTGCGAGGTGCCAATTGCAATGGCGAGGGAGTCAACGCCCGTCTTTTCGACGAAGTCCTGAACCTCCTCGGGCTTCGTATAGGATGCATCCTCTGCAGAGACGTTGACATCGTCCTCAATGCCGGCGAGCTGTCCGAGCTCTGCCTCAACGACGACGCCATGTGCGTGCGCATACTCTGCGACGCGCTTTGCAAGAGCGACGTTCTCATCGTACGGCAGATGCGAGCCGTCGATCATGACGGAGGTGAAGCCGCCGTCGATGCAGGACTTGCAGATATCGAAGTCTGCGCCGTGGTCGAGGTGCAGAGCAATGGGAATATCGTTGATTTCGAGTGCAGCCTTGACAAGATGGACAAGGTACTCATGGCGCGCATACTTGCGTGCGCCTGCGGAGACCTGCAGGATCAGAGGGGATTTGAGCTCTCCCGCAGCATCCGTAATGCCCTGAACGATCTCCATGTTGTTGACGTTGAAAGCGCCGATGGCATAGCCGCCCTCATAGGCTTTCTTAAACATTTCCTTTGTTCCGACAAGTGGCATGTGATTACCCCCTATTAAAGCTAAAAATATCCCACGAACAATTTTATTATAGCATAGTTTATTTACGGAAGATACCGTTTTTTGAAATTTCCCATCCGTTCTGTTATAATGGGTGAACTAATGTGGAAAGGCTGGTGCGTTGCGTGCAGTTAAAGCGCTTGGAAGCGTACGGATTCAAGTCATTCGCAGAGCGGATTGTCGTGCAGTTCGATCAGGGAATCACCGCCGTAGTGGGGCCGAATGGCAGTGGCAAAAGCAATATCACGGACGCTGTTCGCTGGGTGCTCGGCGAGCAGAATATTCGCATGCTGCGCGGCCTGCGCTCCGAGGACATCATCTTTGCCGGCTCTGCTGCACGCCGTGCGCTCAGCGTGGCGGAGGTCGTTCTGGTCTTTGACAATACGGACAAGATGCTGCCGATTGACTATGACGAGGTCGTTGTCAAGCGCCGCCTGTACCGCAACGGCGACAGCGAGGTGTATCTCAATGATTCGCGCTGCCGTATTAAGGACATCTACCAGCTCTTTGCGGATACGGGCATCGGACATGACGGCATGAGCATCATCGGACAGAACCGATTGAACGATATCCTCGACAGCCGCCCCGAAGACCGCCGCGTATTCTTTGAGGAAACTGCTGGCATCACAAAGTACCGCACGCGCAAGCAGGAGGCTCTGCGCAAGCTGCGTGAGAACGAGGGTGACCTCGTACGTCTGAATGATATCATGTACGCGCATGCGGCAGAGCTTGAGCCGCTCGCCGCGCAGTCGGAAAAGACCATGAAGTTCCGCAGTCTCGATGCCGAGCGGCGGCAGTATCAGATGTCGGCGCTCATACAGCAGCACGGGCGTCTCATGCAGGAACAGGATGCTTTGGATCAGACGTTGCGCATGCATCGTGATGAAGAGGCGTGCGAAATGCGTGCACGTATGGATGCAGAGGGGAAAAAGAACGCGCTTGAGGCTGATATAACCGTCATCGACCACCGCATGCAGGCCGAGGAGCAGGTGGGGCGCAGTGTGCAGGAGAAGCTGGACACACTCCGACAGGAGGCGGCACTCATCAAGGGGCGGCAGGATCAGGGGAAGAAGCGCGAAGAGGATATCGAGCGCATGCGCGTATCTGCGTCTGCCAAGATTGACGCGACCGATCAGGAAATCGTCCAGATCCAAGCACAGTTAGAACGCAAACGCGCTGAGATTGCGGAAAAAAATGCGCAGCAGACGGCGGCTCAGGTCGCGTGCGAGCGGCTGGATGAGATCATTGCGGGCGAGGAGCAGCACATGGCGCAGGAGGAGCACTCCCGTCATGCCGTACAGCGGGTACTGGCGCGTCTGCGGGAGGAGCTTGCCGTCGCTCGGAATGCGGTGCATACGGAGGAGAACAGGCAGCAAGAGGAGGAGCGTGCACGGCGTCAGGATCTCCTTGCGGCGGCGCAGGGCGAACTCGCGCACATCAATCACGCGATCAACCTCTCTGAGAAGAAGATGCAGCAGTTCTCTCAGGAAGGAGATCAGCTTCATACAGAGATTGGAGACCTTCGTCGTACGATTGATCGTGATGAGGCGCAGCTGCGGCAGTCGGATGCGGAGCTCCTGCGCATACGGCAGAGCCTTGATTTTCAGCGGCGCATGCAGGACAGCTATGAAGGCTTCGGGCGGGATGTGCAGATTGTCCTGCAGGCACAGGAGGGTTGGCGCAAAAATGTCTCCGGAACGGTCGCCGATCTCATCCGCATCCCTGAGCGCTATCTCACGGCAATTGACGTGGCGCTCGGCGGGAGCGTGCGCAATATCGTCACGGAGGATACGGATACAGCGAAGGCTGCCATCTCCTATTTGAAGCGCAAAAATGGCGGACGTGTCACATTCCTGCCGCTGACGACGATCACGGTGCGCCAACCGCGTGCAGTTGACCTGCGGCGCTGTCACGGGGTAATCGGCTGGGCGAATACACTTGTGCAGGCGGAGGGGAGATTTCAGAAGGTCGCCGATCATCTGCTTGCACAGACGCTCGTGATGGAGAATTTGGATGATGCCCTGATTGTTGCAAAACAGGAGGGGTATCGCCTACGCATCGTGACACTGACGGGCGAACTGTTGAATCCCGGCGGCTCACTGTCAGGCGGCGGACGGCGTAAGCAGTCGTCCGCACTGCTGAATCGGCGTGCGGAGATCGAGACGTTGAGCGACACTCTGCGCGCGCAGGAGGAAGCCGATAGGGAAATGCGCGTCTCGTTGGAGCAGAAGAAACAGGAGCTCAAGGAGACGAGCAATCGTTATACAGAGAATCGGACGGCAGCAGATCGGCTCTCACAGGAGCTCGTGGATGAGCGCGGGAAGCGCCGTGTGTTAGAGGAGCGCATCGCAGATCAGATGGCGACGCTGCAGGAGATGGAGCGGGCGGAGGATGCGCGTCTGGCGCGCGGAGCGCAGCTCGCTGCGAGACGCACGCGGATCGAGCGCCATATTGCCGTATGCACAGATCACGAGTCGCGCTTTACCGAGGCGATCGCGCAGCTGAATGAACGCTGCGAAGAGCTGCGCACCGGGCGCAGCGAACAGCACGAGCACCTGCATACACTGGATGTTGCAGTCGCTGCGCTGTCCGCAGAGATCGAGACGGGAGAGCGCAATCGCAAATCGCGCGAACTCGAACATGCGGAGGCGCACCGTTCACTGAGCGAAGTTATGGATCAGGCGACGCAGCTTGCGGATGAACTGCGAGTCGATGAGCAGCGGCTCTCGGAACTCGAGAGAGACATTGACGATCAGGATGCCGCACTCCAAGAACATGAAAAGCGCAGCGCCGTACTCAAGGATCAGCGCTTGTCATATGAGGCGGAGAGCCGTGTTCTCGACGCTGCCGTCAAGAGCGCCGTTTCGCGTATAGAAGCCATCCGCACAAAGCAGCACGACTGTGATAAGCAGTTGGAGCGCATTCACATACGTATGGAGGACTGCCGTACGCGTCTCCTGTCCGACTTCGGTCTGACGCCGGAGGCGGCGGCAGCAGGTATTCTGGACGTGGACGAGGCATCGTTGGAGAAGCGTCTGCGCGCATTGGAGAATGACATTCAGGCGCTTGGCTCTGTGAACCCGAATGCCGTCGAGGAGTATGCGGAGAAGAAGGCACGCTACGAGGAGGAAGAGGCACAGATTGCCGACCTGAGCGCCGCAAAACATGATATAGAGCAAATTATCCAGAAGATTGATCAGGATATGACGCGCACATTTCGCGATGCGTTCCATCAGATTCAGGAATACTTTAATGAAATATTCGTGCGCCTCTTTGGCGGCGGCATTGCGGAATTGCGTCTGACGGACAAAGAGGATATACTAAGCAGTGGCGTTGAGATCCTCGTGACCCTGCCCGACAAGAAGCGGCAGAACCTCTCCGCGCTTTCCGGCGGCGAACGCGCACTCACAGTCATCGCATTACTCTTTTCCTTCCTGCGCTATCGCCCCTCGCCGTTCTCCATTCTGGATGAGATCGACGCGCCGCTCGATGAGGCGAATGTCTCGCGTTTCGGTGAATTCCTGCAGGAGTTTGCAAAGAACACGCAGTTTATCGTCGTCACGCACCGAAAGGGAACCATGCGTGCGGCGGATACCATATATGGCGTTACGGTAGAGGATGCCGGCGTATCAAAGGTGCTGTCCATACGCTTGAAGGATTATGAAGCGGAGCAGTCCGCCTGAAAAGCAGAAAGGAGCTATTGTGGGATTCTTTGATCGACTGAAAAAAGGTCTGACGAAGACGCGGGAGAACTTCACGCATAATATTGAACGCCTCATCATCGGATATGCCGATATTGACGATGAGCTGATCGACGATCTCGAGGAGACTCTGCTGATGGCGGATGTCGGCGTTAAGACGACGGAGACGCTCATTGCAGCAGTGCGCAAGGGAATCAAGCAGAAGGAAATACGCACGCCCGAGGATCTGATCCCCTTTTTGGAAAAGGAGATCGTACAGATCCTGGAATCAGGAGAGAATACATTCCATATGGCGGAGCAGGGGACGACGGTGCTGCTCGTCGTTGGAACGAATGGCGTCGGCAAGACGACGACCATCGGGAAGCTGAGCGCCTACTACCGCAGACAAGGGAAATCGGTGCTGCTCGCGGCAGCGGACACCTTCCGCGCCGCAGCCATCGATCAGCTCGAGATCTGGGGCAAGCGTGCGGACGCACAGGTGATAAAGCACGGCGAGGGCTCCGACCCTGCTGCTGTTGTTTTTGATGCTATGCAGGCAGCAAAGGCGCGCAACATCGACATTGTCATTGTCGATACGGCGGGACGCCTCCAGACCAAGTCAAATCTCATGCAGGAACTCGAGAAGATCTATCGCGTCATCGGACGTGAGATCCCGGGGGCACCACATGAGACGCTGCTCGTGCTCGACGCTGGGACGGGGCAGAACGCCATCAGTCAGGCAGAGCTCTTTGCGCAGGCTGCACCTGTTTCCGGCGTTGTACTCACGAAACTCGACGGAACGGCAAAGGGCGGCGTAACCATCGGCATCAAGTCCCAGCTGTCCATTCCGATCAAGTGGATCGGCGTTGGAGAGGGGATGGACGATCTGCGCCCCTTCCATGCGGAGGATTTTGTGAGCGCACTGTTTGTCAAGCGTGAGGATGAAACGGAAGAATAACGTAGGTGGTATGTGGATGAAAGGGGGATCCGCCATGTATGAGGATCTTATAGAAACAAAGTGCAGCGGTGAGCATATCTTTGACGGCACGCTGCTCCATGTGCGCCGTGATATGGTGCGTCTGCCGAACGGGAAGGAGTCCGTACGCGAGTGGATTCACCACCCCGGCGCGGCAGCGGTGCTCCCCGTGATGCCGAACGGCAATGTGATTCTGGTGCGGCAGTTTCGCTATCCCATCGGGAAGGTCACGCTTGAGGTGCCCGCAGGAAAGCTCGATATGGAGGGGGAGGATCCCCTGCACTGTGCACGCCGCGAGCTGTCGGAGGAGACAGGCTATACGGCAGAGCAGTATGAGAAGCTGACGACGATTGCAACAACGGTCGGCTTTTCCAACGAGTACATTCATCTCTATCTCGCGCACGGACTGTCGGTCGGACAGCAGCATACAGATGAGGATGAGTTTGTCAATGTCGTTCAAATGCCGTTTGCCGAGGCTCTTGAAATGGTGAGGACAGGAGAGATCATCGACTCCAAGACCATCATTTCCTTATTGATGGCAGAAGAACGCCTGAGCGTCTGACGAGTGGGAGAGATATATGTTCGGATTTGATTTTGAAGAGATGCTGCTCGGAATACCGGGGCTCATCATTGCCATGACCTTTCACGAGTATGCGCATGCGCGTGCTGCCGTCTCACTCGGAGACTTTACGCCGCGCCTGATGGGGCGTCTGACACTCGACCCGCGCGCGCACATCGACCCGATCGGGCTTATCATGCTCTTTCTCGTCCGTTTTGGATGGGCAAAGCCCGTCATGGTGAATCCAAGAAATTTTCGTCAGCCGCGTCGGGATGATATTCTGGTGTCTGTCGCCGGGCCTGCGATGAATCTGCTGCTTGGATTTATTGCCTTCTATATGATCCTCTTCATTCGCTCGCATAATATCGATGTTTCACCGATTACATACGGGATCATACAGATGATCTTTGTCTACAACGTCAACTTTGCAATCTTCAATATGCTTCCGATTCCGCCGTTGGACGGCTCGCATATTGTGCGCAACCTTCTGCCGCCGGATCTCGCCTATCGCTATCAGGCAATTGAGCGCTACAGTCTGCTCATTATGATTGTGTTCATTGCAACACCTCTGCTGAGTGTTGTCCTCATGCCGCTGTTTCGTCTCGTATACGACGTATACAGTGCGATCGGCAGTGCGCTCTTGTTCTAGGACTGTCTATGGCAGCAGATTATCTTGTCAAATTGGATGCGTTTGAGGGACCGATGGATCTGCTCATGCATCTGATCGAAAAGAATAAAATTGATCTCTATGACATCCCTATTGCGGATTTGACGCGTCAATATCTGGATCACATCGATACGTTGTATCAATTTGATATTGAATATGCAAGCGAATTTCTCGTGATGGCGGCGACGCTCCTGCGGATCAAATCGCGTATGCTGCTGCCGAAGAGCGATGCAGCGGAAGATCAGGAGGAAGATCCGCGCATGGAGCTTGTGGAGCGGTTGCTTGAATATCGTCGGTTCAAGGAGGTCTCGTCCATACTATTCTCCCTGAATGATGCCCAGAGCCCGTATGTGGAGCGTGCGCCGATGCCGCTCCCCGCACATCGGCTGCCGATTATGGGGCTTTCAGCAGAGGCTCTTATGCGCATCTTTGCGGATGTGCAGCGCGTACGAGAAGAGCCTGTGATTCCCGCCGTTGTTGTATCGGCAGAGGAATATCGCGTGCAGGACAAGATAACGGATATTCTCGAGCTGCTCAGGCACAGGAACGGCAGAATCAAATTGAATGAGGCGTTTCCAACGGGAACGCGCGAGGAGCTTCTGTCCGCCTTTTTGGCACTTTTGGAACTTGCAAAAATGCAGATGGTCTATATATCGCAGGAACATCTCTACTATGAAATCGTCATTTCGGCAAAGGAGGGGAGCCGTGCGGTCTCTTAATCGGGCGGGCATATTGGAAGCCGTTCTGTTCGCTGCCGGAATTCCGCTCTCCGTACCGAAACTCGCTGAAATCATTGAGACACCCGAGTGGGAAGTGCAGGAAACACTAACCGAGCTGGAACATATCCTTTCGGAGCGCGGGAGCGGCATCTTTCTGCGCAGATCGGCAGGTGGCTATCAGCTCGTGACACATCCAAACGCCTTTCCGTGGGTGAAGAAGCTGTCCGAAAAGGTGCAGCCGACACTCTCGTCTTCGGCAATGGAGACGCTTTCCATCATTGCGTATAAGCAGCCGATCACAAAGCAGGAAGTGGAGCATATCCGTGGGGTGCGCGCTGAGCGTTCCATTGGACGGCTGCTCGAACTCGAGCTGATCTGTGAAATGGGGCGCAAGCAGGTGATCGGGCGTCCGATTCTCTACGGAACGACGGATTTGTTCCTGCGCGCATTCGGGCTCGAGCAGATTGCGGATCTTCCTGAACTCCCGGAGATGGACGATGTCAAGGATACGCTGGATGATGACCAGCTGCGCCTCTTCGAGGAAATGCGCGCTGCAGCGGATGTCATCGAGCATGAAGACGGGGACGACGATGGCGGGACGGATGGAGAGAATGTCTCTGTGTTCTCACACGATGCAAAGGATTGAAGTCATTGGTTGAATTACTCGCTCCTGCGGGAACGAAGGAAGCATTTCTCGCTGCCGTAGAAAACGGAGCAAATGCAGTTTATCTTGCCGGAAAGATGTTCGGCGCACGCGCCTATGCCTCCAATTTTGATGAGGATGAGATGGCGGAGGTCATTCGGCATGCACATCTCAAAAATGTGCAGGTACATGTTGCTGTCAATACGATTGTCGACAGTGATGAACTTCCGCAGTTAAAAGAATATCTCGCCTTTCTCTACGATGTGGGCGCAGATGCTGTGCTATTGCAGGATCTTGGTGCTGTACGCGTCGCGAAGGAGGTCGTTCCGCAGCTTCCGCTGCATGCGAGTACCCAGATGACGGTACATAATCTCGCTGGTGTTCGGGCGCTGGAGGAGCTTGGCTTTTCTCGTGTCGTACTGGCGCGCGAGCTTTCCATTGCAGAGATTCGCCACATCTGTGCCGAGAGCCGCGCTGAAATTGAGTCATTCGTACATGGCGCGCTCTGCGTCTGCTACTCGGGGCAATGTCTGATGAGCAGCATGATCGGCGGCCGCAGCGGCAATCGCGGGCGCTGTGCGCAACCCTGTCGTCTGCCCTATACATTGGTCGATGCCAATGGAAAGGATGTACTTGGGGAGTCGGCTGGGAACTTCCTTCTCTCGCCGCGCGATCTGAATACGATCGAACTCATCCCTGAGCTGCTTGATGCGGGCATTGATTCGCTGAAAATCGAGGGACGCATGAAGCGCCCCGAGTATGTCGCAACGATTGTGCATACCTATCGCAAGGCGATCGACCATTATCTCCATCGCGAGAGTGCCCCCGTTGACGCGGAGGATCTCGATCATCTGGCGCAGGTGTTCAACCGTGACTTTACAACGGCATATATAGAAAAACGCCAAGGCAAATATATGATGAGCGATCGGCGACCGAACAACCGCGGCCTCCTGATCGGGCGCGTTTCTGGGTATGACCGCAGTTCGCACCGCGTCACGGTGAAGCTGTCCAGAAAACTCGCCATCGGAGATCAGGTGGATTTTTGGGTGAAGGTCGGTGGCCGTGTCAGCGCTGAGATCGAGCATTTATACAATGCACAGGGAAAAGAGTGCAGTGAAGCCGCTGCGGGAGATACAGTGTCGTTCGTCATCCGCGGCAAGGTGCATATGAATGACCGCGTATTCAAGGTCTATGATGCGACCCTCATGGATGCGGCAAGACATTCCTATGATCTTGCGCACAGCGAAAAAATCCCGCTTCGTGCCGTTCTTCACGCAAGGCTCGGAGAAAAGCTGCGCCTCCACATTGAGGATGATGCGGGGAATGCTGTGGATAGTGAGAGTGACTATGTTGTCGCGCGAGCGAATAACCGCCCTCTCACCATCGAGACTGTGCAGAAACAGATGGGACGACTTGGAACAACACTGTTTTCCCTTGCGGAACTGTCCTGTGAGATGGACGATGCTGTGATGGTGCCTGTCAGCGAACTGAATAATCTGCGCCGCTCTGCCATTGCCTCACTTGAGGAGCTTCGCACACATCGTTTTCAGCAAAAGCGAAGCGATACCGTGCGGATTGCCGCGAAAAATAGTGCAATGCCGGTAAGACACAAAACAGAGCTGCCAGCTCCCGCTGCGCTGATGGCTGCGGTCGATGATCTGGCGGCGATGAAGGCGGCTGTCGCCGCTGGTGCGGACGGCATTCTCTACGGAGGAGAATCTCTCCGCGGTATTTCATTGCATCCGAAGGACTATGAAGCTGCATGGGACTATGCACAGGAATGCGGCGTGCGGATCGACTACAACACGCCCCGCATTGTGCGCGGGGACGAGCAGGCGGCTCTGATCCGTCTCTTTGAGGGCTTTGGAGAGAAGTTGCCGTCGGCGCTGCACGTCCACCACATCGGTACGGCATTCCTTGCACGCAAGCGCGTTCCCGTTACGCTCCATGCGGATTATTCGATGATCTCCTATAACCCGTCTGCACTGGATTTTCTCTATTCATATGGATTCGGCGAAGCAACGCTCTCGCCCGAACTCAACAGCAGGCAGATGGAGCGCCTTGTAAAGGCAAGCCCCATGCCTCTCACGGCTCTTGTCAGCGGGCGTCTCCCGCTTATGATTTCGGAGTACTGTGTCCTGGGCAGTTTTCTTGGCAATCTCGATACGGGGAAATGCTCGATGCCCTGCCGCAGACAGGACTTTTATCTCCGCGACCGCAAGGGCGTGGATTTCCCCGTGATGACCGATCAATTTTGCCGTATGCACATCTTGAATAGCAAGCAATTATCCCTGCTGCCCTATGTGCATCAGCTTCTCCATATGGGCGTGGCAACGCTGCGGATTGAGGGGCGCGGGATGCCGGTCAATGAGCTGGCGGGCGTTATTCGGATGTATCGGGCTGCAATGCGGCACAAAGACCCGCTCAGGGAAGAAGATGAGCAGTATCTGCGTATGCAGGAGGGCAATGATATTACACGCGGTCACTATTTCCGCGGAATCTTATAAGAGGTATCTATGGACACTGAGTCATTCAAGGTCTTGGAGTACGAGAAAATCACAAATTGGCTGGCATCATTTGCCGCCTCCGTACGCGGTAAGGAGCGCTGCCGCAGCGTCATACCGTCCGGCGACTACAATGAGGTTGTGCGACTCCATGCGGAAACGGCGGAGGCGGTACAGATTGAACAGATGCAGTCGCCGCCCTTCGGCGGGATCTACGATCTGCGTGCAATCTTGAAAAAGGCGACAATGAGCTCCGTTCTCGAGCTCGATGAACTTCGCTCCGTTATGAGTACAATGGGCGGCATGCGGAATGTGAAATATTTTTTTCGCGATCTCGTGCAGGATGTTTCGCTCCTCAAGGATATGGCAAGACCGATTGAAATCCTTGGCACATTGGAGCGTCATCTCAAGGATACGATTGATGAGCACGGGAATTTTCGCGATGATGCCAGCCCTGAGCTGCGCAGGATCACGCGCGAACTCCATACGGCGCAGGCACGTGTAAAGGATCGGCTGTCCGCCATCCTGCACGATGCGGCGAATCAGAAATATTTTCAGGAAGCGATTGTCACCGTGCGCGATGAGCGCTACGTTATTCCCGTCAAACAGGAATACCGCAATTATTTCCCTGGTGTGATTCACGATCAATCGTCAAGCGGTGCAACGCTTTTCGTGGAGCCGTTGGCGACGGTAGAGCTGAATAATATCGTGCGGCAGATGGGGCTTGCACGAGAGCAGGAGATTCAGCGCATCTTGCAGAAGCTATCGGGGGAGATTGCACAGTCCGCCGCGATTCTCGCGGAAAATTGTGAGATTCTCGCGGAGATTGACCTTATCTTTGCCCGTGCGGGTCTTGCACGCGAGATGGAGGCATATCCGCCAACGCTGAATCGTGATGGAATTGTTCAGCTGAAGCGGGCGCGGCATCCGCTGCTTTCAAAGGATAAGGTCGTACCAATTGATATCGAGCTCGGCAAGAACTTTTCCATACTCCTCATTACGGGACCAAATACGGGCGGCAAAACCGTGAGCATGAAGACGCTCGGACTCTTGGCACTTCTGGCGCAGTCCGGCTGCTTCCTGCCGACGGCGCCGGATTCGGAACTTCCCGTCTATCCCAATATCTATGCGGATATCGGAGACGAGCAGAGCATTGAACAGAGCCTTTCCACCTTCTCGGCGCATACGAGGAACATCGTCCGCATCATCGACAAGGCGCAGCAGGGCGACCTGATCCTGCTGGATGAGGTCGGGGCGGGCACCGATCCCGATGAGGGCGCTGCTCTTGCGCGCAGCATTATCGAGCACTTCTTGCAGCGTGATATCGCCGTTCTTGCAACGACGCATTATGCGGCGCTGAAGACCTACGCCTACACACAGACGGGCGTGGAGAATGCATCGGTTGAGTTCGATTTGAAGACCCTGCGGCCGACCTATCGTCTCCTGATCGGTATTCCGGGAGCGAGCAATGCCTTTTCAATCAGTCGGCAGCTCGGTTTGCCGCAGGAGATTGTTGCGCGTGCAGAAATCTATGTCAATGAGGAGCATACGCATTTCGAACGCGTTGTCAATGAACTCGAACAGGAAAAGAAGGACTATGAGGCAAGGAATCGTGTACTGTATGACAAAGAGCGTGAAATAACAGCTGTCGAGGCACGTCTGCGCAGCGAACGTGAAACACTTGCCGCTTCTCGGCAGGAGCTCCTGCACAAGGCACGCGAGGAGGCAAATAACATCGTGCGCGAGGCACGGCGCAGCGCAGAGGAAACGATCAAGTCACTCAAGGATCAGTTCGATGATCACGGTGTCAAGGAGCGCCGCAAGGCGATTCAGGAAGCCCGAAACAGACTGGATGAGGCGTACGTTCCGGCACATACAGTGCGCAGTACTCCGGTCGGCAAACCCGTGCGCCCCGATGACATTCAGACCGGCGATATTGTCTATATTGACAGCCTCGCGCAGGAGGGGACGGTGCTCTCCGTTCAGGGGCACGAGCTTGCTGTTCAAGTGGGCGGACTGCGCACGATTGTCAAGATGAGCGCATGCAGCTTTGTCAAACGGAAAGCACCAAAGCCGCGTGGGGAGAAGGTGCGCGTTGCGGCATCGATTTCCAGAAAAGCGGCGGAGATCCGACCGCAGATCGATGTGCGCGGTATGACCGTGTCCGAAGCGGAATCCGTGCTTGGAAAATTTATCGATGACGCTGTTTTCACGGGGCTCTCCAAGATCCTTCTGATTCACGGGAAGGGTACGGGTGCGCTGCGGCAAGGGCTGCAGGAGTATCTGAAACATCATCGCTCCGTACTGTCATTTGCGTTTGCGGATATTTCCGAAGGTGGCACCGGAGCGACTGTTGTGGAACTGAAATAGGTGATTCTGACAGCATGCGGCTCCATTTTTGACAAAATATCCTTACAAAATTTGCAGTTTGTGTTAAAATAAGGAGAATTGGACACAGTATGCGCAGTGGAGAGACATCCAGACAGGAAGGTATCTATGCAGAAAAGCGAAAAAAAAGCAACAAAGAAGTCAAATAACGGCTCCGTTCTTGGAAAAGCAATTCTCGTCATGGGTCTGATCCTGTTTGTCATGATCATCGGCGTTGGCTGCGGATTCCTCACGGCAAGTCTGAATACCAGACCAAATCTCGCGGAGGATATTGTGCCGCCGGCATCGTCTCAGATCTACGACATCCATGGCAATGAAATCGCCAATATACATGCGGCTGAGAACCGCAGACCGGTTGGGATCAATGAGATTCCGAAGGATCTTCAGAATGCATTCATTGCCGTTGAGGATAATCGGTTCTACGAGCACATCGGCATCGATCCCCGCGGCATTGTCCGCGCCGTTTGGGCAAATATTCGTGGCCGCACGGTCACGGAGGGCGGCTCTACGATCACGCAGCAGCTTGCCAAGAATGCCTATCTGACGCAGGATCGGACGCTGAAACGAAAGATTCAGGAAGTGTTTCTTGCACTCCAGCTCGAACGTCAGTATACCAAGCAGGAAATCCTCGAGCTCTATATGAACCAGATCTATTTCGGTCAGGGAGCGTATGGCGTTCAGGCTGCGGCACGCACGTATTTCGGCAAGGACGTCAAGGATCTGACGCTGAATGAATGCGCCATGCTGGCGGGCATTCCCAAGAGTCCAAACTACTATTCTCCGATCAACAACATCGAAGCCGCAACCGAGCGCAAAGCTGTGGTTCTCGATCAGATGGTCAAGTATGGCTATATCACGGAGAGCGAAGCAAACACTGCAAAGAAAGAATCGCTCTCCATCGCAAAGAGCAATAACGACGGCGGAAACGGCCCCTCATATTTTGTCGACTATGTGCTGCAGCAGCTTGCGGAGAAATATGGCGATGATGCCATCTATAAGGATGGCCTCAAGATCTATACCACCATCGATATGGATCTCCAAGCCGCTGCGGAAAGCGCCATGAAGAATCTTCCTACGTACTTTACGGACGCAAATGGCATCGTTCAGCCGCAGGGGGCTTTGGTCGCCATCAATCCGCATACGGGATATATCCGAGCAATGGTCGGCGGACGCGGCACGGATCAGTTCAATCGTGCGACGCAAGCAGTGCGTCAGCCCGGTTCTGCGTTCAAGCCTTTTGTCTTTGCTGCGGCACTCGAGAATAAGTATACGCCTGATTCCATCATTGACGACAAGCCGCTGAAGATTGGTGGATGGGAACCGCAGAACTACAGCCGCAACTTCTCGGGCAAGGTGCGGCTGCGCGATGTCGTGCGTTGGTCGCTGAATGTCCCGACGGTGCGCATCGCACAGGACATCGGCATCGATAAGGCAATCTACTATGCACAGGAGATGGGTATATCGACGTTTGTGCTCGACGGCGCGACAAATGACCGCAATCTTGCCATCGCACTGGGTGGGATGACGCGCGGTGTCACACCGCTGGAGCTCACGAGCGCATATGGTACGTTTGCAAATCGCGGCATTCATGTCCAGCCGGTTGCCATCCTCCGCGTCGTCTCGCGCACGGGCAAGGTGCTCGAGGAGGCGGAGCGGAAGGAAAAAAGTGTCATCTCTGCAGCGAATGCCGCCACAATGACGGCGATGATGGAAGAGGTCATCCGACGCGGTACGGGAACGCGCGCCAACATCGGGAGACCTGCGGCGGGCAAGACAGGAACGACGAGCGATTATCATGACGCATGGTTCGTCGGCTATACGCCGGATCTCGTGGCAGGTGTCTGGATCGGCAATGACAGTGTAGGAGATTTGCACGGCATGGCAGGCGGAACCACACCCGCCGTTATATGGCAGGCCTTCATGCTGAAAGCCCATGCGGGACTTCCCGTACGAAATTTCGAGGGTTCACCCGCATTTTCCGCCTCGTCTGATTCGGATGTTTCGATTGAAGATCCGGAAAAAGATAAAGACGCAAAGAAGAAAACGGATGATAAGGGGAAGGATGCAGGGAAGTCGACGTCTTCAAACTCAAATAAGAGCGGAGCGGATCGCTCCACATCTGCACCGTCGCGCACATCATCTCCTGCGTCTGCAGATGCGCCAGAACCTGGGATGGGCGTAGAAAAAGGGCAGAACTGAGGAAGCCTAAGGAATCGCTGATAAAATGAAGTCCGTCAGATTGGCGTAGATTTTTTCGTCCGAATTAGGAGGCAAACCGGACGCATAGCAAAGGTTATGTGGAGGATTTGCCGACGAAGTGCGGGCAAAAAAGATGCGCTAAGATGACGACGCTGAATTTATCAGTGCTTCCCTAAGAAAGAGGTAGTATATTGAACGCCATTGACATACTGAAGGAACGCGGATTTCTTGCACAATGCACCGATGAGGAAGGGCTGCGCGAGCTGCTCGGTCAGGAACAGGTTTCCTTTTATACGGGATTCGATCCGACGGCAGACAGCCTCCATGCTGGTCATTTGATCGCGCTCATGGCGATGTCTCACATGCAGCGTGCGGGACACCGTCCGATCTGTCTCGTGGGAGGCGGCACCGGAACCGTTGGTGATCCCTCGGGGCGCACGGACATGCGCAAGGTGATGACGGACGAGACCATCCGCCATAATTGCGACTGTTTCCGTAAGCAGATCTCGCGCTTCATTGACTTCTCGAATGATCGGGCAATCATGGTGGATAACGGGGACTGGCTGCGCAAGCTCAACTACATCGAGCTGCTGCGCGATGTCGGCGCACATTTTACCGTCAACCGCATGCTCGCCGCTGAAAGCTATAAACAGCGCTGGGAGAAGGGGCTGACCTTCCTCGAGTTCAACTATATGATCATGCAGGCGTATGATTTCCTCGAGCTCAACAAACGCTATGGCTGCAAGCTGGAAATGGGCGGAGACGATCAGTGGTCGAATATCATCGCTGGGGTGGAGCTCTGCCGCCGCAAGAAAAATCTCGCGGTATTCGGACTCACGAACAAGCTGCTCACGAAGAGCGACGGTACGAAGATGGGCAAGACCGCAGGCGGTGCGCTTTGGCTCGATGCAGAAAAGACCTCGCCCTATGACTTCTATCAGTACTGGCGCAATATTGATGATGCCGATGTAGAGATCTGCCTCTCCTTGCTCACCTATCTTCCGATGGAGGAAGTGCGCCGTCTTGCGGCGGCCGAGGGACAGGAGATCAATCGCTCCAAGGAAATCCTTGCCTATGAGGCGACCAAGATTGTTCATGGCGAAGAGAAGGCGCGGAAGGCGCAGGAGACAGCGAAGGCGCTCTTTGGCGGCGGCATGACGGCTGAGCTCCCGCAGATTCACGTGGAGCTCGGCGAAAAACTCATGGATGCGCTCACGCGCGGCGGCGTATTCCCCTCGAAGGGGGAGGCGCGTCGCCTGATTCAGCAGGGCGGGCTTACGCTGAATGATGTCCGTGTTGCGGACGAACACTACGTATTGCAGGAGTCGGATTTCACCGACGGCACCGCACTTGTCAAAAAAGGAAAGAAAAAGCACTATCAGCTTGTATATTGACCATCCGTAGCAGGTCAGGAAGGAGATCGAACGATGTCAGGACATTCAAAATGGGCAAATATCAAACGCAAGAAGGGCGCAAATGATGCCATTCGTGGAAAGATCACCACAAAGATTGGGCGTGAGATCACGATTGCCGTCCGCATGGGCGGCGGTGACCCAACGGGCAATATGCGCCTGAAGCTGGCGCTTTCCAAGGCAAAGGCGAACAATATCCCGAAGGACAATATCAATCGCGCCATCCAGAAGGGGCTTGGTGCGACAGAGGGCAGCAATTACGAGGAGGTTCTCTACGAGGGCTACGGCCCGGGCGGTACTGCGGTCATGCTCGACATCCTGACGGATAACCGCAACCGCACGGCGGCAGATGTGCGCCATCTCTTTTCCAAGTATGGCGGCAACCTCGGTCAGGATGGCTGCGTTGCGTGGATGTTTAAGAAGAAGGCGGTCTTTATCGTAGAGCGTGAAGCGTTCGACGATGAGGATGCCCTCCTTGAGATTGTCTTGGAGGCTGGCGCAGAGGATATGCGCGCGGAGGATGATGTCTTTGAGATCATTGCCGAGCCGGAGGCATTCGAGGCAATTGAAACAGTGCTTGGAGAAAAGGGCATTGAGACGGCATCAGCAGAGGTGACGATGGTGCCGGATACGACAGTGAATCTCGCTGACAAGGATGCCGAAAAGATGCAGACCCTGATCGACGCGCTCGAGGACAATGACGATGTCCAGAATGTCTACAGCAACTACGAAATGGATGAATAAGCGGAGGATTCCTTAAAAGAGTGCAGACGCTTTGTGTCTGCACTCTTTTAAGAATGAGAAAATGTTAGTACTCGGTATCGATCCTGGAACTGCCATTTGCGGCTACGGTTTTGTGGAGCAGGAAGGTTCGCGTCTGCGTGCCCGTTCCTACGGCGCCATCACAACACCATCCAAGATGGCGGTGGAAAAACGCCTGCTGAAAATATATACAGAACTGGAAGCGCTCATTCAAAAGTATTCCCCCGATGCAATGGGGGTAGAGCAGCTTTTTTTCAATCGGAATGTCACGACAGCGATTCCGGTCGGGCAGGCGCGCGGCATCGTCCTTCTCGCGGCAGCGCAGAACAATATTCCGATTGTGGAGCGGACTCCGCTGCAGGTCAAGCAGTCTGTGACGGGCTATGGAAAGGCGACGAAGGAACAGGTCATATACATGGTGACGAAGCTGCTGAACCTTCCCGCGCCGCCCCATCCGGACGATACGGCGGATGCACTTGCCGTCGCCATCAGTGCCGCGCACTGTGTAGACAGCATTGCATGGCGCAATCGCATATAGAATGGGGAGCAGGGAGCAATGATTGGATTTTTGCGCGGCAAGGTGACGCATGTATTTTCGGATTACTGTTTTTTGGATGTCCGCGATGTCGGCTATCGCGTGTTCATATCGCACGCAACACGAACGCATCTCTCCGTCGGTGAGGAGGTCGTGCTCTACGTGCACACTCATGTACGAGAGGATGCGCTTCTTCTTTATGGATTCTTTTCGCAGGAGGAGTATGACCTCTTTCAGCATCTGATTGGTATTTCCGGAATCGGGCCAAAGGTAGCGCAGGGGATTCTCTCCGCGACGACGGCAAATGATTTTTACCGTATGATCCATCAGAAGGATGTCAAGGCGATCACGAAGCTCCCGGGCATTGGGAAAAAGACCGCCGAACGGATCATCTTGGAACTCAAGGATAAACTCGCATCCACATCCTTTGATGCGGATGCCGATACGAATGATATAACGGAGATCGGCGATGGCATGGGGGATATGGTTGCAGAGGCAACGGAGGCGCTCCTCAGTCTTGGCTTCCAGCAGAGCGAGATTCAGTCGGTGTTTAAGAAAAAGAGCGATGGAGAGAGTACAGAGGAACTGATTCGCTATGCATTGGCAGAACTGCAGCGTTTTTGAGAAAGGAGGGGTTCGATGAGCGATATATATGAGGATGAGGAACTCAGCTCCTTCGAGGAACAGTCAACGGACGGCTGGCAGTATAGCCTCCGCCCGCGACGTCTGAACGAATACATCGGACAGGATAAGGTCAAGTCGAATTTGTCCAAATTCATACAGGCGGCGCTCTCGCGCAACGAATCGCTGGATCACGTGCTCCTCTATGGTCCGCCCGGACTTGGCAAAACTACACTCGCTGCCATCATAGCGAATGAGATGGGGGCAAATTTCCGTCAAACCTCGGCGCCTGCCATTGAACGGCAGGGGGATCTTGCGTCTCTGCTCACCAATCTGCAGGAGCACGATGTTCTCTTTATCGACGAGATTCATCGCCTTTCCCATCACGTTGAGGAGATTCTCTACTCCGCGATGGAGGATCACGCCATTGACATCATCATCGGCAAGGGGCCGAGTGCGCGCTCTTTGCGTCTGGATCTTGCGCCGTTTACCCTCGTCGGTGCAACGACGAAGACGGGGGCTCTTTCGGCACCGCTGCGCGATCGCTTCGGCATTCAGTCGCGCTTGGAATACTATACGCCGGAGGCACTGCTTCTTATCATCGAGCGCACGGCGGAGATCCTTTCCGTCCGCATTGAGCGCGAGGGAGCGCTCGAGATTGCGCGCCGCTCTCGTGGAACGCCGCGCGTTGCGAACCGCATTCTGAAGCGTGTCCGCGATATCGCACAGGTGGCGGGTGAGAGCGTCATATCGAAGGCCGGAACTATCGAGGCGCTCGCAGCGCTCGAGGTCGATGCAAGAGGTCTCGAGAACAAGGATCGCTATATGCTGGAGGTCATGATCCGAAAGTTTTCTGGCGGCCCTGTCGGGCTCAAGACGCTGGCGGCGGCGCTCAGCGAGATGGCGGAGACCATAGAGGATGTCTATGAGCCCTATCTGATTCAGCTGGGGTTTATCGCACGTACAGCACGCGGCCGCATTGTCACGTGCGGTGGATACGAGCATATGGGTATTCCATTTCCACAAAACGACGACAGACAAGGAGAACTGCTCTGAGATGAATCTGCTCATGCACATGTGCTGCGGGCCATGTTCCTGCTACCCGTTAAAAAAACTGCGTGCTGATGGAATCGAGCCCACAGGATACTTTTTCAATCCCAATATCCACCCCTATCAGGAGTGGGAGGAACGACTGCAAAATGCACGGAAATTTGCCGAGCTCTCGCAGATGGACTTCATCGCAGACGAGGAGTATGCAATGCGCGAGTTCCTGAAACGGGCGCTGCCGGCGGAGGGGACGCGCAAAGGCCGCTGCCGTATGTGCTATACATGGCGGTTGGAGGAAACGGCACGCTATGCTGCAGCACACGGCTTTGATACGTTCACATCCACGCTCTTTTACAGCATTTATCAGCAGCATGATCTCATGCGCTCCGTTGCAGAACAATTTGCGAAGCGATACGGTGTTGCATTTTACTACGAGGACTTTCGTGTCGGCTGGCAGGATGGAATCGATATCAGCAAGGAGATGGGGCTCTATCGCCAATCTTACTGCGGCTGCGTATTCAGCGAAGAGGAGCGGTACAGTCGGGCACTGCGCAAGCTGCAGCGCAAGGAAAACAAAGAGAAGAAACGTCTGCGGTTAATGGCATAACGGTCAGAAGGGGAGCTTGCTATGAATCGGTATCTTTTCCTATGTGTTTCTGTGCTCTTTGTTGCAATTACAGTTCTTCCTATGACGGCTGCAGCATCATGGCAGCCCGAAATCACGATCGGTCTCAGTCAGGGCGTAGCGGAAGTTCGTCTCTCAGCAACGAGCGGAGCTCTATACGTTTATGACGATCTGGAGAAAGAGCCGATGATGAAAATTCCGCAGGGACAAGAGCTTTCTGTTCGTATGATGCGGGATCGTTTTTTGGCAAACGAAAAGGAGATCAAGGGCGAGCGTTTGGTGATTCAGCCCGAATCTACAGGCTTTGTTAAGGTGAACGGGATGCCCTACCGCGGATTTATCACTCTTTTGAAGAAGCAGGGGATGACCGTCGTCAACAATGTGCCTGTGGAGGACTATCTCTACGGCGTCGTTCCGAAGGAGATGCCTCCAAGCTGGTCTGCCGAAGCGCTGCGTGCTCAGAGCATCGCAGCGCGTACCTTTGCCCTGAAGAATCGCAAGCGTCACAGCGCGGAGGGCTTTGATCTCTGCAGCACTGCACATTGTCAGGTCTATGAGGGCATGTCCGCTGAAATGCAGTCTACAACAGCCGCCGTCAACAGCACGCGCGGCGAGGTTCTCTTCTATAAGGGGGCAATCATCGACGCGCTCTTCCATACGGATTCAGGAGGGATGACAGAGTTCAGCGAGCATGTATGGGGCAGCACTGTGCCCTATCTGCGTGCCGTGAAGGAACTCCGCACGCAGACACAGCCGTGGAGTCGTACGGTCTCCATGGCATCCTTTGTGCAGAAAATCGAGGCAGGCGGTAAAAGTCTCAGTACGCTCAAAGAGATACGACTTTCTCCTCTGACCGTTGGAAAGGGGAGCACTGACCGAACGCCGTCAGGACGTGTGCGTGCGGCTGAATTTGTTGGAACGAAGGGGCGTATCAGTCTCTCGGGCAATGATCTGCGCTCCATGTTCTCTCTGCCCAGTACACTTTTTGACATACGCGCCGGTCGGACAGAAGTGGTTTTCAGCGGATATGGCTCGGGTCACGGGCTCGGGCTGTCCCAATGGGGTGCCAAGGCGCTTGCAGACAGCGGGAAAGGATACAAGGACATTCTGCTCTATTACTATTCCGGCGTAACACTTGAAAAATTATACTAGGCAAGGTGCTTATTTACATGGATATTTCTGATTTTGACTACGATCTTCCGGAGGAACGCATCGCTCAGCTGCCTGTCGAGCCGCGCGACAGCTCCCGCCTGATGGTATTGGATCCATCAAATCATACGATAGAGCATCGGCGGTTTTTTCAGCTTGGAGACTTTCTGAAGCAGGGTGATGTGCTGATCTTCAATGATACGCGCGTCATTCCAGCACGCCTCATCGGAGCGCGTGATACGGGCGGGACGGTCGAGGTCTTTCTCCTGCGTCAAATGGATAAAGATCAATGGGAGGCATTGGTCAAACCCGGAAAAAAAATGCGCATCGGCTCCGTCGTCCACTTTGGCGAAGAACTGTCCTGCGAGATTGTCGCTCATACGGATTTTGGCGGGCGTATCGTACGATTTATCTACGACGGCATCTTTGAGGAGATTCTGGATCGCTTGGGCAATATGCCGCTTCCCCCATACATTCATGAGAAGCTGGAGGATCGGGAGCGATATCAGACGGTATACAGCCGTGTGAAAGGCTCGGCTGCAGCGCCGACAGCGGGGCTGCACTTTACAGAGTCACTGATGGAGGAGCTTCGCAGAAAGGGCATCCAATTTGGCTTTATCACCCTTCACGTCGGGCTTGGCACATTTCGTCCTGTTCATGTCGATACCATTGAAGATCATGTGATGCACAGTGAGTTTTATTCGGTTCCAACAGATACTGCCGAACTCATTCATTCGGCGAAAAAAGATGGGCGACGTGTTGTTGCTGTCGGCACAACGTCCATCCGCACACTGGAAGCCGCAGCCTCATCTACGGGGACTGTCGAGGCGGGGAGCGGATGGACAAATATATTCATCTATCCGGGATATGAATTCAAAGTGGTAGACGCTGTAATCACGAATTTTCATCTTCCGAAGTCTACCCTCATTATGCTTATCAGCGCCTTTGCGGGACGTGCGTTCACGATGGAGGCATATCGCACGGCTGTAGCAGAAGCGTATCGCTTCTTTTCCTTTGGTGATGCCATGCTCATCCAATCACGGCAATAAAAAACAACGCGATGAAAAATCGCGTTGTTTCTGCTTATGGAAGCTCACGGAACAGCTCGCGGTGCTCATTGATGATTTCCGCCATCATCCGCTTTCCGTTGATATCAGGATGCAGACCATCCGTAGAGAGTAGCGGATCCAGAATACGCCGTTCTTTGTCGTAGAAATATGGCTCCATGTCCACATAGAATTCCTGCGCTCTGATCCAGGTGTTTACAGCCAGCATTTTCCATTTCCATGATGGATCTGTCTCGGTGTGGAAGGCAATCGAAATGTGTTCAGGGTTGATCGGCAGGAGCGTCAGGAAAATGGGGCGAATGCCGTGGTTCAGACACTTCTTTTGCAGCTCATCCAAATCGTCGATGATGTCCTGTGCTGTGACGCCATAGGCGCGCAGACTGTTCGATCCGGTCAGGATCAGCAGGTTCACCGGGTGCAGTGGAAGTACATCCTGCTCAAAACGCTCCAGTGTCGTATGGGCGGTATCGCCGCTACGTCCGAGATTGAGGCATTCGAACGGCAGGTATGTTGTATAGCTGTATTCGAGGAATGCGGGCGAGCTTGATATAGCACCCCCGCCGTGCGTGATGCTGTCTCCGAGCGCCGCTGCATAGATGCGATCATTCACAGCATCGACGGTGAATGAGGCGAGATCTGACCACGTTCCAATGGTATTGTCCTCCTCGTCCAGGCCTCGTACCCGCCAGTAATATGTGCCCGCATAGGGGCGCGCATATTCATCATAGACTGCATTGGCGGCCGTGATCGTCTGTGCCCATGCACGGTTTGGATCCGGTTCTGTACCGTGCTCCTTTGCAGGAGGCTCTGTCAGCAGTTCGACCTCATAACGTGTTACGCCGTTTAACGGAATCCATTGATATACAGGATAGATGGGCTGATGGAAGTTCATCATCTGATCGTAGGTATTTGGGATCGGACGATTTGGAACATCTGCGGACTTATCCAAATAAAGCTCCTCGGCAGGGGAGAATTCTCCGATTGGCTCAAGCTTCAGCCCGAGTGCCCGCACGCGCCAGTATATCTTTTCATAGTTCTGATAGGAGCGCAGATCAGCCTGCCAGCCGTTTGTAAAAACGCTGCGCGTACTCGTCAGGTGATTCGTCGGTGATGGCGTCGTGCCGCCCTCCTGTGCCGGCGGTGCGGAGAGAAGTTCAACCTCATAGAGAACGGCATTCGGAATGCTGTGCCAGAGCAGAAAGGGCTTGAGGCTTGCAGGATGATCTTCCGTATAATGAAAGATTGGAATGGGGGCTTTTGCCATGAAATATGGCGCTGCAATTGGTGTTGACGGGGCAGTTACGGCACCAAACATTCCATAGGCTGTAATGCGATAATAGAATGGAATGGGAGCGGAGGAGACCTTGCAGGAGGGCGTAGCGCTAAACTCGGTCTTTACGTGTTCATAGATAGACTCTTCGGCAATCGCCCCAGTTGTCTTGATATAGGTATCAATGCGATAATAGCAGGGATAGGGAAGACGCTCCCAAACGAGTGTGGACGTTCCGTCAGCTTCCAGCACTTGGGCTGCAATGTCCGTCTGTTTCAAGTGCAGGACGTCCATTTTCTCGATGAGGAAAATACAGCCGAGGACGGCGAGAAAAATAATGCCCGTGAAAAAGAAATAATGCTTCATACATTCACCCAAATATTTTGTATTTCAGAAAGTTGAGGAATTCATATGGAAAACAAAGGTCTTATCATCGTTCACACCGGTGAAGGGAAGGGAAAGACAACTGCCGCTCTTGGCATGGCACTGCGTGCATGGGGAAATCATATGCGCGTGCTCATCCTGCAATTCATCAAAGGAAGCTGGAACTATGGCGAACTCGCCGCAATCGAAGCCCTTTCATCTACAGATGGCTGCATCGAGATCAGGCAGGGAGGGCTTGGGTTTTCGCAGCGCGGCGACGGTGCGCAGGAGGAACATCGACGTGCTGCTGTCGAACTGCTCCAAACGGCAATGACAGAGCTTCAGAGCGGTGCGTGGGATATGGTCATCCTCGATGAGTTCAACTACGCATATTCCTTTGGGTTCATCCATGCGGATGATTTGGCGCAGCTTCTCTCAGCACGTCCCGCGCATACGCACCTGATCTTTACGGGGCGCAACGCCTCAGAGGAGCTCATCGATCAGGCCGATCTCGTCACGGAGATGCGGCTTGTGAAGCATCCCTTTCAAAAGGGAATCAAGGCGCAGAGAGGGATTGAATTTTAATAGGAATACAAAGAAGCAATCAGATTATAACACATTCACTCATTGTATTCCACGTGAGAACAGTGCTCTTTGATATAAGCTATTGAAAAAAAACATAGAATGCGGTAAAATCTCTGTCATGTGTTTATGTTATCTTTTATTTATGGAAGAGCATAGCCTCCATAAATGATAGTAGAATTAGGAGAGTTTTTATGAGAAGTGATGTCGTAAAAAAGGGAGCGACACGCTGTGCACATCGCTCGCTTTTTCATGCAAACGGATATGGCTCCGAGGATCTCAGAAAGCCGCTGATTGGTGTCTGCAATTCGTTCAACGAGATTATTCCGGGGCACTTTCACCTGAATACGATCGCAGAAGCTGTAAAGCTTGGTGTAGCAGCAGCTGGCGGAACGCCGATTGAATTCCCGTCCATCGGGGTCTGCGACGGCATTGCCATGGGGCACACGGGGATGAAATACTCCCTCGCGAGTCGCGAACTGATTGCGGACTCCATCGAGTCCGTCACGATGGCGTCGGGATTTGATGGGCTCGTCCTCATTCCGAACTGCGACAAGGTTGTACCGGGCATGCTCATGGCTGCTGCGCGGCTTAACATTCCAGCGATTCTCGTCAGCGGCGGCCCCATGCTTGCAGGGCGCCATCGCGGGCGCGATATCAGTGTCAGTCAGGCGTTCGAGGCGGCAGGCATGTTCGCGGCGGGAAAAATGGACGCGCGTGAAATGACTGCTATTGAGGAGCACGCCTGCCCCAGCTGCGGCTCCTGCTCCGGTCTGTTCACGGCAAATACGATGAACTCCCTGACCGAGGTGCTCGGTATGGGACTTCCTGGCAACGGTACGATTCCCGCCCCCTATACGGGGGAGCGTCGCCTGCTCGCCAAGCATGCAGGTGCGGTCATTATCGAACTCATTGAGAAAAATATCTGTCCGCGTGATATTATGACGCGCGAGGCATTCGAGAATGCGATTACCGTAGATATGGGCATTGGCGGCTCTTCCAATACCGTTCTGCATCTCACGGCGATTGCACATGAGGCGGGCATTGAGCTTCCGCCGCCGCTCTTTGATGAGATCAGCAGACGCACGCCGTACATCACGAAGCTGAGCCCTGCGGGAACGCATCATATGCAGGATCTGAACGAGGCAGGCGGCATCTCGGCGGTGATGAAGGAGCTGTCGAAGAAGGATCTGCTGCACCTGGATGCGCTGACCGTTACGGGAACAGTGCGCGATCGAATTGCACACGCAGAGGTTCTGGATTCTACGGTGATCCACAGTGTTGAAAATCCCTATCGTCCGCAGGGCGGTCTTGCCATTCTGCGCGGGAATCTCGCGCCGGACTGCGCTGTTGTCAAGGCATCGGCGGTGGCGGACGACATGCTCACCTATCGCGGGACGGCGAGATGCTTTAACTCCGAGGAGGAAGGCGTCAACGCCATCATGGAGGGGAAGATCCATGATGGAGACGTTGTCGTCATCCGCTATGAAGGCCCGAAGGGGGGGCCCGGGATGCAGGAAATGCTGAATCCGACGGCGGTCATCACGGGCATGGGGCTGAAGGTCGGTCTCATCACGGACGGGCGCTTCAGCGGCGCGAGTCAGGGCGCCTGCGTCGGACACATCTCGCCTGAGGCGATGTCGGGCGGTCCGATTGCGCTCATTGAGGACGGCGACACGATTCTGATCGACATTCCGAATCGAAAGCTCGAGCTCGAGGTCAGCGATGAAGAACTGGCGCGTCGTCGTGCGAACTGGGTACAGCCGGAACCGAAGATCAATACGGGCTACCTTGCGCGCTATGCGAAGCTCACAACGTCTGCCAATACGGGCGCTGTTTTGCAATAAGAAGCCCAGCCCACGGGAGTTTCTGCTCCTGTGGGTTGTTTTTATGAACATAATTCGCTATAATGGCGTTGCATTATTTCTGGAAGAGAGTGAGGTCTCATATCCATGCACATCGTCCTTGTCGAGCCGGAAATTCCCGGCAATACGGGGAATATTGCACGCCTATGCGCTGGCACGGGGATGGAGCTTCATCTCGTACGCCCGCTCGGTTTTTCAACGGATGACAGACATTTGAAGCGTGCGGGACTGGATTACTGGCATCTTGTCAAGGTGCACTATCATGACTCGTTTGCAGATGTGCAGAGGCAGTATGAGGGGCATCCCTTCTACTTCTGTACGACGAAGTCTGCGCATGTCTACTCCGATATTCGCTATACATCGGATGCTCTTCTTGTCTTTGGCAAGGAGACTGCAGGGCTGCCGGAATCTCTGCTGGCTGCCAATGAGGAGTATACCATCCGCATACCGATGCATGCAGGAGCACGCTCTCTCAATCTGTCCAATGCCGTTGCGGTTGTTGCATATGAGGCGCTGCGTCAAAATGCTTTTGCTGAACTGTGTCTTGCCGGAACGGGCTGCAATGGGGGAGATCATTGATGAACAAGGAATTCGTGCGTGCCTGTTACAGAGAATTTGATGCCGCGCGGCTCTTTGCCGATGCCCCCATGCGCTTTCATACGACGTTTCGGATCGGCGGTCCTGCAGATCTTCTCTTTTATCCCCAAAATACGGAGGAAGTGCAGAAGATTATCCGTATGGCAAATGAATACGGCGAAGCGATTACGCTGCTCGGGAACGGCTCCAATATACTCGTTCGTGACGGCGGGATACGAGGGCTTGTCATACGGTTCAGTCACAAGATGGCAGCTGTTGTACGTGAGGGCACGGATCTCATCATCGGCGCGGGGGCGCTCCTGCGTGACGCCGCTGCACGTGCACAGGAGTATGGACTCTCAGGGCTTGAGTTTGCCTGCGGGATTCCGGGAAGCATCGGCGGTGCGATCTTTATGAATGCGGGGGCTTATGACGATGAGATGAAGTCTGTCGTTGTGTCCGTGAAGACGATCACACGGGGCGGGGAGCTCCATCTGTATTCTGCAGAGGATCTCGATTTTGGGTATCGGCACAGCATTTTTCATGGCTGCGATGAGGCAATTTGTGAAACGCGCCTGCATTTGCACGAAGATGACAAGGCTCTGATCCTTGCACGGATGGAAGATCTGAATCAACGGCGCGAGAGCAAGCAGCCCTTGTCTTATCCGAGTGCGGGAAGTACGTTCAAGCGACCGCCCGGATACTTTGCGGGGACGCTCATCGATCAGACGGGATTAAAGGGGCTCACGGTCGGCGGCGCACAGGTTTCACAAAAACACGCGGGCTTTGTGATCAACATCGGCAATGCTACGGCAGACGATGTGCAGCAGCTGATCTCGATCGTTCAGAAGCGGGTCTATGCAGCGCATGGCGTACAGCTTTTTCCGGAACTGCGCATCATTGGGGAAGCCTGACGGGAAATTATCGATATATTTTTGAGGAGTATGCTGCTTCTACATGGAAAAATATAGTCAGCTTGTTGATTTTTCATCAAAACATCCTAATATCGTCGTTGCACTTGGCATGTTTGACGGCCTTCATATCGGGCATCAGGAAATCATTCGGACTGCCGTCGCGAAAGCGCAGGAAATTAATGGAACTGCGCTTGTTTTTTCGTTTGCAAATCATCCGCGTTCTGTGATTGCACCCGAAGGTGCACCGCGTCGCATTGGGAGCGACGCCGTGCGCGCCCGCATACTCAATCATCTCGGTGCAGACGCCCTCGTTGAAATCCCCTTTACCTCCGATTTTGCCGAAACGTCTGCCGATGATTTCATGCAGCTGCTGCAGCGCTGTTTTGCCCCGAAGTATATTGTCGTGGGAGAAAACTATACGTTTGGACGCGGCGGGAAGGGAACAACTGCACTTTTGCGGGAGAAATCCGAAACGTATGGATTTCAGCTGATCGTATGCCCCTCCGTGATGCGCGACGGCGCACCTGTGAGCAGTACGCGGATTCGCGCCTTGATTGCACAGGGAGAACTTGCTCGTGTGAGAGAGTATCTCGGCTATCCCTTTACCATCATCGGCACGGTGATTCACGGACAGGCACGAGGGCGGACACTCGGCTTTCCCACTGCGAACATTGCTCTGCGCGAGGACTATGAGCGTCTGCCGAACGGTGTCTACGCCGTGACGGTGATGCATCAGGGGCTGCTTTACTGCGGTGTTGCCAACATAGGAAACAATCCTACATTCGACGGCTGCGACCGACGCCTCGAAGTTCACCTTTTCGATTTTTCGGGAAATCTTTATGACAGCGAGATCATGGTCACATTCTATGAGAAAATACGGGATGAACTGCGATTTGCATCCGTTGATGCGCTCATCGCTCAGATTGCAGAGGATAAACGAGGAGTCGAACGAAAGTTTGAAAAAAGTTTTCATTTACAAGAAAATATTTCTATGGTAATATGATGAGCGCTAACAGAACCATGACTCAGATGACGAATAATCCGACGTTTTCTTGGTCAGTGGTGAAAAAATTATGAGGAGGATTCCAATGCTCACACAGGAAAAGAAACAGGAAATCATCAAGGAACATGCCGTCCATGAGGGCGACACGGGCTCGCCGGAGGTGCAGATCGCCGTTCTGACGGCACGCATCCAGTATTTGACGGAGCACCTGAAAGAACACAAGAAAGATCATCACTCGCGCCGTGGGCTTCTGAAGATGGTTGGACATCGTCGTCGCCTTCTGAGCTATCTGTATCAGACGGATATTGAGCGCTATCGCTCGATCATCACGAAGCTCAATCTGCGTAAGTAATATTCCGAACACGGAGAGAAAGAGCGGGGGATTCCCCGCTTTTTTGCTGTTGGGACAAGGATTCTATGATATTTTGTCGAATGCTTTTGTCATATGGAACGAATAGAGAGACCTAGGAGGATATTATGCAGTGTTTCGAAATTGAGTTGGGCGGACGAAAGCTCACCGTAGAACATGGGAAAATGGCAAAGCAGGCAAATGGCGCTGTTCTGGTTCGCTATGGCGATACCGTAGTCTTGGTGACGGCGACGGCTTCGAGTGCTCCGCGTGAGGGCGTTGACTTCTTCCCGCTGACGGTGGACTACGAGGAGAAGATGTATGCGGCGGGAAAGATTCCCGGCGGATTCATCAAGAGAGAAGGACGCCCCAGCAGCGATGCCGTGCTCTGCGCGCGCCTGATTGACCGTCCCATCCGTCCGCTGTTCCCTGAGGGCTTTCGGAATGACGTTCAAATCGTGGCAACAGTTCTCTGCGTAGAGCAGGACAATCCTCCGGAGATCGCCGCCATGCTCGGTGCTTCCTGTGCTCTCACTGTGTCGGACATTCCCTTTATGGGGCCGATTGCCGGCGTTCGTGTCGGCTATGTTGACGGCTCATTTGTCATCAATCCGACGGAAGCACAGAGGGAAGTGTCGGAACTCAATCTGACGGTGGCAGGTTCCTATGACGCTGTGATGATGGTTGAAGCGGGGGCAAATGAGCTCTCCGAAGAGATTGTTCTTGATGCTATTCTCTTTGGTCATGCCGAGATTCGCCGTCTTGTCGCGTTCCAGAACGATATCCAAGCAGCCTGCGGTAAGGAGAAACAGACGCCCGCCATCTTCACTGTCTCCGAGGAGCTCGAATCCAAGGTGCGCTCCTATGCCGAGGAGCGCCTCGATGCCGCGACACGCAACAGCGACAAGCTGATGCGCGATGCGGATATTGCCGCTATTAAAGCAGAAACCGTTGAGCATTTCATCGAGGAATATCCGGACGCTGCGAAGGAGATTTCGCAGATCCTCTACAAAATCGAAAAGGGCATTGTCCGCCACATGATCACGCATGAGAAAATCCGTCCGGACGGTCGTGCGCTGGACGAGGTGCGTCCTGTCAGCTGTGAGGTTGGTATTCTGCCGCGCACGCATGGCTCCGGACTCTTTACAAGAGGTCAGACGCAGGTGCTGACCGTCACTACGCTTGGATCGATCGGCGATGAGCAGATCATCGATGGCCTTGGCCCTGAGACGACGAAGCATTATCTGCACCACTATAATTTCCCGGGCTACAGTGTCGGAGAGGCGCGTCCCATGCGCAGCCCCGGACGCCGTGAGATCGGACATGGTGCACTCGCGGAGCGTGCGCTCTTCCCGATGATTCCGTCGATTGAGGACTTCCCGTATACAATTCGTCTCGTATCGGAGATTCTCGAGTCGAATGGCTCGAGTTCGATGGGCAGCGTTTGCGGCAGTACGCTTTCCCTGATGTGCGCGGGCGTTCCGATCAAGCGTCCCGTTTCTGGTGTTGCAATGGGGCTTGTGCGCGATGGGGACGACTATTCCATCCTGACCGATATTCAGGGGATGGAGGACGCGCTCGGCGACATGGATTTCAAGGTCGCCGGCACCTCCAAGGGTATCACGGCGATCCAGATGGACATCAAGATCGCCGGGATTACGCGCGATATCCTTGCGGCGGCACTTGCACAGGCAAAGCAGGGGCGGGCATTCATCCTTGAAAAAATGCTCGAATGCATCGCCCAGCCTGCGGCTGAACTCTCCCCATATGCGCCGCGCGTAGAGGTTATCACCATTGACATTGACAAGATCCGCGATGTCATCGGAACGGGCGGCAAGGTCGTCCGCAAGATCATTGATGAAACGGGTGTCGATGTCGATATCCATGAGGACGGCAATATCTTCATCACATCGCCGAACATGGAGGCGATGGATCGCGCGCGCAAGATGATCGAGGATATCGTGCGCGAGGTTGAGGTCGGCGAGGTGTATACGGGGCGCGTCACGCGCTTCCTGAAGTTCGGCGCGTTCGTCGAGCTCCTTCCCGGAAAAGAGGGGCTTTGCCACATCTCGCAGCTTGCAAAACATCGTGTCGAGAGCGTCGAAGATGTTGTGAAGATTGGCGATCAGCTTGAGGTCAAGGTCATTGAAATCGACGAGAAGGGACGCATCAACGTCAGCCACAAGGCAC
>ERZ773035.270-NODE-270-length-43760-cov-5.039469_pt1 | contig 43760 bp, 43 predicted proteins | sample MGYA00511487_ERZ773035 | MGnify/ENA primary metagenome ERZ773035 (study PRJEB29015, sample SAMEA2737985) | human oral metagenome | biome: human oral; feature: human-associated habitat; material: dental | place: China | collected 2024 ... | reverse complement strand
TAAGCATAATGATATTAATAACCACCATTAGTGGGAACATCAAGACAGCATATGGCCACGACCACGCTATTGCAGCCATTGTTGTCCAACCGCCATCAAGAATTGGCAAATCAATACCAACACGCTCTAACATTGCTTGTCCAACCGGTTGGATAATACCTGACATGTAAGAGATAAGCATTGACATTCCGGTAAATGCTACACCTAGCAATAATCCTGAACTTAATGCATCCTTGACCTTCATCTTTACAACAAGGCCCATAATAATCATGATAACAGGTACAAAAACAGCTGCACCAACAGAGTTTAAGAACCCTTGTATCCAAGCATTAGCAACATCAAACATATTATTCTATTCCTCCTTTAGATGTTTTCTAATTTCCTACTGCTTAAAATTTTTAATTGCATCTACCAATTTTTGATATTCTGCTTTTTGATTCATACCCGTTAAGAAGGCAATTCCATTAATTTGTGGCAACCCATAATCCTTGTGATCATTGACAATTGTAATGTAAGCTGCTGCACCTTTTAAGTGTCTTTCAACAGATTTTAAATCAACTGCTTCAACTTGTGCATAAACTCCGTCAGCCTTTAACATACGGTTAACTTTAGACGCTACCGTTTGAGAAGTTGCAACTCCACTTCCACAAGCTACTACTACTTTTACTGGCATAAATTATTTCTCCTTTTTCTATTCATGTTTCCATTCCATGCTGTAGACAGCATCGTACAATTCCTCGTCTGTCCTAGCAGAGAATAATTTTTCAACCCATTCAGGTCTTTGAAAGTTATAAATCAAAATTTGTAACAATTCGATATGAGCATTAGGATCATTGAATCCTAGTAAAAACACTAGTTTAACATTTAGTGTCTTTTCAAGATCCGACATATCACCCCACTCTACAGTTTCCTTTAAACGAACTGGAGCAATGAAAGGCTTTATGATTGCATCGGCTTCTGTATGAGGTATTGCAATGGGATATGGCTCAACAGGTAATGCTGTTGGATATTCCTTTTCTCTTGAGATGATACTCGGAACATATTTATCATTCACATATCCCATTTCTAGAAAAGTCTTACCCATACGCTCAAATAAAGCAATTGGTGTCTTTGCATTAATATCTACCCTAGTCAGTTCTTTCCTGATTATCTCTTTTCCTAACATATATCCTCCTTTCTAAATAGGAAAATAGTTTTCTTATTTGAAATGATTTTAGCATATATGTAAGCGTTTTAAAAGTAATAAATTGATTTTTTTAATGAAATAACGGAAAACTTTTTTTCACTATTTCATTATTCTACTTTATTTTGAATAAATAACTTATAATAAAACCAGTTATAGTATTTAGGAGGAATCATAATGAAAACGTTGTTGGAACGTATCCATGAAAATTTTGAAACAATGGGGTCTACCGATAAAAAGATTTCTGAATATATTCTTGCAAATACTGGGGAAGTTCCTAGAATCTCTATTGTAACTTTAGGAAAAAAACTCCATATTGCAAATTCTACAATTTATAAATATGCAAAGCGTTTAGGATATAGTGGATTCCCCGATTTAAAAGTTGCCCTTTTGACCGAGCAGATTGATTCAAATCCATTTTTATATGGTGAAATTACTCCAAATTTATCTACTCCAACAATTATAAAAAGGATTTTTAGTGCTAATATCCATTCAATTCAAGAGACAGAGAAAACATTAGATGCAAATATATTAGATACAGTAGCAGATTTAATGGTAAGCGCAAATAAAATTCTTTTCATAGGTATCGGTGGATCTGCATCAATTACCCTTGATTCATACCAAACTTTTTTAAGAGCACCATTAAATTGTATTTATGTACCCGATTTACATATGCAACTTATGAATGCAAGTATTTTAGAAAATAATGATATTGCTTTTATCATTTCCCATACTGGTACAAATAGAGATATTATCCATGTTGCTCGTGTTGCAAAAGAAGCTGGTGCAACGGTAATTATTTTAACAACTTATCCAGCATCAGCGATTACACAATACGCAGATTATATACTCATCTCTAACTTAACCGAGCAAAAAAATAAACCTGAATCTATTTCTGTACGATTATCACAGCTTGCAATTATAGATACACTTTTTGTCCTTGTTCAGATACGTGATGAAGGTAGAACTATTGAAAGATTAAAGAAAACTCGTAGTAGTGTTGCTCACACAAGAACAACATTAAAGTATACTGATTTACCTGAGGATAATATTTAGTAAGATTTTACATCTGTTTTCTATAAACTTATCCTTCCTTAGTTTACCTAAAAATATAAAATCAAAAACTATACTAATATACATTTATGCATGTAGATCAGTATGGTTTATTATTCGTTATTAGGATAGACCTCATATACTTTCCTTAATAGAGTAGAGTGAGAAATATCTTATCCAGATATTCCTCGACCCTCTCATTGCACCGTACATACGGGTCTCGTATACGGCGCTACATTTGTATTGTTTCTACCTTTACTTAGATTGATAATATTCTAGTGGATTGATTAATCCCGGTCTGTCTTTGCTTTTCATCGATAGTACCTTTGGACTCAATAAGAATTTTATTGTGTTTCCATTTGCCTGTCGATATAGACCTAGTCTAGTATTGGCTGTACTGTAGATTCTTTCATCAGAGATATTGACCTTGAGTATCCGATTTAGACTTTGTAGGTTGGTATAGATACGTTTTGGTTTCTTCCATTGTTTTAGAATTATCACACGTATCTTGTGTCGCAACCATTCTCCAAATTCTTTTAAGAAGGTCTTCATCGAACCAATCCTGAAGTAGTTTATCCATCCTCTCACGATTTGGTTTACTTTGGTGAATACAGTCGATACAGGAAGTGCACTTGCCTTTTTACGGCATAGCACTTCTTTTATTTTCTTACATAGTTTTTGTTTCCTATCGTATGTAGGCATACTTTTCCATCCATCTTTGTTTTTCCAGAACGTGAAGCCAAGAAACGAACTATTGCTAGGTCTTACTACTTTTGTTTTTGTCATGTTGACCTTTAGAAATAGTTTTCTTTCTAGCCAACTTGATACAGACTTCATGACTCTGTTGGCTGACATCTCACTCTTCACGAAGATATTACAGTCATCTGCGTATCTTACGAATCTTAGCCCTCTGCTTTCCAGTTCCTTATCAAACCTATCTAGGTAAATATTGGATAATATTGGACTGAGCGGACCTCCTTGTGGAACACCTTCTTCATTTCTGTGGATGATTCCATCTTCCATGATTCCAGCCCTCAAAAAGGACCTTACGAGATGTAGCGTTACATCATCTTTTACTTTCTCTCTAAGTATGGATATCAACTTATCATGATTCACTGTGTCAAAGTACTTTTCAATATCTAGGTCTATTACCCATTCACACCCTTCGTTTAGGTAGAAGAGTACTTCCTCCATCGCTTGGTGGGCACTTCTGTTTGGTCTGAATCCGTAACTATGCTCACTAAAGCACTCATCATAGAGTTCACTAAACACTTGTGCCACTGCTTGTTGGATTACTCTATCCACTACAACGGGTATCCCCAATGGTCTTTTCTTTCCATTTGGTTTTGGGATATAGACTCTTTTTACTGCCCGAGGTCTGTATTTCTTTTCCCATATCGAAGTTTTGATTTCTTCTATATGTTTACTGAAGTATTCGTCAATTTCTTCCACAGACATCTTGTCAATGCCCGATGCACCTTTATTACTCTTGACTCTTTTCATCGCCTCTTGTAAGTTCTTTTGACTTAGAATCTTGTCCATTAATTCCATGGCTGCTCCTCCTTCTATTGCACAAACAACGAAATCCTCTTCTTGCCTTTTCATCATCCATAGTTACGTTCTATGGTTCTAGGTGATATCTCAATTCCAGAGTATTCATTTTCTTACATATAGTGATTTGCACTATACAAACATTAACCCCTTCAGTATTGGTGTATACCTACTATGGGCTCAGCTGACTTCTTGTGATAGACCTTTTCCGACCGATGGTACTATAGTTGTTTGAAAACGTCTAGGATTCATCGTCCACAAGACCTCACGGGGTAAGTCACATACCTTTCTCTCTTCTTTCACAAGTTTCTGATTTACTGTTTTGGTTTTACGTTTACCTTTTAGGCTTCGATTTGTAGAGCAATCTCACCCACCATTTAGCCTTATATCAGATTTCTGTTCGTAACCTCGAAAGAATCGCTACACCACTTCCTTCACCCAAAGCCTCACGGCTTACGGCTTGTGGTTCGCTACGCTTGGCGGTAACTACCTACGACTGGACTTTCACCAGTTAGGTTTGCGACATGCCCGTCACACGCCAAAAAATAGATTGGCATGTGCCAATCTATTACATTCCTTGGATATTTGCTTTTTTAATTCTGCTCATTAGTACTGGAACCATCAATAAGCAGATAATCATCGTCACTAAGTTGTACCAGAGGTTATAGCCTAGGGAGAATGTCCACGCCGGTAAGCTTCCTGCCGCAGTGCCCTCTGCCCAGAAATAGGCACCAGAAATAACTGTAGAGAAGTATTTGATGATCATCACAATCACAATACCAAAGTGCCCCTTTGTGCTCGTTAGGAATAGACCTAATGCAATCACTAAGGCAGCTAGTATGACACCACCCACCAAAGCCATTAGATTCATGCCATAAGAGTAATATACAGCAACGCAAGCAGTTAAACCAATTACAGATACCACAGTTAATACAATTGGTTTGCTTGCATGTTCAAATGGTTTAAACAATGAAACCATTCCAACAATACTGATTGGTAGTACATAGTCTAATACAATCTGTATTGGTTGAACAAAGTACATTGGAAAACCTAATACAATTGTTAGTAAGAATGAAGCTAGTCCACAGAGAGCCCCATACTTCCAACCAAGATGATACGATGCAATCATAAGTGGAATTAACTCCAGTTCAATAGATCCACCATTTGGCATCTGTAGGAAAGGTATCATATTTCCTACCATTTTCAGTGCTACATATAACGCCATGTAGATTGCCATGAATGCAATCTTTTTAATCTGATCGTTTTTCATAAAAAATACACCTCCATTTTGAAGGCGTAAGGAATTAAAAAACTGAACTCCCTACGCTAGCTTTACCTAGATCAGGTGATAAGGGTTTTTCTCAGCATGCATGCACCCCTGTTCACGAGTCTAATCATATCACTTTTCGAGACGAAAGAAAAAAGAATATTGCTCGGATGCCCCGTCCTTACAATATTCTTCATTATTTCGCATATTCCAGTGTAATTTGAGGAGGACACGGATATGCATGGATTTTTTCCGGACATTATGCCAATTAAATTTTTTACAAGTCTGCCCATGACTTGTAAATAAAGGGTTCCGGAACACGCAGGTACTGATGTATAAAGGAGTGTGTGATGGAAAGAGTGAGACATCAGTTAGCCTGTGCTAACTGTATGTTAGCAAACGCTAACCATCCTGTCAACAAAGATTATCAATTTTTTTGTAAAAAAATTCTCAATTTATTTTTGAATTTCGAACGCGTTACAAAAAGACAACATATGTTACGTCACATATTGTCCTATATCTTTATCAATCACTCATCTTTTGAATGAGTTCAAACTGATTACTTGTCATTCTAAAGTGTGCGATTCCACAGTTTGGAACTGGATGGATTCCTAACTCGGAGGCTTCCTGGAAGATATCCTCCTTTTTTAGTCCAAATAACGCTTCAAGACATACAAGATAGAAGTCTCCGTGAGAAACCAATAATACTTTATCTTGGTCTTGGTGTGTATCATAGATTCCCTGGAAGATAGAATTCATGCGCTTTATGACATCACTATATTCTTCTCCACCGACATCACCATAGTGCGTGTCCATAAAGCGTTTGCTACTAGAATCTGCTTCTTTGAATGTCATACCTTCAAGATCACCATAACTGACTTCACAAATCTTTTTTGTATAGATAATATTTCCTGGGTGATACTGAGCGATTATTTCTGCTGTATCACGCGTTCTTTCCGCTGTTGAAACATAAATGGTAGAAAAATGTATATCCTTTAGCTTTTCAGCTGCCTTTTGTGCTTCCTGAATTCCTTTTTCAGTTAAAGGACTATCGCATCTGCCTTGTATACGCTCTTGGATATTAAATCTTGTTTCGCCATGGCGCATCAAATAAATATCAATTGTCTTTGGATGATAGATTTGACGATACTCACTCACATCAATTGGCTCTTGGTCCAAGGAAAACTCTCCATCCTTATAATGAAATATTAACATGCCCGTATTTGGCATTAGCCAACGATCCTGTGCCTTACAGCGATCTACATACTCATCTAGATCCATTCCAAACAAAATTTCTAAGATACGCACTGCATAAGCACCATGACCAACCAATAGAATTGTATCGCCATCATTAGCTTCCTCAACGATACCCTGCATCGTTTCACGAACTCTTTGCGCAAATCCTATATTTGTTTCACCACCTTCTGATGACCAATCATCAAAGAATGGAGAATCCAAAACTTCTTCCTTACGTGCACCATCTAAAGAACCAAAAGAGAACTCCTTCAAGCCCTTGGTAAGGATTAATGGAATGTCATGATATTTACAGATTTCTTTGGCGGTGTCCCAAGCTCTTTCAGAGGTGGAACAATATGCCCGATTAAACGGTACATTTCTGAGTGCAGATGCAACATTTTTTGCCTGTTGAATGCCTTCATCTAGCAGTGGGCTATCACACCAGCCCTGCATACGACCCTTAAGATTAAATAGAGTTTTTCCGTGTCTAACAAAGTAAAATTTCAATTCCATGTGTTTTGTACTCCAATTCTTTGTATTTTCTCTTATTTTTCACGAATAGTGTTGGTAATAAACGCTGAGAATACTATAATATTTTAGTCGTTATGATAGTATCATATACGTATATACTACATTCTGAAAGGGTATTATGAATTTTCTTAGAAATAAACTACATCTAACATATCCACAGATGATTATTTTGGGATTTGGTGCGATTATCGTATTCGGTGCATTATTACTGATGACACCATTTGCTAGTCAATCTGGTCAATGGACACCATTTATCAATGCACTATTCACATCTACGTCATGTGTTTGTGTAACGGGATTGATTGTTTACGATACCGCCACATATTGGAGCTTCTTTGGACAGCTTGTCATTATTATTCTGATCCAGATTGGTGGACTTGGTGTTGTGACAGTTATCACATCCCTTGCACTTATTACTGGTAGAAGAATTGGATATCTTGCTCGTTCTACTTTAGCAAACTCCATCTCAATCTCAGCAGTTGGCGGAATCATCCGCTTACTACAGTTTATCTGTAAGATTACATTTATGGTTGAAGGTTTCTTCGCCTTACTAATGTCATTTACGTTCATACCGGAGTTTGGACTCATAAAGGGCGTTTGGTATAGTATCTTCCATTCCATCTCAGCCTTCTGTAATGCAGGCTTTGACTTAATGGGTGTACGTGAACCATTCTCATCCTTAACAAGTTATGTTTCCAATCCAATTATTAATATCTCAATTATGTCCTTAATCCTGATTGGTGGATTGAGCTTCTCCACTTGGGCAGATATCAAGGAATATAAGTTTAATCTACACCGTTACCACATGCAGTCTAAGATCATCTTATTGATGACCGCAATCTTGGTCGTATTCCCTGCAATCTACTTCTTCTTTGTGGATTTTACAGGCATGCCTTTAGGCACAAGAATCCTAGCATCCTTCTTCCAATCTGTAACACCACGTACTGCTGGATTTAATACAGTAGACCTTACAAAAATGTCTGAATCCAGCATCTTCTTACAGATTATATTAATGTTGATTGGTGCTGCACCAGGTTCTACTGGTGGTGGTATGAAGATAACAACCTTTTTCGTATTAGTCACAACAAGTATGGCAATCTTTAGAAACCGTTCTCGTACAGAGAGCTTTGGTAGAACCATCCCAGAGACAATCGTGCGTAACTCGGCCACAATCTTGATGTTATATATCTCATTATGTATAGGTGCCGCAATGGTTATCAGTGTCATTGAGAATGTTCCAATGGTAACCGCAATGTATGAGACCGCATCCGCAATCGCTACTGTAGGTTTAACCTTGGGTATCACACGTGATTTAACGATTGTTTCAAGAATAATCTTAATCTTCCTAATGTTCGCTGGACGTATTGGAGGACTCACCTTGATTTATGGTATGTTCCCATTCCGCAATCAATGCTTAGGTAGATATATTGAAGAAAACGTAGCCGTAGGCTAAATAGGAGAGAGTATGAAACAGATTTTAATTATTGGTATGGGTCGTTTTGGCCGTCACATTGCTCGCAAGTTAAATGATTTAGATATTCAGGTATTAGGTATTGATAATGATGAAGAAAAGGTAAGAGAAGTATTACCTTATGTCACAAACGCTGAAGTTGGTGATGCAACAAACCAAGACTTCTTAAAGACATTAGGTCTTAAAAACTTTGATGTATGTATCGTTGCGGTTGGTGATAACTTCTTAGCTTCTCTTGAAATTACATCCTACCTCAAAGAATTAGGCGCAAGAAAAGTTGTATCACGTGCAGCACGTGATACACAGGAAAAGTTCTTATTACGCAATGGTGCAGATGCAGTTGTATACCCTGAAAAGTTAATGGGTAACTTAACCGCAATGCGTTATAGCAGTGATAATATCTTTGACTACATTCAAATCGGTAAAGACTTCGCAGTATTCGAAATCGCTGTACCTAATGAATGGTTAGGTAAGACAATTGGTCAGGTTGATGTGCGTAAACACTACAACATCAATATCATCGCGATTAAGAAGGATGACAATGTATCTGTCACACCAGGAGCTTCCCACATACTCAACTCTGAAGAATCCTTATTGGTATTAGGGAAAGACAAAGATATCCGCAGTGCCTTCCACATCTTAGGTTAGTTCTCTTTCGATTGTCTTCGATATTCAATATCCCTTTCCTCATTCCGATAGGTATGACTTGGAGGTATTCCAAAATGTTTCTTATACAATCGGCTAAAATATAATGGATCTTGATATCCTACATTCCAAGCAGCCTCTGTTACTGAATAACCCTTCAATAATAGATCGGCTGCTTTTCTTAATCGCAAACGAATCAGATAGTCAATTGGACGGATATGATAGACTTTGTTGAACTTATAAGAGAAATGAGCTTCATCCATCTGTGCAGCTTTGGCTAAATCCTTTAGCTTTAGATTCTTATGATAAGAGGTCTCCATTAGTTCAATCGCATTTTCAATCTGTAATAATTCTTGATTGATGTATGAATAACCAAAGGAACTTAGAATCAGTTGTTGTGCGATTAAGTTACGTTGAATCTGATCATCCCAGTTTGCACGCATGACACTATTTTTCAAACGATGCAATAACTCCAAAGAGCCGCCATCTTGAAGCGAAGAAATCTCATATACCATATTCATAATATCGCTACTACCGTGCCACGGAATCTCTGGATCATAATAAATATTCAAATGAATAAACGGCTCCTTTGAAGTTACTTCAAATGTAACTCTTTGGTTTTTCGCACCGTGAATAATATCATTTGGGTTTGCATGGAAAGTTTGACCATTAAAAGAAATTGTTGCACTCCCTGAAAGAGGATAAATAAAGGCACTATGCGTTGTATCATACGAAATCTGTTTTCCACTTTCTTTCGTCTGTAAAGAAATTCCCGTAATCAATAATTTACGATTGGTATATTCTTTCTGACAGGCAATCATAAAGTCTGTTTTCTGCATACATTCACCTCTTTTATACAATCTTTCTTACATGGATAATATTTTATATAATTATCCATGTTTTTTTACTATTCTACATTTAAAATGATAAACTTTCCATCTATAATGATACGGTGGTTAGTTATTTATAACTAACTTGGTCGAAAGGTATGACATAAACTCAAATGATAGCAAAGTCGAAACGTGATATTGCATTTCCATATCTATTACTGTTCTTATGTGTCTGTTTGGCTATATCTTTACTGGTTGCCGTATCCCTTGGTGCTGTAAAGATTCCTATCGCTGATACATATCAAATTATCATCAAGCAACTATTTCATATTGGAAATGTAGATCATATTGCGAAATCTACGATTGCAATTGTATGGAATATGCGTAATCCTCGTGTGATTATGGGACTCATCGCTGGTGCAGGTCTTGCACTTTGTGGAAGTACGATGCAGACGACGGTCAATAACCCCATCTGTGAACCATATATATTGGGAATATCCGCAGGAGCAACCTTTGGCGCAACTCTCTTGATTATCCTAGGACTTAAATCCTTTATTGGATTTGGTGCCTTTCTTGGCGCGATCATCGCAACAATTATCGTATTGGTAATTGCTTCTGTGGGCAAAAAGATTACAACCACAAGCCTTGTATTATCCGGTGTCGTCGTCAATGCACTCTTCAGCGCCATTTCCAACTTCATCATCTCCATCGGTGCAAACTCCGATAACATGATGACCATTAAATTCTGGACCATGGGCTCTCTTGCCAGTTCCTCTTGGGGAAGTATTGTCATTCCATTCATCACCATATTAGTTGCCTGTGTCTTCTTTATGACACAGCACCGCATCATGAATGCAATGTTAATGGGAGATGAAGTCGCCATCACACTAGGTATTTCTCTTCAAAAATACAGAATGATTTACATGCTAGTCATCGCATTTATCACAGGTATTCTCGTTTCAAGTTGTGGAATTATCGGCTTTGTGGGGCTAATTACACCGCACATCGCAAGAGCTCTAGTCGGAACAAGTCACCAAAAGATGCTTCCTATCTCGGTAATCCTAGGCAGTCTCTTTGTCATATGGGCAGACGTATTAGCACGCTGTCTTTTACCAAATGCAGAACTACCAATTGGTATCTTTACAGCATTGGTTGGTGCACCGTTCTTTGTCTACATTGTCATCAAGAATCAGAAAGGTGGTTAAATATGGATCTCATTTGTAAAGATGTATGTTATTCCATCAAAGATAAAAAAATTCTAGACCACGTTTCCATCAATGTAGATAAACAGCGCTTCGTTACCATTCTTGGCCCAAACGGCTGTGGAAAGACCACACTACTAAAGAATATCTACCGCGTTTTGAAAAGAGATTCAGGCGAGATTTTATTTAATGGCAAAAGTATTGATGATTTGTATTTAAGAGAAGCCGCAAAGAAAGTTGCAGTCGTAGCACAGTTCAACGAAATTAATTTCGATTGCAGTGTCAAAGATATGGTTCTTCTTGGCAGAACACCACATATCCCATTTATGCAATCGGAAACGCATAAAGACTACAAAATCGTTGAAGATGCACTCCAGAAAGTTGGCATGTCAGATAAAGCAGACCGTTCCTACCTTTCCTTATCCGGAGGAGAAAAACAACGTGTCGCCTTAGCCCGCGCTATCGCACAACAGCCAATCCTACTTCTATTGGATGAACCAACCAATCACTTAGATATTCGATATCAAATTGAAATCCTACAAATCGTAAAAGACTTAAACATCAATGTTCTTGCGGTATTACATGATATTCAACTTGCATGTCGATATTCAGATTATATCTATCTGATGAAACAAGGTACTATCCGCTATGAAGGAACACCACATACAACAATCACAGAACAATCGATGCATGATGTATATGGCATCAACTGTAAACTAACATGGACCCCTGATCAACAGGCATTAATAGAGTATATATGAAAGGAAAACTCATGAAAAAATTATTAAATGCTACACTCGCTGCAGTATTATCATTCTCATTGATTGGTTGCAGCAATAAATCCGCAACATCCCAAAAAGACAGCACAACATCTACAACAGAAAACACAGCAGAAGCAAAAGCAGAAGAAACAAAGTACCCAGTAACAATCACAACTTACAACGCTGATGGTACAGAAATTCAACAGACCTTTGAGAAGGCTCCAGAACACGTTATTACAAACAACCTATCCGCCACAAAGATCCTAATCGATTTAGGTCTACAGGATAAGATTGTAGGTATGCTTAATCCAGATAACAAAGTTACAGACAGCTACGCTGAAGCAATCGAAAAGATTCCTCACATTGGTGATAAGAAGACAGTCTCTCAAGAAGTAGCACTCTCCTACAATCCAGACGCAATTATCGGTAGAAATATGATGTTCTCAGACAAATCTCTTGGAACTGTAGATACATGGAACCAAAACGGCATTAGTATCTACTCTCAAAAAGCATCCGTTTCTAACACAGAACAAAGCTTGAATAACGTCATTGACGATATCATCAACATCGGTATCATCTTCAACGTACAAGAAAAAGCAAACGCATACGCAAAGAAACTACAGGAAAGGGTTAATTCTGTACTATCCGCAAATAAAAACCAACCAAAGGAATTAAAGAATGCACTCATCATGTGTGCATATAACGATGAAACTTACGGTGCATACAAGTCAGCACTTCAAGAAAGTGTTCTAAATACATTTGGTTACACAAATGTCGCAACGGGAACTTCTGGATTAACTCTAGAAAACTTAGTAACATCTGCACCAGAATTCATCATCTACGTTACAAGCGACCGCAATCAGAAGTTAGATGCTAACGCTGTAGAACTTATGAAGAATAATGCAGTACTCGCTGATGTTCCAGCAATCAAGAACGGTAAGATTCTAACAATCTCTTATGATGAATTAATGGATTACGGTCCAGCTGTGATTGACGCACTCGAAACAATCAACTCATTCCTAAAGAAATAAAATGATAATTCAAACAAAACTATCACTACCAAAACACTACGATTCAAATCACGCATATCCATTAATTCTATGCAATGATGGCGAACTTCGACATCTCCAAACTTTAAAAGAAAAAGCTATTCTCGTAGGACTACTACCAGAGAATAGATTAACGGATTATACACCATGGCATGCGGAAGCAATCAGACCAGGCACAGAAAACTTTGGTGGACAAGCAGATGAATATCACAATGAACTATTCAATAACGTTCTACCAGAACTTCAAAGTAGATATTCTATCGATACAAACGAAATCATTTATGGTGGCTATTCCTTAGGAGGATTAGCAGCCGTATATAGTTTGTATCGAACAAACATTCCTAGTGCAGTATTCTCTATCTGTGGATCCTTCTGGTATCCAGAGTTCGTTAACTTCTGTAAAGAGAATCCCGTTATCAATCAAAATGCTAGCGTTTACCTATGTAACGGCAAAACAGAAGGTATTCATCACCACAATATTCTAGATACAGCTCCACAATGTGCAGAGGAAATCCACGCTTTGATTCGTAAGCAGTTAAATAGCATTACTTCTGTACTCGATGAATTTGGACATCATGAAAATCTAACCAATCGCTATAAAGTGTTATCCGATTGGTTAGAGAAACAACTATAAGTACTATATAACAAAAGGCGTTAACTTACTTGCTAACGCCTTTTGCCTATATTGGATGATACTACCCCCCTATAACAAGAAAAGACCTCCGCATGGTCTTTTCTTGTTTTTATTTAATAAGGGGATAGAATTTCACTGATGCTTGCTAAGGGGAGCAATCATTCAGTGCAGATATTCCTATCTGCACTTATATAGTACAAATTTATTGTCATTTAAATATGGCAAGATTTTGTAAAATTATGTGATGTTCTATCCAAGAATTCTTGTAATGCTAGCAGCTTTATTCTTTTGTAATAATGCTACAAGTGGAGAAATTGCACCACCTAGAGCAGCTACGCACTGGAATGCGAACATTGTATAATAATCGGCACTCTCGATAATACCCTTTTCCATCATCTCAGGAATAACGCCAAACGCATCCATCATACGAACATCAGAATATCCATTTTCATGGAAGAATCTTGTAACGCTAAGTGCATAGTCAAACTTATGTGCATAATAAACACCAATCAACATTAATATGAAGCAGATTGCGATACCGATTTTACTCATTTTACCTGCACCCTTTTGGTATGCAGTTAGTGTCAAAAATCCCATCGCAACACCAGCAACCAGCGAGATATATCCTAATTGTCCGATGATAACAATGAGAATTGCACCAACAATGACACCACCTAAAGCAAATACTGTTCCTAAGGCATAGTTTTCAGCCACAACAGGTGCTGTTGCTTGTTCCTCTGCATGTTCTATCAGCATCTGATTCGCAACCTCTTCTGTATAGAAGTGAATTACTCCATGGTTGATAAATACTTTGGTCTCTGCAGGCTCTAAGGTTTCTTCTGCACAGTTAGAATAACCATTCATACGGAACCAGTTAATGACTTCTGGAATTGAAGAAATAACATTCTTCGCTTTACCATTGGCAGTAATTGCAGACTTAAATTTGATCGTAACAATATTTCCGTTTGCCTTTGCACTGCCAACCTTCTTCACAGCACTTACAAGACCACGTAGATTTAAATCATTTGGTTTACGATTGTCTTGGTCAACAAGACTGAACTTTGCAATAATTGTGTATATATTTTGAAATGTTGTTAATGCATATGTATATCCAGCTTCTGTAGCACAAGCTACAACCGCATCCTTATCATATGCAATACCTAGTCCATTTGCTACTCTTCCTAAAATCGTATAATCTTTCATATTTCCTCCATGAACTAAAAAGATAGATTACTCTATCTTATTTTAACCATAACTATTCTACTATTTCTAACATAGCAGATGCAACTGTAGCCATATTTGCCACAAAAAACTTCTTCTCTTCACTGCTTAAATGACCAAGTGCCTTTGTGAGAACCTTACCAATTCTTTCCACAATGTGTTCTGTAACTTCTTTACCAGTTGTAGTTAATACAGCATGTGCTCCATATCTGCTCTTACCATTACGATATTCAAAACGAATGAATTTTCCTTTTGCTAGATCAGCAAGCGATCTAGAAACCGCCGCCTTGTCCATCTTACTACATTCAACTAATTCTGTGTTTGTTAAGCCTTCAGGGTTAAAGCCCAAATATAATAGTAGCATTGTTTCTGCGCCCTTAAGCTTTGTTGATTTGATTTCTTCCGCCTTAATTGCTTGAATGCAATGGCTAAATGCATTTGTTGCAATCACGAAATCACGACCCTTTTTGTTCATTTTTCCTTTTTCCCTTCTTAATTATCATTCGAATGAGTGGCACCTTACCACCGTCACTACATACCGACAAGTTCTATTATAAATATTATCAAAATAATTTACATAGGCTAACTAAAATAAATTTCGTTTTTTATGTATTTTTAAACATTTGTATGAAAAATTTTCAAAAAGTGCATGCATGTTTTTCAATAAACATGCATGCACTTCAGATATCTTGTATTATAAGAGCCTCTAAGCCTTACCAGCCGCTTCTGTATAAGCACTGATAATCCAATCATTATTGATACGTGGAAAGTCTGTTTCATCAATTGCGAAGCGATCTTTATCTACTTTCATCTCTTCTTCAAGAACACTAACTGGAATTAGGAATGACATTCCCTTATCATCTGCTCTTACATTGATCTTCATGACATCATTCTCAGTATGTTGATATTCAATACCAGTCACATCTTCAGCAGTTCCTTTTTTACTGTCGATATACTCAATAAAGCTGTCGTATTTCGCAAGTTCTACCATGATGTCATCTACACCATCTTCAAAAATCTGTATTTTTTCAGCGAATTCTTGTACTGTCGCACAACGCCTTAACTTAAATCCTTGCTTTGCAAGAGGCAGTGCTAACTGCTTTAAAGACTCTGCAGGAGCTTGTTGACTAAGCCAAATCAAGAATTTTCTAGATGGATCAGAATACACCAACGGTGGCTGGATCATGAATGCATGCTGGCAATGAGGGCATGTATGTCTAAAAATATCCCCACTAATACAAGCCTCCTTTAAGTCTGGGTCTTGTTCCGCATTGATTGCTGTATAAATTGTTGTATCGAATTCCTTATGACAATAAGGACAAGTATATCTAATATCTTGACTCTGGCTCATGTTATTCTCCTAGCTCTTCATAGAGATTCCAGAAAAATCAATTCCTAGCTTCTCTGTTTCATTCACAATTTTTTCGAGTACTTCTGACTCTTCTTCACTGAGTGTTTCGCCACCGAATAAGATAATCAGATGTGCTTCATCATTGGTGTAATATGGGATTGCCCATACTTTATCTGTAAAGTGTAACCCAATTTCTTGACTTGGTTCTTCATCTACTTCTCCCACCACAAATGGACCATGAATCCCTATTAAGCGTACCGTTATCTCGCGGATGATAGAACCATGCATGACACCTGCTAATACCGTATCCGGATAGAATGGATCACGTAATGCATCTAATCGCTCATCTTTCCGTAAACGTCGTAAATCTTCGTCCTTTGTCTCTGTTTTTTCAATCCATGACGCATTCTTCTTTACCATTTGAACCGTTTCGTTTACAACTCTTACTTCACGGTTAAATACTTGTTCCATCGTAAAAAAGCCAAGCATCTCTGGATCATCCATTCCTCTAAGACATGTTTCCCATGAATTACCGATTGATAGCACATTAAACATCAGCATCCCATCTTCTGTACAGTACGCTGAACACACCGCATAACAATCATCTTGATGTACTTCAATCTTATCTTTTAACAGTTCTGTTAAATCATCCGCTTCAATCGTAATATACTTCTGATACATGACTGTAAAATTTAGTTCTGCGACTCTCATCCATCAATCCTCCTTCCTGGTGAAAAATGACAGGCCTTTATGACCTGTCATTATTTTAACATTGATTTGTGATTAGCGTCTTCTTCTACCACCTAAAATTCTCAATAAGTATAGGAACATATTGACAAAGTCTAGATATAACTGCAATGCACCATAGATTGCAAGCTTCTCTCTTTGATCCGTTCCATCAGCTGACATATAGTAGAACTGCTTGATGCGTTGAATATCAAATGCTGTATAAATCATAAAGATGAATAGTCCTAGATATGCAATCAATAGATTATTACGTAATGCCGGAATAAAGATGGATACAATACTTGCGATGATTAATGCAAATAATCCTCCAACTAAGATTCCTTGGTACTTTGTTAAATCAACATTTGTAACATGGCCAATCACAGCACAACTGATAAATAAGATTGCCGCAAATACAAATGCTTGGAATACTACACCAACTCCATACGCAAGTGGAATGACGCCAAATGTAACACCCGTTACTGCTGCGTATGTTAAGAACAATGCATTACATGCACCTTTTGATAAACGTGTGATTGCCGCATTGAGAGAAATTACTAATACAAACTGTGAAATCAATAAACCAATCTGGATGAATAGTGCTGATTCGCTATAGAATACGATACGTGCTAATGTTCCTCTTGTGACTAGGGAGTGGTAGAAAAGATACGCAACTGCTGATGTTATCGTTAAACCAATTCCCATGTGTGTAAATACTTTTGTTATATAAGCTTTGAGGCCAGCTTCCTCGTTATAAGCTCCATAAACATTTTGTCTGTCAAATTCGCTCATTGTTAAGTCCTCCTAACACTATTATTATATGATACTTTGACCTAAAGTCAAACTCGATAATCTACGACCTTTTAACTTTTACTTTTACTCTTGATTTTGATACCAATGTGCCAAGTCTTCCAGCATTGCTTGACGTTGTATAGGGTTGTTATTTTCAAACCATTCTACATTCATCTGATGATGGAACCAGGTGTACTGACGCTTTGCGAATTGGCGAGAATGTTTCTGGATCTCTTCTTTGACTTCTTCAAGGGATTTCTTCCCTTCGAAAAGGGCTTCCCATTCACGATAGCCAATCCCCTTCATACATGCGTCTGTAAAGGATACTCCTTGCTGTAATAAGCTTTCTACTTCTTGTTGTAAACCTGCTTCAAACATCTTTTCTACACGTGCATTAATACGTGCATAAAGTTCTTCACGTGGCATTGTACAGCCGATAATACGTGCATTATATAACATACGATGTTCTTGTTCTGCTATGATCTCACTCTGTACTTTTGGACTGCGTCTAGCAATGGTCAAGCTCCGTAGCAGACGTCGACGATTATTTGGATGAATCTTCTCACTTTGTGTAGGATCTAATTCTAATAATTGTTGGTACAGTTCTTCATTGGTATAGTTTTCTAAATCTGTATCAATACCAGCACCACTTTCATTACTGAATTGATAATCATACAGGCATGCCTTTATATAGAGACCTGTACCACCGCAGATAATCATCGGCTTATCACTATGGTCTATTAGGTCTCTCGCTTTTGCTTGAAAGTCCGCAACCGTATAACTTTGCTTAGCTGTATAAATATCAATCAAATGATGTGGTACACCATCCATCTCCTGGATTGTCACCTTACCAGAGCCAATATCCAAGCCTTCATAAACCTGTATCGAATCTCCACTGATGATCTCACCATTTAACTTTTTCGCAAGTTCAATCGCAAAATCACTCTTTCCTACTGCAGTAGGGCCAACAATGACAATTACTTTTTTCATCGTAAAAATTCCTTTACCAAGGTCTTTTCATCCAGTGTGATAAAGGTTGGTCTGCCATGTGGACAATGATATGGATTTTCACATAGAGATAATTGACGCACCACTTCCTTCATTTCATCCATCGTTAGACTACGATTAAAGCGAATGGAATGATGACAGGCCATTGTCGCAATCTTCTTCTTTTCCATGCGTGCATACTTAATATCACGATCATTTTTAAAGAGGTCAATCACATCATTCAAGAATTGTATTTCTTCAATATCCTGCATCCATACTGGTACACTATGTACAACCAATGTATCTTTCCCAAATGGTTCAAATACCACATGGATATCTTCCACTGCCGCATTAATTTCTTCAACCCGTCTTACAAGATCGTTACCTGCATGAATTGTAATTGGCACTAAACAATCCATCATCACAGGATCTTGGTTTAACTTTGCTTTGTACTCTTCGTAATGTACACGTTCTTGTGCCGCATGCTGGTCAATGATGACAAGTCCCTTCTCCGCTGCACAGAGGATAAATTTCTCATGAAGCTGACCGATGACTTCCATCGGTGGGATAACTTGCTGTTGGGGCTTATATTCTGGATATTCCTCCTCAAACTGTGTTGAGACACGCTTGAGTTCGGCTTCCGTTTCCGCAATTTCTTGTTCTAATGTCACTTCCTGCTTCTCCACCTTTTCCTCTTGTGGTGTAGAAGCAACTTGTTCAACAATAGATTGTCTACGCTGTTGTTCCTTGCGATACTCCGCCTCTTGAATCAAACGATCAGTATCGAAAGAAATTGGTTGATAATATTCTTGTCTTGCTTCGCGAACTTCCGCCGCAGGCGCAAGAATCGTACCACGTAACATATTTGCAACATTATTTTTAATGAGTGCTTCTAATTGAATTTCCTTTGATAAACGTACCTCCCATTTTGAAGGGTGTACGTTTACATCTAAAAGATGCGGATCCATTGAAATATCTAAGACACAGATTGGATATCTACCCTTTACGATGAAGTCCTCATATCCATCTTGAACTGCTTTATATAATTTATACGTTCTTACCATTCTACCATTTAAGAATAGATTCATTCCTGTACGGCTAGCACGTGTAATGCTTGGCTTAATGAGATAACCCTTCACTGTATAATCAAAGTCACTAAAGTCTACAGGAATCGCATTCTCTGCAGCCATTCTACCAAACACCTGATATACAACTTCTAAGAGATTTCCCTGTCCGCTTGTACGGAAGGATTCTCTATCATCGCTACGTAAGATAAACGCAATCTCTGGATGTGATAATGCAAACTTTGAAACGATATCTTGAATCAGGGATGCTTCATATGCAGCTGAACGCATATGCTTTAGACGTGCAGGTGTCTGATAGAATAGACCCTCTACCGAAATCTCTGTTCCCTGATTACATGGGTATGGCGTAACACTCTCTACATTGCCATAGGCAACAACAACTTTTGTCGCATCCTTTCCATCTGATGTACTTAATACCATTCGAGATACAGAAGAGATTGATGGTAGTGCTTCACCTCTAAAGCCCAATGTATGAATTGACCATAAATCATTCTGTGATTGAATCTTAGATGTCGCATGACGACCAAAACAGAGTTGTGCATCTTGTGCATCCATACCGCAACCATTATCAATGACACTCAATCGTTGGATGCCACCTTCTGTAATATTCACTTCTATGCGAGTACTACCTGCATCGATTGCGTTCTCCACAAGTTCCTTAACGACACCCATTGGTCTTTCTACGACTTCACCAGCCGCTATCATATTCGCTGTTAATGTATCTAATTGTTTAATTTTTCCCATATTTTTTACCTGCGTATATTATACTATAATGATTTATGAAAGAGGTTATCATGCGTCTAAAAAATGAATTCCGCAAAGAAACTGTTATCCAAAAATCACGATTTATCGCCTGTGCAACCGTCGCAAAGACCGAAGAAGAAGCCAAAGCATACATCAACTACATCCGTGATGAATTCCGTGATGCGACACATGTATGTACCGCATACATCGTCGGAGAAAACGATGCATATCAAAAATCCAATGATAATCATGAACCTGCAGGTACAGCTGGTATCCCTATCCTTGAAGCGATTCGCAAAGCAGGGCTATCTGATACGGTAGTCTGTGTCGTGCGTTACTTTGGTGGAATAAAACTTGGAGCCGGTGGATTAATTCGTGCATATGGTGGTGTAACCAATGCAGTTCTACAAGAAGCCTATAAAGTAATAGACATGTCTATCGCTACCTGGCATGTAAAATATCCATATGAGTATATCGGCAGCGTAGAAAACTGGATACGCAATCATACAAGTGATGCTAGTTTTGATTATGATGACAATGCACATGCGTACGTTGCAAGTAACGAAGAAAATCTGCAAGCTATCCTCTCTGATCTAACAAAAGGAAGTGCAGAAACAGAAAAGACAGGCTCCACTCTTTACGAAGAACCTGTCAATGAATAACTATTTCTTTATAAACATGATATTCATATCAACGTTTGTTGAGATACCATCTACAGTTCCAGCATCAGTATACTGCCAAATACTGAAATGATAACTAAAGTTTGGTGCAGAGGAATAATCCGCTATCCAGAAATCATAATCATGTAGATAGTTTATCTCGAATACTGTCTCAAATAATTGAGAACTGCTGTATACCATTGCTTGGTAGCCAGCATTTTTTATATGGTTCATAAATGTAACAGCTGCTTGTGTACGCTCCTCAGAAGTGGTACTTTCTACACGGTCTTTCGCATTACTTACTTCTTCTAAATCAAATACAATTGGTAGTTGTAGTTTGTATTTCTTTACACGTTCTAAGACAAAGTCTGCCTCTGCACGCGCTTCTTCCGCGGAAACCGCTTGGGAGAAGAAATAAACACCTACATCAATTCCATTTTCTATTGCGCCTTGGATATTCTCTTCAAAGTACGCATCATCCATGAGAGCACCTGTTTCATATCCACGATATCCTACTTGAATCATCGCAAACTTCACACCACTGTTTTTAACAGCTGCCCAATCAATTGATTTTTGGTGTGACGAAACATCGATACCAATCACAGATGTATATGTATCATCCTCATAGGCTGGAAGCCCATTTCTCCATGTCAAGTTATTCCAGTTATATGTATGCATGTTTGGATCAGTCTCAACAAGCTGTTCCTCTTGCAAGAATTGTCTTGCCCGATATGCTTGCATATAAATATTGCGAATCGTCATTAATATAAAACAGATTACCACCGCAGCAGCGATGGCCCACGTTCTCTTTACTCTTTTCTTTCTACGATAGTATCTCATCAATTACCACATCTGTCTAAATCCTAGCAATGAAACTGGATTGAAGAGCTTTCCAAGCGTATGTTGAGAAACGATTCCCTCTTTTGACTGTCGCAAAAAGAGAACCCACACAAAATGACATCGATAGAAGTATTGCCCATACCCATAGTGCTGCAAGCGTTTGGAATAAAATAAATATTCCCGTGAGTAATATAAATACTGTTGGAGCAAATATAATTTTCGCTATGTCACAGTATATGTCCTCTGGTTTTTGTCCTTCTCGACGGTTTAGGTAACAATACGTATAAATACTACCTACAAAGACGATTGTTAGTCCAATTCCACAGATAATACATCTTAAGATTAGAATATTCGCAATCAGATTCAATACTACAATGACAACTGATGCCGCAAATGATAACTCACTGCCTTGAAAAGGATTTTCCATGACTTTCCACAGAGTAATAAGATCGGACTTGCAGAAATGAAACCTTGAAAATATACTTTCTTTCACAGCCTGAGGCTGTGATTGTACCAGCTGCTCTACAGTTTTTGCGCCGCAATAGCCGCAGAACTTGCTTTTGTCAGATATTTCTTTTCCACAATTCTTACAAATCATTTGGCACCTCCGTAATTGGTTTTTATTATAACACTATATTCATCATTCCAATTAGCGACGTATGTAATTTAGTAATTCCTCTAACGTTCCAGAAATGATTTCACTATCTTCTAGCATGGTTTTTGTTTTAACATTGTAACTAAAATACAGTAGTAATGTTAGAATGTATGCTAGTTCATTTCACGTCTGCCGGTTCCCACTGCAATATATATCTGAGGTTATATTCTATAAAGTGTAGATTAGAAAATTAAAAAGGAGAAAAGTCAATGGCAACAAATAAAAAAAACTGCCCTCTACGAAAGACTTTCTCGTGATGATGAAATGGTAGGGGACAGTAATTCAATTATAAATCAAAAGAAAATGCTTGAAGATTATGCTGATAAGCATAGATATACCAATATTATGCACTTTACAGATGACGGATATTCAGGAGGTTCATTTGAAAGACCGGCTTGGAAGAAGCTCATTGAAGGAGTAGAAAACAACATCATAGATACTGTGATAGTAAAGGATATGAGTCGTGTTGGTCGTGATTATCTTCAAGTAGGTTTTTATACAGAAGTGATGTTTAGAGAAAAGGGAGTACACTTTATAGCCGTCGCAAACAGTGTAGATAGTGATAAAACGGAAAGTGCGGAATTTGCTCCATTTCTAAATATTATGAATGAATGGTATATCAGAGATTCCAGTAAGAAGATAAAGACTATATTAAAGTCAAGAGGACTGGAGGGAGGACATCATACATCAAACCATGCTATCTATGGCTATCGTAAAGATAAAGACAATCCAAGTAAATGGGTTATTGATAAAGAAGCTGCTGAAGTAGTAAGGCGTATATTTCAAATGAGTTTAGAGGGAAACGGTCCTTATCAAATAGCCAAAATTCTGACGGAAGAAAAAGTTGAAAGACCATCGTATTATCTCGCTCAAAGAGGAATGGGAAACCATCTATCTAACTACAATTCAACAGAGCCATACCTTTGGAGAGGAACAACAGTAAGTAATATCCTAAGCAGACAAGAATATATGGGGCATACTGTAGATTTTCGCACCTATAAAGAGTCATATAAAAGCCATAGAAACAAGAAAACACCAAAAGAAGATTGGGTAATCTTTGAAAATGCTTAAGTTTCAAAGTAAACGCAACACGATAAGTAAAGGCAACAGATAACGAACTAATGTAGTCATTATCAGATGATTTTTTGATCTATAATGACTCTTTTTAATGGTAATATGGTATCTTTTATGTAGGAATACTCGCTTTTTTGGCGCAATGAAAACAACTGAAGGGTTTAGGTGTCAACTAAACGCAATAGTTCAGTTTGTGTAAGTCGAGTATCCGTTGGACTTTGGGGACCTATTGAATTAGGTCTAGGCTTAGATTAACTTCGTCTGGTTCGATCGGTGTTAATCCAAGCTTTTTTATAGTTTTGAGTTCTGCCCTAGTGAGACATTCAAATGGTGAACGGCCATCCAATGAGTCACGCTTGACGGAATTGATATGGCTCATCATTAGATTTACCTTTTCTTGTGTAAGGCCGTTAAAGGATGTCCCTTGAGGCAGATATTTTCGAATATATTCATGATTCTTTTCAATGCGCCCCTTCTGTTGGGAGGCACGGGAATCACAATAAAATATATGACAGCGCTGTACGTTGCGTGTACCACGTTCCAAGGAAATGGGGTCCTTGAATTCAGGGCCGTTGTCTGTAAGCACTACACGGAACATAGTAGCGAACCTTGCAAAGCCGATCTTCCTTTGGATGTGGTCGAATACTTCTGTTACAGAAGCTTGTGTATTTCTATTCCTTAAGAAGGCAAGCATAAATTTACTCTTACGTAATAGTAGAGTTAGAAGCACCTTTTCACCGACACCCTTCTTACCGATAACGGAATCCATCTCAGCGATATTGGCTTTCGGATGCTGGGCAATGAATTCCTGAAAGGCAGTATAATCGCGTCCCACACGGCACGATTGGCTGTCTATCATAGTGTTATCGCCACGTTTGATATTCTTTTTGGAGAGCGGATAGCGAACACGCTTGGGAAGATCTATATTGCGAATGGTGAGTTTATTGTCATTGACATAGCGGTAAAAAGTAGAACGGGATATCCCCATCTGTTCACCATGAGTGGAGAATACGTGAGCGACAGTTTGCCTTTGGTCACGAATCAAAGGTGTGACGAGATTATCGAGAAATCTCAGACCTTTTTCCCCAGTACGGATTTTCTCTCTAGATAGATGAAGAGTAGATTCATAAGCACTATGTGCCTGTGCAGGGATGTAGCGATACTTTCTCTTTCTACATGCAGAGAAACGTGGACAGCCATTGCATATCCAAGGAGCCTTCATGATTCGGCTGCAGGTAGGAGTGACAGAATGAAATGAAGAGTATTCATCAAGGATCCTATGCTTTTCAAGTTCTCTGGAAACAGTTGAAGCAGAGGCATTCAAAGCGGTAGCTATCATACGCATGGAATGATTTTGTTTAACATGCATAAGGATATTGATACGGTCTTCAAGTGTGAAATGTTTACCTGACATAAATGTTTTCTCCTAATATCTAAAAAGGAGTCCAACAGATACACAGGAATAAAGATAACATGTCACAAGTTAACGCAACAGAGTGTTGCGTTTATGTTGAAACTTAACTAATCTTTGAAAATACACAAGAAGCCATTATTGATGAAGAAACCTTTGATACAGTTCAAAAACTAAGAAAAACAATTAGAAGAACGGATAGCGTAGGCATAGCCAATCCATTAACAGGACTTGTGTATTGTGCAGATTACGGAGCTAAAATGTATAACCATCGTGGAAAAGCAGGATTTAAGAGGGATTGGTTAGGAAGAAAAACAGATAAAAGGCGTCCTCCAAAAGATGAATATATTTGCTCAACCTATAACTTGGCAAAAGGAAATTTTGAAGAGAAATGCTCATCACACTATATCCGAAGCGAAGTTATCAATAAATTAGTTTTAGATACCATAAAGGAAGTAAGCGAATATGTAAAATTGAATGAAGAAGAATTTATTAAAAAAGTATATTCGACATCAAAGGAGCAACAGGAAAAAACATCAAAGCTATTAAAGAAAAGATTAGCTAAAGAGGAAACAAGAATTACGGAAATAAATAGTCTTATAAGAAAGTTATATGAAGATAATGTAAGCGGAAAACTATCAAATAAGCAGTTTGATATGAGTTAAAAGACTTTGAAGAAGATGGTATCAGAGCCGACAAGTTTATATCACTTGTAAAGAAATATACTGATTTTAGTGAACTCACAACACCAATGATAAATGAATTTGTAAATAAAATATTGGTTCATGAGGGGCAGCGGGAAAACTATGAGAGGACACAGGAAGTTGAAATCTACCTAAATTTTATCGGTAAGTTTGAACTACCACAGAAAGAAGCTAAAGAACTGACACACGAAGAACTTGAAGAATTGGAAAAACTAAGAAAAAAAAGAGAAAAGAAGCGAGAGTATAATTATAGGTATATGAAAAAGTTGAAAGAAGTGGGGAGATAATAATATAGTCGGTGTGTTTTTAAGGCTACGCTGACTTTTATTATTGACAGCATGATAATTAAATGATAATATTGTACTTAGACAATAAGTACAATAAGAAGAGGAGGAAATTTTGTGAATATAATTATTAGCAATAATAGAGATAAACCAATATATGAACAAATTATTTCTCAGGTAAAAAATATGATTATGAGTGGAGAATTGACTGCTGGAGAGAACCTTCCTTCAATGCGAGCATTGGCTAAATCAATCCATGTGAGTGTTATTACAGTTCAAAGAGCCTATGAAGAGTTGCAAAGAGATGGTTTTATAGAAACTGAAATTGGTAGGGGAACATATGTATTAGCGCGGAACAAGGAGTTCTATAAAGAGCAACAGCAGAAAAAAATGGAAGAATATCTGCAATTAGCAATTGAAGTTGCCAAAGAAAATGCAATGCCACTAGAAAAAATTACTGAGATATTAAAGATTTTATACTTGGAGGATGAATAAAATGAGTAATATTTTGACACTAAACAATGTTAATAAAAAATATGAGAAATCAAATTTTTCTATTAGAGATATATCTTTTTCGTTACCAGAGGGCAGCATACTAGGGTTTATTGGTGAAAACGGTGCTGGGAAATCTACCACAATGAATTGTATTCTGAATGTTTTAAGAAAAGATAGTGGAAAAATAGAAATATTTGGAAAAGAAATGTCAGATGGAGATACTGACATAAGAGAGGATATTGGTGTGGTATATGATAGTAATAATTTCCCGGAACATTTAACAGCATCACAACTGTCTAGTATTTTTGAAAAGATTTACAGGAGATGGGATAATTCATGTTTTCAAGGATATCTCAAGCGTTTCGAATTGCCTAAATATCAAAAAATAAAAACTTATTCAAGAGGAATGAGTATGAAACTTGCTATTGTAGTAGCGCTTTCGCATGAATCAAAACTATTGATATTAGATGAAGCGACAAGTGGACTTGATCCGATTATGAGAGATGAAATTTTAGATGTGCTTCTGGAATTTGTGAAGCAAGAAAATCATTCTATTTTATTATCTTCTCACATTACTAGTGATTTAGAAAAAATTGCAGATTATATTGTCTTTATTCATAATGGAGAAATTATTTTAAATAAGACAAAAGACGAATTGATATATGAATATGGGGTTATTCGTTGCTCAGAAAGTGATTTTTTAAATATATCAGCAGAAGATATCATATCATATATAAAAAGAGATTATCAAATAGATGTTCTAGTATCAGATCGAAAACTTATGGAGAAAAAATATAAAAATCTAATTATAGATAATATTTCTTTAGATGAAATTATGCTTTTGATGGTGAAAGGAGAAAGAAATGAAAGGCTTGATTAAAAATCATTATTATAAAATAGTATCAAACTTAAAGATTCTGTTGATATTTATACTTTTGGTAGGAATTTCTATTCTGATTTTTGGTGGCAGAAATGAAGTACCGCTATTTGCTTTTTTATGCATAACCGTTATTGGCTTTCCATTTATAAGCTCTATTGGTTTAAGAAAAAATAGCGGCGGAAAGTGGAATCAATATATTTTGTCATTACCAGTAAAAAGATGCGAGATTATAAAAAGCGTATTTATGACTCAATTAATTACAATTGTTATTGGAAGTATATTGTCAATGGGCTTGTTTTTATCGTCGTTTGCACTTCATGGGTTTGCATTCTATAGATCTGTTGATGTTCTCTTATTGTTTTCATCTGCTATAGGAATCATCTTAATTATGAATGCAATCTTTTTACCTATATCATATTTGGATTCGAATGACAGAGCTGAAGCAATCAGTATTATAAGTCTATTGATTTCAATAGCCATTATGATTGGGTTAATAGCAGTGATAAATATTTTACTTGAAAAACCATCTGATGCACAGTTAATTATTTTTGGTATAGGAAGCTTGATTTTATCTAGTATATTATTCTTATTGTCATATCTTTTAACAGTTAGAATTTATTCAAAGCAGGATTGCTAATAAGAGCGAATAAAAATTGAATATGCATTTTTGAAAGAGGACATTTTACGCCTAAGTGTAGAAGTCCTCCTTTTCTATTGCAATGAAAGGAGCGTGCAAATGACAGATGAGAAAAACAAAACTGAAAATACATTCCATAAAAAAATTGGAAAAACAAACTATAAAGTTAAAGTGCATTTCAGCGAAACCAGTAATGAAACAATTACAGATAAAATAAATAGACTTATTCAGAAAGAATGTGAAGATATGAGTTACAAAAAAGACGAAGAAATTTCTTAAATACCCTTGACAAAAGCTATCAGACGAAAGATACCTAGAATCATATATAACTCTTCTTGCAAGATTCCAATGCGGGCACGAAATACTGGTAAATCGTCCGTTAGCATTTTGATATATTTTTCTTATCTGATGTTGATAACATTGTAATTTTTACATTGAACATCGCCATCCTTCATAATGATTATAAATAAATTATGATGTTGTTATTTTCTACGATTAATGGACTATTTCTTTAGATTTTTTAATGTTCTAAATGGAAATCAGTAGTAGAAACATTGAAAAAGGGGAATGTACCTATACAAGAAAATCTTAGAAATACGAAAGAAAGTTGAACTCGCAGAAAAATGAAGTGAACTTCAAAAGTTGGACAACAACTTAAGAGATTCACTTCACAGAGTATATTGTTCATTTATTTTAAAAATGTAAGCCATAAATGTCCCTATGAAACATGAATTTGAATTGAAGTCTCAAAGTGAAATTTTCAAGCAATGCTGTAGGCTTATTCAGTATCTGTGGAAAAATGGAAACGAGGAAGTATTGACTATTTGCTCTTACTTCCTTTTTATAACCCACTATAGTTTAGATAATATTATCATCATATATGAAATCGCATTATATCCCATATGAGCAAGGATACAAGAAAATATAGAATCAGTATAAAAATAAAGTAAACCCAAAATTATGCCACATATAAATGAGGGTATTATTTGAGCAATATTAAAATGGAGTATTGAGAAAAATGCGGCAGATATAAGTAAAGCAACAATTTTCCCATAGTTTATGGAAAGACCATCAAGCAAAAAACCTCTCATTAGAACTTCTTCAAGAATAGGCGCAAGGATACAAAAATCAAAAAAACTAACAATCGGTGATATCTGTATTAAACGGATAATTTGTTGGTAATTTTCTTTACTTGATGGAAATAAATCTTCAAACAGGGGATCTAACCCCTTATCTAAAAGAAAATAAAACAATACGGAACACCCTAATGCTAATACTATTCCCAAAAAAGAAATATTTGAAAATAAACGTAGTTTAAAATTTGTTTTTGTCACTAGTAGATTAAGAAATATTGCCATACATATAGCAACAGTAATTAAGTTTAAAAATCTACTTTGTTCAGGTGCGATCTTTCTCCAGATTAAAATGTCAAGAACCGTATAAAAAATCATAAAACCAAACCAAACAAGCACCCATAGAATGCCTTTTACAATAGATATTCCATTACTCATATAATTACTTATCCTCAATAATCTCTAACTTAATTTTTTGGTTTTTTTTATTTTAGCATAACTTGATAGTCCGCTCAATATAATCTCAAAACTCATTAATATTAAGCATTTTCGAAAGATATGCAAATTATTCTTTAACTTAGTCTTTGTACTTAAATCATATTAAAAAATAGAGTTCTTGTACCGTCTTTTAACCCTATCCTACAAGTGGTCTTCTATCATACATTCTTTACTCATAAGTATTCTGCTTCTATCATTTATTTTCTTTTGTAATTCTCCCTCATCTTTCTCGCACCAATGAAGAAGGATCGCATAATGACCTAGATATGTCTTTCTGAGACTTTGTATATACCTTGATATTTTTTATCATTGCATGTGCAACGCTTGGAGATGTTTACGAGGATTGAAATAAACTAATAGATGAAAACGAATGAATATATTTTGATAACTCATTACCTGACTGCAAGCATGGTATTTTTCTACCAATAAGAACAAAAGCCGTTATATGGTGAACCACAATAACGGCTTGATAAGATAATCTGATTTTGTTCATTGAAAAGAAACAGAAACTATCGCTTTTGGCTATATTTGTGTAAATAACTTCCGGATTATCTAATTCAAGTATTTAAACACAAAATCAGTTATATCGACTGATACAGTAAGAAATAAAGTGAACCGCCTTAGTCATTGTCCAACTTTTAGGAGTTCACTTTATTCTTCTCATGTATTAAAGTGTTTTGCTATCCCTATCCTCAATATGGGTGTCGTTTAAATTCATGCCTTGGGATAGAACTATCTCTTTGTGACATCTTTTTCTGCATTGATTTCCAATAACTTATTTGTTAATTGGTTTTCAATACGACGTAATTCAAGCTGTGCAGCTTCACGCTTGTCACGGCCTTCCTTCTGGATGCTCAATACTTCATCCAATGTAGAAATTAACTGTTCATTTGTGTGCTGTAATGTTTCGATATCAACAATACCACGTTCACTCTCTTTCGCTGTTTCAACAGTTGCTTGGTGCAATGTTTCCGCATTCTTCTTGAGAAGTTCGTTTGTCATATTTGTAACTTCGCGTTGCGCTTCCATTGCTTGCTTAGAGTGTGTGATACCTAAAGATAATACAATCTGATTCTTCCAAAGTGGAATTGTATTCGCAAGAGTACTCTGAATCTTCTCAGTCATAAGAGTATCGTTGTTCTGTACCAAACGAATCTGTGGAGCCATCTGGATAGAAACCTGTCTTGTTAGTTCAAGGTCATAGAGCTTCTTTTCAAAGCGTACACAAGCCTGCTCTAAGTCATTTGCCTTCTGCGCATCTTCAGGTAAGCCTGTCTGCTTTGCCTTTGCGATTAATGCAGGTAATTCATTTGCACGAACATCCTTTAGCTTCTTACGTCCAGCAACGATATACATGCTTAATTCCTTGATGTTTATTTGGTTGCGTTCATAGAGTTCATCTAACAAAGCAATATCCTTTAACAATTGGATCTGATGATCTTCTAAGACACCTGCAATCTTCTCAACGTTAGCTTCTGCCTTGTCATAGCGAGCTCTAAACTCTTCAACCTTTGATTTACCTTTATCAAATAAGTTTGCGAAAAATCCCTTCTTCTCATCAGAGTCAGATGTATTCTTTAAATTTACAACAAGATCTGTGAGGATATTTCCGATTTCACCTAAGTCCTTTGTACGTACATTCTTTAATGCTGTATTTGAGAAATCCGTTACTTTCTTCTGTGCAGCAGAACCATACTGGAGAACTGTATTGGAATCCATGATATCGATCTTCTGTGAGAAGGTATCGATTGTCTTTTTTTCTGCATCACTGAATTCTGTTGCCTCGATTGGGTCAATAGATTTTAGTTTCTCATCTTCTTCAGCTGCCTTTTTCGCTTCTAGGTCAGCTAACTGTTTTTGATTTTCTTCTTGAAGCTCATCAGGCGTTAGCGTAAGAGTGATTTCTGGCTCTGTTTGTGTCTGTGCCTGTGTTTGTGTTTGATTTGTATTATTCTCGCTCATGTCATTCCCCTTCTGTCATATAGATTTAGTATACCACGTTGTTTTTCAATTGATATTCATTTTTTCTCGCGCTGTTTACGAATCAGATATGTAATAAGTCTAATGATTCCTAGCAGTACTGTGATTGCAATAATGATTGCTAGATAGATGCGATAGCCAAAGGCTGAGGTGTTTTGGAAGAAGCGTATGAAACTGAAATGCTTATCCTTATTCTTCTGTACTCTTGCGGTTTGGTATTGTGCTTTCATCTCAGATACTCCGTTTACTTTTCCCATATCTAAGATATAGCGTGTGATTGCTTGCCATTCTTTTAGCTCTGTGCCATCTGCATTATATAGGATCATATCCGAGAAATCTTTAATCTCATGGCCTGAGGCATCGTATGTATGAATATCTAACTGGTTGAATGTCTTCTTAACTACCGATGGCAACATATTTGCGATATATAAGTTCGTTACCACAGGGTATAGCTTATCTTTTTCTACAGGTATATAGAAACCTGCATTCGTTCGAATTTCCGCATCAACTACATGATTTAAGATAAAGCGGTAATCGGAGTAATGATACTGCATACCACTAAAGAATAACTGTCCATCCACCATCATGTCCTTACCCACACTGCGGTCTAATTCTGCAACTTTGATTAAATCAGAACCCTTCATGTATATACGAATCAGTGGATATCCAAGTAAACCATCATTTCCTTTGCCAAGATTTACCGCATCATATACTTCTCCAACTGTGATATCGCCCTTCACAAGTCCAGAACGGATAATACCTTTTGCGGTTAAGCCTATCGTAAATGAAGTATCTTTTGTAGTTAACTTGCTTGCATATACATAGGCGTCTGTAATGAGGTCTGCCATGGAGTTTCCTGTAAAGGCTGAGTAGTCTTCATATACATCTGTTAGTGGGAAATTAGTATACCCAATTGATTGATCCATTGTATATCCATATTGCTTGAGATAATTCTCATTTATATCTGTTTTATATTCTTGAATCTTTGCGTTGATCGTTTGATCGACTGGGCTTTCTGCCGTAATTGGAATCAATTGATAATCGATCTTCTCTTTTGTCTCAGCGTTGATATCTAACAAGCCAAGATACTTGCCAAAGTATCCCGCAGATACAATCCACGTTTTATTCTTATGGATCGGTTCTGTTAACACGGTATGGGTATGACCACTGACAATAACGTCGATACCATCTACCTTCTCCGCAAGGATTTCATCCTCTGACTTACTAGGATCTTTATTTGTGCCACTATGAGAAAGGCAGACAATCACTTGTGCACCTTCTTCTTTTAGCTTCTGTACCGTCTTCTTGGCTGCTTCAATGCGATCTGGGAATGTATTATTTCCAGCGGCTGTGTAATAGACACTATCTTCACCCATTACCCCAAATAAGCCAATCTTATACCCACCACGGTCAATGATTTTATATTCTGCACCACCATGATCTTCCCAGGCTTTCTTCAGCGCCTGTGATTCTTCATCCTCGCCAAATGTAAGATTACTGCAGAGGATTGGAGGTGTGTTGATAGAACTTTCAATCATCTTTGTAAGAGAAGTGACACCATAATCAAACTCATGGTTTCCAAGGGTTGTCGCATCATAGCCCATCATTCCTAATAAAGATAAATCAGGTGCACTCTTTTCAAATAATGCATTATAAAAAGTTCCCATTGAAAAGTCACCAGCATCTACTAGTACCGTATGATCGTTGCGATTTGCCGCAATGGTTCCTGCTAATTGCGCATATCCACCAATCACTTCTGGTTCTCTTGTTTCTGTATTCGTTACACGATAAGAATCAATATGGTCGTGTAAATCATGCGTAAATAGAATACGTACCGTCGAACTATCATTTGATGTCTGTTCTTCATCAGCGTATACAACTGTGGAAATCGTACTTGTCAGTACTGTCATTGCAGTTATAATTTTTAATAAAAATTTCTTCATGTTGCTAGCACCTCTGCGCTTTAGATTATATCATTTTGCATTATGAAAAGAATGAGGAAACCCCATTCTTTCATAATTTTATATATTTATCCTTCTAAATAATATGCATATGCCTTTTCAGCACGTCCAGCTGTATGAGAAGCACCTTCATATCTTGTAACGAAGAATGTAGCTGCCTCAGCTGCACCTTCTGCTGAATCCGCAACATTCTGTAATCCAACAAAAGTACTGTTATACGCACCTGTTAACTCATGTGTTAAGAAAGCTAGCTGTCCTTCAACTGTTGTGTAGTCGAGGCCATTATTTGCACAATAGTTTACTAAGTTCGTATATCTACCGCCACCCCATTGACATAAACCGTAATAGGATGAGCCTGCAGTTGGATTAAACTTGGATTCTTGCCACATGTTCGCAAGAACACCACAAGCTGCAGCCTTAGACAATCCAAGTGTACCTGTTAAGTAAGAGTAAATTGTCTGATAGTTGCCAGAAGTATCTACTGGACCAGAGGATACATACGCTCTTGTGACATTAATTGTATAAGAGGCAGTAGAAACATTACCGTTCTTATCCGTCGCAGTTACTGTCGCTGTATATGTTCCTGCTTTTGAGATATCACCATCGACCGCAACTGTATAGTTGCCCTTTCCGTTTTCCGTTGAAGCAGTTAAACTACCATCAATCGGATCAATGACTGAGACAATATTTGAGAAAAGGTCATAGGAGCTTCCAGCCTTAATATCAACGCTGCTAGCAGCTAAAGTAATCTCTGCTGGTTTTGTGTCCACAACATTTACACTTGCTGTAAATGTCTTGGAATTTGTTAAACCGAACTTAGACTCCTTACCAGATAAAATCAGTTTGATTGGATATGATCCAATTGCACTAGCATCAATCTGTCCATCAATCTTTAAATCACCAGTATGTTCCGCAACGAGTGTGTGTACATCAAATGTACTTCCATACTCAGCTGTCGTAATACCGCTCATGTTAAGTCTTAATGAATCATATAACTTAGCCTGTGATAATAACATCTGCTTATTCATATAGTCTCTTCTTGCGAGCACATAACTAAGTGCCGTACCGCCTACCATGCAAGCAGTCAAACCAAACGCAAGAAATTTCTTTGTCGTCATTTGCAATCTATATTTCATATAAAAATCATACACGAAAAATAATTAAAACGTCAAATTTAGCGCATAAAATGCTCAATTTTCACACAAAATTACCATAATGTTTATTGTATCAAAACATGCATGCATAATGTATATAAATCACTTTCAAAAAATACTTGCATATTCAACTATTTTATACATACAAACGTGCATGCATGTATATAGAAAAAAGTGCTAAACTTCCACCTAGCACTTTTTAATACTATTTCTGTGACATCTTTAATAAATCTTCTAGTGTAGGAGAATCACTTGTCTTTGGAGGTTGAATCTTGATTGTGAAATCAAAGTCAGCCTCAACAAGTTCACTCATATCACTATCCGGATTTGACACTAACCTTGTGGATTGACGTAAGATTGCATCTTCAATCATATTACGTGCAAGTCTACCGTTACCAGCTTCCATTGGATTGATACTTTGTACTTCATTGAAGTACGCTGTCAACTTATCCGCAACAGCTTCATCAATATGATAGCCTTTGCCCTTTGCTTGTAGACAAGCAATCTGATAGAGTTCTTCACCTGTGTAGTCCTTGAAGTTGATGATATTTGGGAAACGTGACTTTAAACCAGAATTAGACTCTAGGAATACAGACATTTCCTTCTTATATCCCGCTAGGATAACGATTAAGTTATCACGGTTATCTTCCATTGCCTTTACAAGTGTATCGATACACTCCAATCCAAACGCGTCATCTTTTCCACGATGTAGAGAGTACGCTTCATCGATAAAAAGCACACCACCAATCGCAGACTTGATAACTGACATCGTTAATGGAGCAGTCTGTCCAACATACTGCGCTACCAAATCTGATCTAGATACTTCCACAAGCTGTCCCTGTGTTAATGCACCGATTGCCTTCATATAACGAGAAATCAATCTCGCAATCATTGTTTTACCAGTACCAGGATTACCTGTAAAAATCATATGTTTGGAAAGTGTCGCAGTCTTCATACCCTGCTCTCGACGCTTTTGTTGCATCGCAACCAAGGATTGTAAGGAAGTGATATAAGCCTTCACTTCATCAAGGCCAATAATCTCACTTAATTCACGATTTACTTCTTCTAGTTCCTCACTGCTATTCCGTGAGCGGCTCATCTGAATATCTTCTTCCTTGATTGTGATAACAGGAATATCATTCTTCACTGTCATCTTGATTTCTTCCATATTTCCCAGGGAATGGTCTAATACCGCCTGCCCTAGAGATACATAGAAATCATAGAAGTTAGAACTAATAGAAGCAGCACCTAAATCCTTATTAAAGTGTTGAATTACCCATTCCTGAACAGAATCTTCAACTACTAATTTAATCTTTAAGTTTTCTTCTGCTTTCTTGATTAAGTTCGCTGCTTGAACCTGAATAATCGAACGAATACTTTCATCATCTAACTTCTTTAATGTAACAGTATCCAACACATGGTACATAAAGTCTGCACCAAAGGCATCTTGGACCTTCGATACACTACCAGTTGTCATAAATACAAGATATTTACCACCAACGCTTAAAGTATCAACGCTATCCTTCACAAGGCCGGTTTGATTTTCTACGAGTACACCCTTATTTAAAACATAGCGCTTGTTTAATACACAGCTACCTGTCGTAACCAGCGAACTAATCATACGTAAGAATGCTGGGAAACCATTTTCAAAGTTCTCAAAGCAGATAACAGAACCATTACCAGAGATTGCCTCATATAAGTCCTGTAAGAAAATCTGTTCCTGTCCTGATGATGTATAACGACTCATATCAATCGTATATACTTCATCACTGATAAATACTTGACGTTCATATAAAGAACGTGCCATCTGCGTAACTGCTTCGTGTCTACCAGAACCCACAGGGCCAGAGACAAGAATGACATTCTTCGCTTTTCCTGCTTCTTCCCCCATTAAGTATGGTCTTCTAAACGCATTTACCATCTGATGGATTGCGTCTTTTTGACCCATCACCCTTGAAATGATGACATTGTAGATATCATCGAACAGTTTCTGTGAATTAAATTCCTTCTTCTCTGTAGGTTTTTGTTCAACTTCGCTTAAACCATAGTCGCGCTTTAAATCACGCTCTAATACATCCATACTCATTGCGGAGATATCTAAAGGTTCATCCTTCTTCTGCAATGCCGCATGCATATCCTCTAAATCTTTTTGTTGTTTACGCAAAATTGCATTCAATTCCTGCATTGCCCGATCTGGCTGCTTTAGAATATTTAAATTCTGGTTCTGCTCATTACTATCAATACTTAATGTAATTTGTTCAGACGCATCTGTGGATTCATAAGCACGCTTTTTGCCTAAGACCTCATTCCAAAGTCTTTCTTTTTCCTCTGTTCTACGATCTTTCGACATTACTCGCCTCCTTTATGTCCAACTTCAAACATGCCATCGCTTGTTAAACCATCCTTCTTTAATACAGCATTTAAAGTAGCCATATCAGCAGATAGATTAATAAAGTCTTGGTCTGTGTAACTTGCAATCATATTCTTCATCGCATCATTGATTAATACGACCGTCTTGCCTAGCTTCTCTTTTGTTTCTTCGTAGTTAGGGTCTGTCTGTGCAGTCTGAAGAGCATCATATTGTTTTAGAATACGAACAAGGATTGGCAAATAGTATTCATACAACTTCTTAAGCTTTCCTTTGGATGCAGGGAAGGTTGTTTCTAACTTCTGTGCCTGTTTTAGAAGTGCACATGTTTCAAATAATCCATTTGAAATTTCTTCATCTGGGATTGTATCGTTTAATGCATTAATCTGGTCAATATAGGTCTGTGCACTGGAGGATGGTTCTTCAGCCTTAACCTCTTCCTTCCTCATATTTGTTGGTGTAGCTTGTACATCGATAACATCTGTATTCTGATAGTCATCTGCCTGCTTAGAAACTTCTCTTAAAATCTGTTCATAAGATTCAGGATAGTTAGCACCAAATACATTTAGTCCACTTACCAAGATACCATTACGATATACATCTAAATTAGATAGTGACTTATATTCACCGTTACGTACACGTAGTTCAATTCCTGTACTAACGTTTAACGCAGTATGTGTTCTAAACCACTTACGTAAGAAGATGTTATTCTTTGCCATCTGTGATGCAGAAATGTTTGATGCACGACTTCTAGCATAGTATGTAGATGACGAATAGCTAGCATATGGGTTTGATCTTTGCTCGTTTCTCTTCGAGGCATTTACCGCTGCCATTACAATCGCAAATACGATACCAACAATAATTAACATAGGTATAAATGTTCCTCCGCCAAGAAAAAATATTAAGAAGAAAATCCAACCAAAATCAGAGTTCTTTCTGTTTCTCATTTTTATAACCTCTCACTAGTGAATTATAGCATATTACACGATTTTTTATATCTCTTCAATCGCATTCTACATACTTCATTTCATTTACGAATCACCAGAAAAATGCTAGTGTTGAAAACGAGAATACGAGGTAATATGAATAAATTTGTAAAACTATATATTTCATGGTTCAAAATTGGTCTATTTACCTTCGGTGGTGGATACGCAATGATTCCGATGATTCAAAAAGAAATTGTTGATAAACACCGTTGGGTAACGGCGGAAGATATCCTAAATTACTATGCAATTAGCCAATGTACACCAGGCGCAATCGCTGTCAACTTATCGACATTCATCGGTGGAAAGATTGGTGGTTTCTTTGGGGCACTTATTTCTACACTGGGGGTTATTACACCGTCTATTATTATCATTAGTATCATCGCGGCTTTCTTATCTAACTTCTCTTCATTAGAAGTTGTAAAACACGCACTCGCTGGAATTCAGATTGCTGTATGTGTGTTGATGTTTGGTGCAGTCAAAAACCTATTTAAAACAAGCATTGTGGATATTCCTAGTCTACTCATCTGTCTTGTTGCATTCTTGCTAGCATACTTTACAAACATCCCAACTGTACTATTGGTAATACTAGCCGCGGTGTTTGGCTACGTATTCTATACATACAAAAATAAGATTCACCTCAAATAATCTGTGCCTTTTCACAGCAATCTCAAAGATTGTTGTTTTTTATAGTATTTTAGTTATATATAACTAACTTATCGTGTAAAATAGTCTGTGCGAAAGGAATTCTAGTAATGATAGATAAGAAACTTTTAGCCCTTTTAGGGGGAAATAAAAAATATATATTCTATACAGTTGGTCTTATGATTGTGGGTTTATTCGCTAATCTTGCAATCACCGCTTCCATCTGCTATGCCATTCAATATGCAGCAGAATATGCATCCTCTGGTAGTAATGCACAAGGATTTATCCTACCAGCGGTGATTGTAACCATCGCAATGGCAATACGTTATATAACTTCTCGTAGTATTGGTGACTTGAAGGATACATTAGGAAGAAATGTGAAGAAGGATTTGCGTCAGAAAATCTATGACAAGATTATCAAGCTAGGTGTTCGTACAACTGACAACATGAGTATGGCAGGTTTAACACAGCTATCCATGGAGGGTGTTGAACAGTTAGACCTATATTATTCCGCATACATTCCACAGTTCTTTTATGCGATGATCGCACCAATCATTTTGTTTGTAGTCACTGTTCGTATCAATTGGGCAGTCGCACTTGTATTACTTGCATGCGTACCGCTAATTCCTATGTCCATTATTGCAGTATCCCGTTACGCAAAGAAAATCTTTGCGAAATACTGGGGTAAATATACATCCATGGGAGATAGTTTCTTAGATAGTGTACAAGGTCTAAAAGAATTAAAGATCTTCCAAGCTGATGCTGCACAAAACATTAAAATGAATGAGACAAGCGAAGAGTTCCGTAAGATTACGATGAAAGTATTAGTAATGCAGTTAGCTAGTACAACGATCATGGACATGGTTGCCTATGGTGGTGCAGGTCTTGGTATTGCATTAACGATACACGCAGTCGTAAATGGAACCCTATCTGCTTACGCAGCGCTATTCTTAATACTCGTTGCGGTAGACTTCTTCTTGCCGCTACGTGCGTTTGGTTCTGCATTCCATATTGCGATGAATGGTGCAAGTGCAGGGAATAAGATTCTTTCATTGCTTGCTCAACCAGATCCAGTATGGGGTAATGAAACAGTAGATAGTACGAAAATTGCAATAAAGGATGTTACCTTCTCTTATGATGGAACACGTGATGTATTACAACATGTATCCATGAGCTTTGGTTCAACTGGCATGTATGCAATCGTTGGTGAATCCGGTTCCGGTAAGTCTACAGTCGTTAACCTACTATTAGGTGCATATCATCCTCAACAAGGTTCTATCCTTGCTGGCAATAAACCACTAGAGACATTAAATAGAGAAGCCTATTACTCTCATATTTCAGTTGTAAGTTATAACACCTATATCTTTAACGAAACAATTCGTCAAAACTTTATGCTTGCTAAAGCTGATGTTACAGATGAAGAAATCTATAATGCGCTTAAGAAAGTAAACCTCTATGATTTCATCATTGGAAACGGTGGATTAGATAAAATCATTACAGAAGACGCCGCAAACATCTCTGGTGGTCAAAAACAACGACTAGCACTTGCAATCAACCTAGTCGCAAACAAAGATATCTACATCTTCGATGAAGCCACAAGTAATATTGATATTGAAAGTGAAGCTATCATCATGAATAACATTAAGGAATTATCAAAAGAGAAGTCCGTTATTGTTATTTCTCACCGTCTAGCAAATGTCATCGCCGCTGATACTATTTACTACATCGAAGATGGAGAGGTTAAAGAACACGGTACTCACGCAGAACTAATGAACATGCATGAAGGTTATGCAAAGCTATATACAACACAAAAGAATTTAGAAGAAGGCTATACGGAGGTAATCGCATGACAAATGAAAAATACATCCGCCGTAGTGGCATTAAAATTATGGCAAGTTTGATCACCCTACTAGGTTCGCTTGCATATATTATGATTCTTGCCGTTATTAACGGTTCCGTAGGCTTTATCGTTGCGATGGGTGTTACTCTCATGGGTGCAGTTGGTATTGCAAAATCACTCGGTGAAGCAGTTCCTCTATCTTATGGAGCAATCATCGCCTTAACAATTGGCTTTGGTGTATTACGTGGTTTCTTACGTTACCTAGAACAATACAGCAACCACTACATCGCATTCAAGTTACTAGCAGTATTACGCGACAAGATTTTCCGCGCACTGCGTATTCTTTGCCCAGCAAAACTTGAAAGCAAACAAAAAGGTGCAATTATCTCCATGATTACAGCCGATATTGAAACATTAGAAGTATTCTACGCACATACGATTTCTCCAATCTGTATTGCGGTGATCGTATCTGCCTGCGTTACTTTATTTGTTGGATTTACCGTAAACTGGTATCTTGCGCTCATCGCATTACTTGGCTATCTAACAATTGGTATTATTGTCCCAATGATTTCCTCTAGTCGATTAAAGGAATCTGGTGTACGTTACCGTGCAGAATTTTCATCCTTTAACGCTTACTTCTTAGATAGTATCAAGGGTATTAAGGATATCGTGCTCATGCACGCACAAGATCAGCGTAAAGATGAAGTAAATAAGCGTTCTGATTCCCTTCTTCTTGAAACGAAGAAGATGAAGCATGGTACAGCGAGAGCTACTGCTGAAACTGAACTGAGTGTCTCTATCTTTATCATTCTCACATTAATCGTAGGTATTATCCTAGTCGCAAATAACAGTCTAACAATCGGTAAGATGTTAATTGGTGTAACAGCAGTATTTGGATCTTTCGGTCCCGTCATCGCTATCTCTGCACTGCCTGGAAACTTAACACAGACATTTGCGTCTGGTGACCGTGTACTGAATCTATTATCTGAAAAGCCAGCAGTTACTCCAATTGTAGGTGGTAAAGACTTTACATTCGAAAACTTAGAAGTAAATAACTTATCCTTCTCTTACGATGGAAAAGCACAAGTACTAAAAGATATATCCATGCATGCAAATATCGGAGAAATCGTTGGCATTGTTGGTGAATCAGGCTGTGGTAAATCTACATTCCTAAAACTATTACTCCGCTTCTGGCAAAAAGAAGCAGGTGATATTCTTTACAACGGCATTGATATCAATCAAATCAATACAGAAAGTTTATTGTCTAACGCTACAATGGTTAGTCAAACAACGTATCTCTTTGATGATACTGTTGAAGAAAATCTTCGTATCGCAAAACCGGAAGCTACAATCGATGAAATCGAGAATGCATGCCGCAACGCATCTGTTCATGATTTCATCATGACACTACCAAATGGCTATCAAAGTAAAGTTGGAACACTTGGAGATAATCTTTCTGCAGGTGAAAAACAACGTATTGGTTTAGCACGTGCATTCCTTCGTGGTAGTAAGCTAATCCTATTAGATGAACCTACAAGTAACGTAGATAGTATCAACGAAGGTATTATTCTCAAATCCTTGAAAGAACAAAAACACGATAAATGCATTATTTTGGTATCCCATCGTGAATCTACAATGGCAATCGCTGACCGCATTTATCGTGCATCAGAAGGTGTCATGCATGAACAAAATTGAAGAAAAACGCCAACGCGAAATCTCAATCGTCACAAAGATGATTGAAGTCTATTGCAGAAAGAAACACGATACAAAAAATGGCCTTTGCCCCGAATGCCAAGAGTTACTTGATTACGCAACCATGCGTAGTAGTCATTGCCCATTTATGGAAACAAAAACATTTTGTGCAAACTGCCGTGTACACTGCTATAAACCAGAAATGAGAGAAAGAATTAAAACTGTGATGCGCTTCAGCGGTCCTAGAATGTTGTTGTATTATCCACTCGCAACAATTCGTCATCTGATTGAAAGCATCAAAGAAAAAAGAAAACTGGAGAAACAGAAATGAATTCAAAAAAAATATTTTGGATTGTGCTAGGTTGCGTTAGCCTTGGGGTTGGTGCAATTGGAGCATTCATCCCACTATTACCATCCTTTCCATTCCTACTACTCGCAGCGTTTAGCTATAGTAAGAGTTCCGAAAGACTACACAACTGGTTTATCAATACAAAAATATATAAAAACAACCTAGAGAGTCATCTCAATGGTAAAGGCATGACAAAAGCCGCAAAAATTCGTGTAATGTGCACCGTTAGTGCATTTATGTTATTTGGCTTTGTGATGATGATACGCAAATCTCTATATATTCCATGTGCAATTCTTGGAGTCGTATGGTTATTTCATATGATTTACTTTATCTGGGGCGTCAAAACTCGCGAAGAAGATTCTGCAGAATAATTGATTTACAACAAAATTTGTCGTGATAAGATACCAGTGAGGTAATCATCATGGCAAATTTTTTATTGTTATGCTGGGAGTTCTTTAAAACAGGTTTATTCTCTATCGGTGGAGGTCTAGCCACAATACCCTTCCTACAAGAGATGTCGCTAAAGTATGGTTGGTTTAGCCTTACAGACTTAACAACCATGGTAGCTATCAGTGAATCCACACCTGGTCCAATGGGTGTAAACATGGCGACCTATGTAGGAAATCATATATATGGTTTCTTCGGTGGTATTGCCGCAACACTCTCCGTTACAGCACCAGCATTTCTATCAATTATTCTGATCGCAACAGCACTTCAAAAGTTTGAAGACTCTGTGATTGTACAAAATGCATTTATGGGTCTAAGACCAGCGGTTGTTGGTTTAATCACATCTGCAGTGATAGGTATCTATTTACTGGCATTACTCGATATCACTACATTCAAAACAACAAAATCTCTTTTAAGTTTATTTAGATGGAAGCCTATTATCATATTTGCATGCATGTTAACTGTTTATCACTTTAAACCAAAGACACATCCAATACTATTTATTATCGCAGCCGCAATCATTGGAATCTTATTTAAACTATAATTATGGTTAAACAATCAACTTAATAACTATGCACTTTTCGGCACTGATAAGACCTCCCAGAGTAAGACATACATCTTTCCTACCATCTACCTGCCTCAATTGAGATTTATGACCCTCGGGTCAACAGTTTACCTAGTTCTTCCTTCCGATTCCACCTCACGATGGACACCTTGAATTCGTCTAAACCTTAGGGACTACATTCCTTGGTTAGAGGTACCTTTCAGCCTCCAAGATATATGCCATGTCTGGCACACCAAGAAAAAACCTA